>Ga0315282_10003170_pt1 | contig 29619 bp, 32 predicted proteins | sample YL17G07_20_MG_FD_203693 | JGI IMG/M metagenome (GOLD analysis project Ga0315282, IMG submission 203693) | Sediment microbial communities from Yellowstone Lake, YNP, Wyoming, USA - YL17G07_20 | ecosystem: Environmental > Aquatic > Freshwater > Lake > Sediment | place: USA: Wyoming | collected... | reverse complement strand
TTCACGATCATTCGGAATCCCCCGAGGGGATTCGAGAGGTTCTCACCATACATCATCGGCATCGTTGAGCTCGATGATGGCGTCAGGGTCCTTTCCCAGATCGATGCCTCAGAGGAGGAATTGGCCGAGGGCATGAGACTGGAGGCAGTTCTCCGTCGCTACTCACTTGACGGCGATGAAGGCATCATAAGGTATGGACTGAAGTTCAAGATCCCTGTGCTCCCTCGAGCAGCTTCATGACATCCTCCTTGCTATTGAGGCCAATCAATGCCTTAGAGGCGGCATCGAGGAAGCTCTGGACCGGCACGATCTCTATGGATCTGTCTTTCAGCATCTTGTCGACCCCAAGGTCGCCAATGTGCTCGAAGTTGTACTGTGGCATGATGAACTTCCTGGCGTATTTGTCCGCAAGGGCAGCTTCGACCTTCCCCATGCCGCGGTAGTCAAGCCCTCCTACTGGCCAGACCTCGCCCCTCGCCGTTATGGCGCCTGTCATCACGACATACGGATCGACCTTGGTTTTTGTGAAAGCCGACAGCATTGCTATGCCGATCGCCAATCCAGCAGAAGGCCCTGAGACCGGGGGCATTGTTATGCCGGGCGCTACCATCTGCTTCTCCATCCCCTTTGCTGGTGTGACGAGCTCCACGTACACGTCATTTGACTTGAAGCGCCAATTGGCGATGGAGTTCAAGTAGATGAAGGCGTCCTCTGCGCTCGCCAATATGCTCTCGCCAGCCTCGCTCCCCACAACATGGACCTTCCCGGATCCGCTGCTGTTCACGATCACCTCTATCACCCCGACAAAGCCCCCCATCTGACCGGCCTCACCGAAGGCAACGAGGCCATACGACTTTCCGATCTCGGGCATCTCAAGTCTGATGGTCTGTTCTATCATCCCACGTGCCTCCTCAAGGCTCTCGTCGGCCGTCTTTTCGATGGCCTGCTCGAAGTGATAGACCATTAATGGGTAGTTTGATGGATCCATGCCCTCGAGGACGCTCGCGATGTTGGGATCGCTCTCCGAGACCCCCTTGATCTTGTAGAGCCTCTCCAGGTCCTGTTTGTAGATCTTCTTAACCTCAGTTTCCTTTTGCGAACCCTCGACCATTGCCTTCGCAAGACGTTGGGCAGCCTCGAGCTCCTTCGTCCTCAGCCTGTTGGCATCGTTTATCGTATCTGCTATTTTCCTCGGGCTGAGGATCTTCTTCTCGAAAACCCCAAGTATCCTATCGACGGTAGTTTCACTGTCAAGGCTGTCCGTGTAGTGCGCTAGATGAATTTCTATGACCTCTCTCTTCTCGTTTCTATTCTTCGGATATGTGAACTCGAAGTGCCTAGTGAATCTCTCGATGAGGGCGGGATCGATCACCTCCAGACGATTGGTGGTGCCTATCACGACCACCCCCAACAGGGGTACGAATCCATCTATCTCCGTGAGGAGCTGGCTTGTGACCCTGTCCACAACTGGGTCGTAGCGGCCCCTCATGGGCGCGATCGAATCGATCTCATCGAAGAAGATTATGGCCGGAGAATTCTTCCGCGCGTCCTCGAATATGTTCCTCACCGTCTTCTCCGGATCGCCGTACATGCCCTGCAGTATGGATGGCCCATTTATGCTGTAGAACCAGACGCTGTTCTCCCCCGCTATCGCCTTGGCAAGGAGGGTCTTGCCGGTCCCAGGCGCACCATGGAAGATGAAGCCCTTGGGCGGCACGTACCTCGACCTGGCAGCCAGCTCAGGATTGAGGGCCAGCGATATCTCCTTGATAACCTCCTCCCTTACGCCATATAGACCTCCGATATCCTTGTATGAGTTCTTCGGCTTTATCCTCAGCACTGCCTTCTTGGCCGCCTCCGTCCTCTCCTCCGATGCGTAGGACTTGAGCCTGCGTGCGACGGCCCTGAAATCATTCAACATGACCTGGCCGCCTATCTCCTCTACCGAGGGCAGCTTACTGGACGTGTCCCCGCTCCTGAACTGTTCGACCAACTTCTCTTGAACTGGGGTGGACTTGCTGTCCATGACCATCTCGAAGGCGTTCACAACATCGGCGGGCGTGAGCTCCATCCCCCCGATAGACCTTACGGAATCCTCCAGCGTATCTACGATCCTCTCAGGTCCGATCTTCAGGCCAAATTTTTCGCACTGCTTCATCGCTATCTCCTTTAGCATCTTGTTGTCCAGGGTCTTGTCGAGGTCTATGGTCCCTACGACCCCTCTTCTCCTAAGGGTCTCGGTCAAGGCCTCATATTCCGTCGTAGCTATCATGAGTATCGTCCTGTAGTTCCTCTTCTGCAGCTCATCGATCCTCTCGAGGAATGTCGTCTGGACCCTCGTCTCCTCCATCCCAGTCTCGGTTGCCGATTGGAACTTCTTCCCGAATGCCTGGAACTCGTCTATGAGCACGACGCTCGGCCTTATGAAAGCGGCATTGAAGAACTCCCCGAGTTTCTGGGCACTGCTCCCATACCACATAGTGTACACTTGCTCCGGCTTGAGTGATGCGAAGTAGACGAGGATTGCGTTCTGCAGTCCTGCTTCAAAGGCCTCATTCTGAGCTGCTTCGGCGAAGTAGGTCTTACCACTACCGCTCCCCCCTTTTATGACGAATAACTTGGGCGGTGGTAGATTCGTGATCTTGCGAACCTTGGGGTCCTTCAGGACGTGGTAGTAGACGCTTAGCATCACCTTGTCGAACTCTTCTCTCCTGCCGATCAGCTCATTGGCCTTCACCTTTGGGAAATCGGGGCGCTTTCTTATCTTCTTAGCTTGTGCCTCAACCTTCTTCTTCCTCTCCTCGGGCGGCTTCATCAAGAATCGCCAGAGCCTATACTGCCAAGATGTTATGTACAACAACGGACCGAATATCTTCCTCAGACGCCTTCTATTATACCACCACTGGTCTAAGAACTCTTCCTCTTGTTCATCCGGTATCATTCAATATCTCTCCCTATCATAAAATCAATATTCATGTTTCTAACTATGATATGATGGTAATTATCAGATGGAATTCTTATATATGCTTCGCTTATCATCTTATCACCAATTCATATTCTATCATTATTATATCGCATCGCGCTATATAACTCTCAGATAGATCCAATATATCACCAAGACGCTTAGGATTACGGATATGGCAATGCCCACCTTCCTCTTCTTGCTGATCTCCTCCTTTTTGGACTTGTAATAATAGTCGGTCAGGAGATAGGCGTTTGGATACGACAAACCCAAAATCGCTATGCCCAGGAATACGGCATCGACCGACGATGGCAGGGGTATCGAAAAGAAGGACGATTGCTGCGGTGATGCATTCACGTCGAATGAAAAAGAAATGCTCCAGTTCACCGCATTAAGGCCCAGCATCGTGAATATTTCGACGAAATAGGCATTCTGAACCGTGTGTACGTTATATGGGGCGAAGTTGTTTGCGTATTGGGTCAGAATCCCAAGTAGCATGTTGAAGGGCGTTGAAGACGATACATTCAGGACCAGGTAGTAATTGCCTGACGAAGAGGGGGTGAGCTGAACATACGATCCTTGGCTTCCTCCCAGCTGGACTGGGACGTCCGTGATCGACTCGTTCATCGAAGTCACCTGCCTGAATGTACCTCCATCCGGAGAGGAACAGATCGCGAGCACCTTGCCCAGTGGAGGGCTGAAGAAAACATAGACCACGTCCCCAACGGTGATTGGGATGGGACCTATGGGGCCGAGTGTCGTAGCGCTTTGTGAAACTGCAGCGGAGATATTCACAAGGGCCAGGAGGGGCAGGATGACAAGGACCATCCCCCCATACATCGCTCGCATATCTGCTGCAAATGGTAAGGAAGATATTTTTAAGTCTTCAATGGATATCAGAAGCATCCGAATTTGTCGCGAAAGCTTAATAGAGGTTTAGAATCGGGCTATATTGGGGATATTGAAAGATGAACAGATACTACCTGATCTCCTCCATCCTCTGCGGCGTATTCCTGGTCTATCTGTGGGGTATCTGGCTGCCAGATTACGCTGGCGATCCAGAGCTCTACTGGACAGAGAGGAATATGGCTATTGTCGTCTCCATAGCGATGATTGCAGTTATGGTGATGACCTTCTTTCTCGCTAGGTACCAACTCGAGGAGATCCCCAAGGACGAGAAAGAACCTCCTGAAAAGCGGTCTTGAGTTACCTCAATGATGAATTATAAGATAGACAGATACTTATCCAGCCAGAGTATTCATATTTCCAAAAGCCTGTCGTATGCAGGCAGTGGATGTAAATAGCTCCCCGACCTTTACAGGATGATGCGAGTTCATCATAGATTAATATCATCAGAGTCTCATCGATCACTGTGATCCCAACTCTCACTATGGCTCCCCTAAAACTTAATATACAATTGACCTGAGTCGAAGTTGGGGCTGTAGCTCAGTCTTCAAAAAAATCGAAGGAGAAGCCAGGTAGAGCATCGGAGAGAGTTAATCTCGATGAAGCTTTTAACCCGGGGATCTGGGAAGGCCACCCGGTGGTCCAGAGTAATGGTCCAGGGTAGTGGTCCAGGGTCCAATTGATTAGGGAATCCCTGCAGCCCCGCTTTATTGTTTTAGATGGTAGAAGGATTATATGTCGAAAATTATAAGCTAACCTAATAAGATGAAAACTGATGTGATGTCTATCCTCTAGTCTTCCTTACCTGCCATAATGAAGACTGTGGCGTGGCCCGATATTCGAGGAGATCCTTCTCTCTATTTCTATCATTTTCATAGCATATGCTTTGACCCAGAGCTGGTCTGCTTCCTCTTTACTCATGCCCTGATTTTTAAAGTATTTGATGAACTGCTCCTGATACATCTCGTCCTTGCTAAAGTACTTGAAGGCACCCTCAACAAGAGCCTTCACTTGCTTTTTTTCCTTCCGAGCTTTTTCCTTATCCATTCTACGTTAAACTCCTCTGGCTTAGGGAAATGGATAAAGTGAAAGCAATTTCCATCTCATATAACGATGAAACAAAGTCAGATGAAAGCCGCTTCTCTATAATGAATCGAATTTTAATCGTCCTCCTTTCCTAATAACCTAAAGACAATTACGTTACCTAATATTTCAATGGTTTTTCACGGAATACTGGCCTAGCTCCTATTCTTATTATTTCCATACTATGAGCTTTAGCGAACTTGAGCCTATCCACCGTGTCCAAGAAGAAATAGAAGACCTCTTCCTGCGTTATGATGTCATCGGGCATTATCGAAGAGGCGAGCACCTTGCCATCGAAGTTGAGGTAGGTATGGATGTCGCCGGCCTCCTCGACCTTGCTTCGAATCTCCTCGTCGAAGAGGTCCTCGAACATGACGATGAGGGCATCGATGCCCAATGGGCCGAATTCGTAGCTCGAAGCTTCATTTAGGGAGACGATGGGCACGACGGCGGGCAGCTCCGGAGGACGGGCCCTTACGGGCCCAAGGCCCTTGACTTCGGAGATGAGCTTCGCGACATCCTCCTCCTTCAGGTCCCATGCCACCTTGACGTGGCGGCAGGCGCTGCACTCCTCCATCCTCTTGAGCGCCGGGAACTTCAGCTCACAACCCGCCATCGGGCAGCGGTAGCCTTTGACGCCGTACTGCCCTATGCCGCCGCAGAGCTCCAGTAGGGGACAGTGCTCGCACTTCCTATCACATCCAAGCACTTTCAAGGTGTCTCACATGCTTATCCTCTTTCACTAAACACTATTTAGCCACCAATGAATCATTATTCTCTGTTATCCATCGTCTGGACTAGTTATGCCGAGATAAGATTTATTCGCAGCTGGAAACGGTGTTAGTCGTGCGGCGCGGCGCTAGTCCAGACATGTCAGATATGGTGTTACGTGGGACACTCTGGTTTAAGACACTAGCCTTCCAAGCTAGAAATTGCGGGTCTAAACCCCCAAATAGAGACCGCGGGTTCAACATGTTTGCTGAACAAATCCCGCGCGCCGCACCTTTTGCATGCGAGATCTGGTAGGACACAATGCACAAGGGGACGAGGATCAGGAGGCGGATGGCGGCCAACAGTATAAACGACCTCATTCGCGCAGCCATAGATCTCGCCCCGAATGATGCCACCCTCGCTGAGAGATATCTGTTCAGAGCTCTTCGGCTCTGCGAGCGTTATCGGGTTCGGAGGCCCTTTCTGTTGAGGAGGCTTTACTGCAGGAGTTGTAAAAGGCCAATCCTCCCGGGGAAAACGAGCAGATACAGAATCCGTCGAGGGGGCGGAGCACATCTGTCTATAACTTGCCTGCGCTGCGGCTCTGTGGCTAGAATCCCTCTTAAGCGAGCATCACGGGATCTTGTGACATCTGGGAGAGGCGGATCTGAACAATACTCATAAATTCGGGTCAGTAGATGGTACTGCCAGTGAAGATTCTCTGAGAGGGAGATAAGATAATTGGCCGCAACGGAAATCTGCCCCAAATGCCACAATCCATTGCAGCCCGATCACAAGTTCTGCCCGGTTTGTGGTGAACCGAGACTCTCGGCTCATGAGAAGCCTAGGGTGTCTACGGGTATAGTTGGCACCCCGGCACTTGACTCACTATTCGAAGGCGGTTTTGAGGACGGCAAGACCTACCTTGTGGCGGGCGAGACCGGGACTGGCAAGACGATATTCAGCCTCCAATATCTTCTATCTGGGATAAATGAGCATAACGAGCCAGGCATCTACGTAACCATAGATGAGCAACCCGAAAGGCTGATCAAGGATGCCCTCAGGTTCGGATGGAACTTGGGGCAGCACCTGAATCACAAGCTGCTCGTCCTGCCCGTCAAGCAATACTTCACAGCCAAGATGTGGGGCAGGGACATGGATGTGATCGTAAATGCGATAGTCACCGAGCTTCAAAAAAGATCGAGGCAGATCAATGCCAAGAGGCTCGTTATAGATCCTGTTGCCCCACTGGTTGCAACATACACCACCGAGCTCTCGTGGACGAGGGAGTATATTCGAAGCTTGGTATTCTCCATAGAGAACAAGATAAAGACGACGAGTATTATAACCTCTGAAGTCCCAACTGGTGAGACCACTATAAGCAGGTATGGCGTTGAGGAGTTCCTCGCCTCAGGCATCGTAGTCCTGGGACTCCAGAAGCAGAGCAATGAAATCGTCAGATCGATGTACGTTAGGAAGATGAGGTGGACGGACACCAAGCCCGCTATGTATAGGTTCGATATAGAGAGGAAGAAGGGTATAGTGATTAAGGGCCCTCTCTAGCTACGGTCCAGGAGACAGCTTAGCACCACATTTGTGACAGTATTTGTACTTGGGATCGTTCTCGGCATAGCACTTTGGACACTGCTTAAGCTTCTGCGTCTGTTCTTGCCTCGGTAGTGGTATCTCCTGAGGCATCTCAACCTTCTGAATGGGTGTGAGGGGTTTCTCCTCCTCTATCGACAATATTGGAACTCCGCCCGCAACTGAAGTTGGGTTGAAGTCCTTCTCGAGGAGCACAATGTCCTCGATCGAGGCGACCTCAGACCAGTGGATCTCGACCTCCGTCCTGTCCTTCGTTGTTACGACTAGGCCAACCGTATTCTCCCCCGGGATGAAGCCTATGTCCTTGACGGTCCCAACAAAGCGGCCCTTGCAGTCATATACCTGCATGTCCACCAGTTTGTCCCTTCGGACGAATTTAGACATAGGCTTACTTCGCCTCTGCTCTATGTTCAACTATTTACCCGCGCGCTCTCTACTTATTTAAGGGTATCACAGCGTCCTTCTTCTCGCCAGGAACGAGCAGAGCGATGAACTTCTTCTCCATCAGCTTTCTCGTATAGAGGGACAGGGAGACCTCGGCCTCTCTTCTGGAGAGCTTGTGCTTCTCCTGGAGCCGGGCCATTACCTGCTCGAAGGTATTGGAGCCATCGCAGTTGAGCCAGACCTCCGCTCCAACTCTATCAAGCTGCACCTGCCTGTACTCCGGCAGGCTGACGAGCTTCGAGAGGACGTTCGACCTCCTGCTGCTCTTATCCCTCGGGACGGATATGACGACTTCACCCCCTTCCTTGCGCTCCCACTTCAAGTAAGGGTTCCTGACGGGTCTCGATACGAGTAACTGCTCCCTAGCGAGTGCAGGCTTATCGTCTTTCTTCCTCCTTAACGGGATCCTCAACTTTGGTCTACCTTGTAGCTAAGTGGCGAAACCTTCTTGAAACTTCCTATTATCCTTTTGAAGTCTCCCTCAGGATCTACCGCCTTTTCGCTGCTCTTCATGAAGGCGGAGAAGAGTTTATTCATCTCGGTATCCAACCAAACCCGTCCGAGGACCATCGTGGGGCCACCTATCAGGCTTCCCTTTTGTGAGGTCTTATAATTCAGAGCCGCTCCGTCCTCCTCTTGGACCGATGGCAGCTTGATCTTCAGGTTCTTTGTGACGTCCTGTGCAGGCCTGCCCTCGAACCATTTCCTGAGCGAGCCGTGTTTCTCCAAAAGCCCCTCTGCGAAGCCATGCCAATCCACAAGCAGGGACATCTCCTTGGAGGCGAAGAACATGTGCGCCCTGCCCACGAGGAGCTTCCTAGATTCGAGGAGAAGGTCCTTTGGTAACTCGAACTGGACATCGAGCACGGTCCATGGAACCATTTCATCGTCGCTGTGGCAAACGGCGCTCTTCAATATCCCCTCGATGAGCTCCTCCTCCGCCTGCTGCCCCTCGGGCTTATAGAAGAACTGGATTAGGTAGAGCCTTTTGGTTTCGTCACAATACCAACTCGTCGCGAGAGCCTTTGCGCCATTCTGCCACATGATGAAGGAACCTGTGTGATCGCAGATCTTCGACGAGCCCCTTGTCAGGACCTTTGCCTTCCTCAGCTGACGCCTGTCCTTCTTCATCTTCTCTATCATGTTGTCCAAGATCAGTGTCAGGGGGGTTGTCTTCGCCTCCATATGTTCCCACTTCACCTCCATCCTGCTCTGCGTGGCGTCGTCCATACGGAAGTAGGCCTCTCGCTTCCCGCCCGATTCACTGGTTACTTCCCATTCCCAAGGGATGTTGAGCACGATGCCGTGCCAGCCAAGGCTCTTGAATTGCATCATCTGCAGTGCCCTCTACCATTTATGCGGCTCAACTCATATATGAATTGGTCGTGCGAGAACCTTCAAAAAGGGGTTTTTCAAGAAAAACTATATGAAGCACTGTCTACCACCTCAGCAAGGAACGGTGGTAGAAACTGTCCACCGAGCCGGCGAAATGCGATACACAATGCAGGTTATTCACTTGCAAGCAAAGGGCCCTTGTCAGAAGGGGAAAGGAATCATACTGTAGGTGGGTCGATGACGTGTGCGATGTGAAGACCTGTGTATATGCTTCATGCATGAGGTCCGTCCTTCTTCCGGATGGCTTCTGCGGGACGACGGTCAAGAGGAGGACAAGTGATGAACTGGAGGTTCCGCCAGAGGAAGAGGACGTGGAGATCAGGCTTAAGAAGAAACTTGACACGATCTAGATCTGAGGACGAGAGGGGGCTTTATGAGGGCTGACAAAAGGATAGTGAAATCGCTCTTGCTGCTGATAGCGCTCTCGCTCTTTGCAGTGGGCCTGAAGATGGGCACGAACGAGGTCGAAGCCCTGAGTAGGTTGATCTCGGTGAGCATACTTGGCGCCTAGAAGACCTCTGCTCTCGAGGAGATTCACGATCGTCAGAACCGTCATCAGGCTCGTGTTCCTCCTGCTCATTGTTGGCCTGCCAATTCACTACACGCTCAATTCCCCGATGATACTGCCAATAACCCTCCCGCCGAATCTTGGGAAGAATATCGCGGTTCCAGCCGTCGACTTGGCAATCTCAACGCTCGTAACCCCCGCGTTGCCGGCCGTACCATTCGCCATCGTGATCTTCTTGCCCCTCCTCTTCGGAAGGGGCCTGTGCGGCTGGATATGCCCAATAGGGCTGCTCCATGAGGTAGCATCACCAAGGCGGAAGGAGGGCAAGATAACGATCTACAGGAAGGCCAAGTACCTCTTCTTGGCAGGAGCACTGCTCATAGGCTTAGTAATAGCGATTCAGAAGGCCTCATTGGGTACATCAGAGCTCGAGGGCACATTGGGATCATCCTCATCATCGCCGATGACGCTGTTCGATCCCTCATCGCTTATCTTCGATTTTCTCCCCTCGCTGATCACGACGGGCTTGGCGACGCCGGTCGATCAACTCTCCCTTGGGACCCTGATGGCAATCCTGCAGATGCCGACGATAGTATGGATGAGGATTACGACCATAGTGATTATAATAATCGGCGCAAGCATGACTCCCTGGTTTTGGTGCAAGTATGTATGCCCTTCGGGGGCAGCGCAGGCCTTGGTATCGAGGTTCAGCGTCATTCACCTCAAGAGGGAGCTGCACAGGTGCGTGGATTGTAGGAAGTGTCAGAGGGCATGTCCGATGAACATCGCCATCCTTAAGGAAAATTGGAGGGACATATCGAATCCGGAGTGCACGCTCTGCATGAGGTGCGTTGAAGCGTGCGAGAAGGGGGCCTTAAGGCTCTCCGTCTAATTCCTCATCCTGAGCCGATTCTTGTATTTCATAATTTGACAGAGGTGCTTCGTTTTTCGGCTCCAGTGTCCCATCCTTCGATTCAAGCCGACCTTCTTCGTCCTGCTGCTCCTCTGAAAGCTCCTCTGAGAATATGCGGACCAGCCTCGACCTCAGATGGTCTGGGGGCATCGTCCTCGCTACGAGTCTCCTGAGCCTGGAGGCGATCCTCTTTCCTCCATTCCCGTAGACATGTACGATCCACGTTTCGAAGTCACCCCTGTAGAGATGGAAGGCAAGGGAACGAGCATCGACCTTTCCGATGAGCTCGGTGAACTCACGATAAGACAGGGCAACATCACCTGTATAGAGACCGTCTCCGACTGCAAATTTGAATCCGAGCTCAGGGGATATCTTCTCATCGAACGAATAGGGCTCCACCAGATGGACATCTCTAGTCTCTGCTAGCCTGCGACCCAATGGCGTCAGAATGTATGTCCTCGTCGCCTCGGACTTGGTCGAAATGAGCCCGAGCCTCCTCAAGGCCATGACCCTCTTCTTGATAAGTTCCTTGTCGAGTGAAGTAGAGGAAACCAAGCTCCTGATGGTGCCCTCTTTCTCCAGGAGGGCCCCCAATAGTGAAAGATCCTCTACGAGGATCTGCTTGCGTTCGGCCATTCGCGCCAGACCCAATTGGGGCTTTGAACCTGGGCGTATAAGTGTAATTCACCGATCCGGAGAGGTGTTAACAATCAATCAGAGAGATTTTAAGACCGTCCTATTCGCTCTCCTCTGAGCTCATGTTCGACCTCCGTAGATCATCGCCATAAAGATCGAGAGGCCAGTACGAAGCCCAAATGTAGGCGTTATTTGCCAAGTTGTCAAGAGAGAGGGCCCTTGATCAAGGGCTGGAACATCGGAGGAATAAGCCCTTCACGTGGTTCATGAAATGCTTGGAAGGTAACTCGTACAGTGAGTAAATGTTGCTCCTTAGCTTACATCAATTGTTTAATACCCGTAGACTGATGTAAGGATGCGGATGAACGTCTCCTATTTCGTCTATGAGTTCCCCCCTAGGTTAGTAGGAGGGCTTGGGACATATGCGGCCGATATGACCGTTCAGCTCGTGAGGAGGGGCCATAATATATCCGTCTTCACGATGAACGATGGCCGACAACTGCTCAGGGAGCTCTGGCGCGGCGTAGAGGTCACGAGACCCCTTACATCTGACATCTCGGACATCCTCTTCTCAATCCTACACCCCAGCTTTGAGAGGTGGGGGAGGGGAATCAAGTTCTTCGGAGACGTGCTGGCCTACAATATCGCGTCGTCCTCTATACTCCTCAACGATTTCGTCAAGAAGGAGGGCAGGAAGGTCGACATCGTCTCAGTCCATGACTGGCTCTCGATACTGGCAGGCGTCTCAATAAAGAAGGAGCTTAAGGTTCCCATGGTATTCCACGTCCATTCCACCGAGAGGGGGAGGACATTTGGTGGGGGCAGTCAGGCGATAATCTCCCTTGAGTATGAGGGCGCTAAGCACGCCAACTTGGTTGTAACTGTATCTCATGCGATGAGGGATGAGCTCCTCAGCCTTGGGTTCGAGGAGAGGAAGATTCGTGTCATCTACAATGGGATCGATACGGAAAAGTGGAATCCTGAGAGGGTGAAACCCGAGGAGATCGCAAAGCTAAGGGAAAGGTATGGAATTAAGGAAAAGGACCCGCTGATACTCTTCGTCGGCAGGCTCACGGGCGTCAAAGGGATCGATAGGCTGGTCATGGCCATGCCACATGTACTTAGAAAGATTCCGACTGCAAAGCTGGTGATAATCGGAATAGGGGATCTCCAAGGCCACCTCGACAACCTCATAGGAACCTTAAACTTACAAAATAACATCATAAGGAGATATGAGTTCATGGGTGACGAGGAGAAGATGGCTCACTACGCCGCATGCGATGTCGCAGTCTTCCCATCGCTCTATGAGCCCTTCGGTATAGTTAGCCTGGAGGCGATGAGCATGGCGAAACCAGTGGTCGTAGGCGCGAGGGATGTCAGCGGGATGAGGGAGCAGGTTGTTCCGAGTGGACCAGATCAGTGTGGCTTTCACATAAACCCCCATGATCCGTCAGATATCGCCTGGGGCATAATCTCGGCCGTCAGCAACAGGGATCTTAACCAAACCTTCGGGAGGAATGCCCGAATGCGGGCGGTAAACTTTTTCACATGGGAGAGGGCTGCTGACGCCACAATAAAGGCTTATGAGGAGGCGCTTGTCGGTCCGTAGCCCTACAGGAATTGGGCCAACAAGGGGAGATTTTGTGGTATAAAATGAGTGAAGATGAGATCAAGTCCAAAGGAACGGCCTTCTATGTCCTTTGCAGGTTACATGAGCTCTGCATCGCGATGCCCGAGCTTGCATCTACTTCGGAGGAGATCACCCCGAAGATCGACCTGCCCACGGAGCAGACCCTGGAGGCACTCGACAAACTCGCATCGGAATCGCTGGTAACGACGATCGAGGTCGAGGGGAAGAGGAAATTTTACCTGACGAGCAAAGGGATCCTGGCAGCATGCTCTGTCTTCACATAGCGGCAGAGTGATGGCTCTGAAGAAAGTCCTGGTGCTGACGCCCGAATACCCCCCACGCATAATCGGCGATGTATCCATAAACGCGCGTTTGGTCTCCGAGAGGATGGTAAACGAGGGCATACTCACATCCGTGATCACCTACGACGATTGGAGGCCTGGGGAGACGGTCGAAGATGGAATCAGGGTGTCGAGGGTCGTATCTAAAATCAGGACCTTCTACTCCATACTGACTTGGACCCCCCTCATAACGCCAGAATTCGTCAGGGCTTCTTCGAATATCATCCGAGGTGAAGGGGTTGACCTTGTGGTCTCATTCGAGTGGCTGACAGGCCTTTCGGCGATGACGATCAGGACGATTCACAATCTGCCGCTCGTGTGCACCTTTCACAGCGTCGAATACCAGAGGAACCCATTTCGCAATTCACCAATCTCGCAGTGTGTATCGTACTTGGAGAGGGAGGTCGCGAACGCAGCTGACATCGTAGCAGCTACCAATGATGATACCGCCAAGATCCTCAGGGATGAATACGGCATCAGCGCCGAGAAGGTCATCGTGACAAGGCTTGGGAAAGACGTCAGGTCTTTTATCTCGATCTGTCGGCAAGTAGTTGAGGGCTATGAGAGTGCTGATGCTTAGTTGGGAATATCCGCCTCGAAAGGTGGGAGGCCTCGCAACTCATGTATATGAACTCTCCAAGGCCCTTGCCAAGAGAGTCGAGATACACATAGTTACTTGTAACTTCCCTGGTGCAATTGAGCTCGAAGACATCGATGGGGTCGTTGTGCACAGGATAAACGTCTACTCCGCCCCCTCGCCGGATTTCCTCACATGGGCCATGTTGATGAACGTGAGCCTCCTGAGGGCTGGCTGCGAGCTCATCGCCGAGAAGCGATTCGATGTGATCCATTGCCACGATTGGCTAGTAGCGCAGGCCTGTATCACAATGAAGCACGCCTCTGGAATGCCACTAGTCGCCACGATTCATTCGACGGAGAGCGGTAGAAGACACGGTATCTACACGAACTATCAGCGCGTGATACACGAGATCGAAGGGTGGCTGACGTATGAGGCGAGTAGGATAGTGTGCTGCAGCTGGTCGATGGTGAATGAGGTGGCAGGGCTCTTCAACGTCCCGAGGGACAAAATTTGGATGATCCCGAATGGGGTCGACCCAGAGATATACAGGCCGAGCGCGATCGACCGATCGCTGAGGCACAAGTATGCTTATCCGAGTGAGAGGATCGTCTTCTATGTCGGTAGGCTCGTGCCCGAGAAGGGCGTCAATGTGCTCATAGGCGCGGTCCCGAGGATACTCTCCGCACATCCGAACACGAAATTCATCATAGTGGGAGAAGGCTACTCAAGGGAGATGTTATCCTCTCTCGCCAAATTCCTCGGCGTAGAACACAAGGTCTATTTCACGGGATATGTCAGCGACGGAGAAGTCAAGGAGCTGTTGAAGCTTGCAGATGTACAGGTCGTCCCATCGATCTACGAACCCTTCGGCATCGCCTGTTTAGAGGGAATGGCCTCCGGCATTCCAGTCGTGGTCTCCGACACCGGTGGGCTCTCGGAGATAGTGGAAGATGGCTTCACGGGTCTGAAGGTGCCGCCCGACAACTCGGATGCCATAGCCTACGCAGTGAATAGGCTGCTCTCGAACAGCGCGCTGAGGGAGAGCATGTCCAAGAGAGCGAGGGAGAGGGCCGTAGAGAAGTTCTCATGGAGGACGATAGCCAATCTTACGACAAAGATGTACGATTCAATTTTCATTAAGTAGGGGTACAAAAAGATATCAAGCGGATACGATCTTACTTGAGATGGCATGTCATCGAAGTTTCTAATCTCAACGGCTCAAAAGATTAAGGACATGAGGATAAGGGGAGCGAGTAAGATCGCAAGGGCGGCAGCCAAGGCCATGGCGGAAGAGGCGAGATCGATCGATGTCAAGACGGCTGCGGAGTTTCTTGAGAAGATGAGAGATGCGGAGAAGCTACTCCTCTCAACGAGACCCACTGCCGTCTCGTTACCCAACGCGCTGGCGTATGTAATGGCCCCTCTCGAGGGAGCTGCCGCCTCCGGAAGAGGCCTTGAGGAACTCAGGGCGATCGTTGCTGAGAGGGCAAGGGAATTCATCGAGAACTCGCAAAGTGCGACCGAGAGGTTGGGCAGGATAGGCGCAGGGCTCTTGGGACAAGATACAGCTATCATGACCCATTGCCACAGCATGGCCGTCATCTCGATCGTCAAGGAGGCAACCAAAGAGGGGAAGAGGATAACGGCCTATGTGAAGGAGACGAGACCCCGATACCAAGGGCTCATAACGGCCAAGATGCTCGCAGATCTCGGGGCGAAGGTCCTCCTGATTGTCGATTCGGCTGCATCTTATTACATGGATCGCGTAGATGCCGTCCTAATCGGCGCAGATGCGATAGCCCTCGATGGGAGTGTCATCAACAAGATCGGGACTCACATGACGGCCCTGGCGGCCTCTGAGAAGAATAAACCCGTCTTCGTTGCGGCAGAAACATACAAGATATCCTTGAAGTCGGATACGAGTTCAGCCATACCCATCGAGATAAGAGAGCCCCTTGAGATCGTGACCGACGAATTTCTAGAGCACAATCCAAGCGTTCAAGTTCTGAACCCCTCCTTCGATGCAGCCGATCCGAGAACTATCAGCAAGATAATAACTGAAGTCGGCATATTGGAACCACCTTTCTCATCCTCGATCAAGCGCATCATCTCGGGGCTTGATTATGGCGCAGTGAGATAGACAGGCTCCTCCACTCGGATTGTTTAAGCCCGTAGAAAATTTCCAACGCGACAGCATCGACGTTCCCGACAAACGTAAATAGGGCATAAGGCGATCGCCATCAGATATTGAAAAGAGCTGGAAGCTTAGAGCTTAGCCTTCACGGTGGAAAGGCACCTACTTGGCTCACGGTCAGAATGAAGAAGCTTGCCTCGGCCATCATTGCGATGATCGTCGAGGAGTATGGTCAGGAGAAGCTCCTCATCAATCTCTCAGATCCACTTTGGTTTCAAGCTCTATCCTGTGTCCTGGCCTACGACTGGGATAGCAGCGGAACCACAACTGTAACATGTGGCGTGCTTAAGGACGTACTTAATTCGATTGATTTGGGAATAAGGGCCGTTGGCGGGAAGGGCAGTCGGTCACGAAGGACAATAGACGAGCTTGCTGGCGCTGCTGCCGAACTGAAGCTCGATGACTCGTCCCTCGAAAGGCTACGTTACTCCTCCAGGATGTGCGCGAAGGTCGATTGCACTGCCATACAGGCCGGATACCAGCTCTATCACCACACAATGTTCGTCACGGATTCGGGGAAGTGGACCGTCGTGCAGCAGGGCATGAACCCCTCGTTCAAGACGGCCAGAAGGTACCATTGGCTCTCGGATGATGTATTGAGCTTCGTCGATGAGCCACACAGGGGAATAGTTGGCCAAAGGGTCCACAAGCGGGTGTTGGATATGACATCGCACGAGAGCAGTCAGTCTAGGGAGATCTGCGCTGATCTGGCATCAGAAAATCCAGAGGGCATTAGAAGGCAGGTCGTATCGATCAGACCCCTGGGACAGGATACATTGGTCAGATGGCTTGAGGCGACTCAGGGACATGGTGGAGAATCAGCTTACGCCATCGCCCGTGAAAGCCAAGTCAACTGGGAAGCCCTCGAAGAGGCCTATAGGATTAAGCCCTCGAATTATGAGGAACTCCTAGCCATCAGGGGTTTTGGCCCTTCCACTGCGAGAGCTCTCGCTTTAGTTGCTGAAATCGTCTACGGAGCCAAGACCAGCTGGAGGGATCCGGTCAAGTTCTCCTTTGCATTTGGTGGCAAGGACGGGATCCCATTTCCGGTTAAAAGGACGACAATGGACAAGTCCATCTCGTTGCTGCAAGATGCAATTGATGAAGCCAAGCTCGGAAAAGAGGACAAACTCCACATGATAAGGCGACTGAAGAGCTTTACGGAGCGCATATAGGATCTCCGATCCACACCAATTATTCGCATCAGGAGAAGAACATAGGCATCGGCGCAATCGAGATGGCGATATACAAGAATTGCACAGGCAGGATGATGAGCATGTGGGGCAACGTTGGACTTGACTTAGTGTGAGTAGTGCCAATGACAACGACTACAATTGGGAGCTATTGAGTCCTCTGAGAAGGGTGATGAGCGCGGATGATGAGGAAACATCGGTTCATGTATACTCAACATTCTTTGTGTAACAATTTCAATCCAAAATGGGAGAATAACCCTTAAATCCGATTAATTTCCTCGAGGAAGTGTGTTACGAGATCTAAAGGGGTTTGCCCAGATCATTTCAGCAGAGAGGGGTCTAATGCTTTTCATGATAGCCGTTGGGGCAACTTTTTTAATCGCTGGGTCTATAGCTTTGTTTCAGGCCGTTTACCTCGGCGCAATTGCTTTTTGTTTATGGAGCGGATTGGATGCTCTGAACAACGTCTTCGATGCAGATCTTGACGTTATATCCGATCCTTCAAGGGCAGAATATTCTCAAAAACTTGGCAAAATTGGATTGGTCATTGCCATCTTTTTTACTGTATTGGCCTCGGGCTTGGGCATTGTCACAATGATCCCGTTAGTAGTCCTATTCATCATGATCGGGGTTTTTTTTGGCATATTATATTCAGTCCCACCTTTTAGGCTAAGACAAACGGTATACAAGCCTCTAGTGAACTTCACGGTTGCAGCCGTTCCCATTTTAATTGTTGCAGGCTTCTACAATTCTTTTTCGGTCAGTGTCGCAATCCTTGTGCTTTTTATGGGCATAACTACATCTGTCAACAGTCTCTGGGAGGATCTTTCAGACTATGCCTCTGATTTAACTAACGGTGCAAGAACAGTCCCAATAATATTAGGATTGAGAAGAGGGCTGCTTTTCACCATAATGATGGGCTACTGCTTAATCCCGCTGATGATTTTGGTTGGAATCCTATTTCAAATGAATTTGATTTACTACGTCATTCTGTCTGCGCTAACAACTTTTATTTCTCTTCGTTTAGTTCAAAATAGAGCCATCTTTTACAGAAGCAAAGATATCGAGGCAAAAAGGCTATTAAAATTGGGTGATGTCTTAGCTAAAGATTTCGTAATCTGTGCAATTATCCAAACATTAAATATGATGCTCAGTAGTTATCTGAAGCTAGGCCACCTTCTCCCTTTCTGAATCGATATTCTTTGCACCGTGTCAGCTGACATTGTGAACGTCGGCCGTGAGGCTCGATTCAAGATCGGTTGGAAGGTTTAGATGCTATCTTCCCTTCTCGTTAAAGAGCTGAAATGGGACGCCGTATATTTTAACAGCTCCGGTTGAGTCCCTTTGGTCAAAACCTCCCCTTTTGACTGATCGGAGCTCTGGGGAGAATAGCGACCTATCGGAGCGTCTCTCCGTTATCCTCATGATCCCCTTGTAGAACTGCAGCTTGAGCCTCCCCTCGACATATCTCTGTGTCGAGTCTATAAATGCGTCCAAGTCTTTTCTCAGGGGATGAAGCCACAGTCCGTGATAGACTATATCCGCCCATGTCGAGTCGATGGTCCTCTTCAATCTCAACTGCTCCTTTGCCAAGGTGAGGTGCTCTAGGTCTTCGTGGGCCGAGAGGATGATCGTTGCTGCAGGGGCTTCGTAGAGCTCCCTCGACTTCAGGCCTATGATCCCATCCTCCATCATATCTATCTTCCCAATTCCATTCTGGCCACCCACCCTGTTCAGGTGGAAGACCATCTCGACGGGATCCTTGATGCCGTCGACATCCACCGGCACCCCATTCTCGAATTCAATTGTGACCTCCGTCGGTTTGTCTGGCGCCCTTTCCACGGGCACGACCCAGAGGTAATCCTCTGGGAATTGACTTGCGAGGTCTTCGACCTGTCCGCTCCCTATCGAGTGCGACCACATGTTGACATCGCCGCCAAGAACACCTTTCCGCCTTTTCGGCTCTATGCCGTGCTTCCTGAGCAGATCCTCCTCCTCGATCCTTGAGAGGTTCAACTCCCTCACCGGGGCAATTATCTGGATCTGTGGTGCATAGTATCTGAAGGTCGATTCCATCCTGAACTGATCATTGCCCTTTCCTGTGCATCCGTGGGCTACCGCGTCAGCCTTTTGTTCCAGGGCAGTACTAACGACAAGGCTGGCTATCAACACCCTCGTCATCGAGGTGCCAACTGGATAGCCTTCATAACTTCCGTTGGCCTTGATGCACCTGAAGACATAGTCCCTAATGAATTCACGTTTGGCGTCCAAGAACCTAATATCCAATCCTAGGGTCTTGGCCCTCTCCCTAGCTATGCTTATCTCCTCTTCTCCCTGGCCGACATCGACCAAGACAGGTATGACTTTATCGAAACCGTACTTCTCCTTGAGGAGAATGGATATCAGTGTCGAATCAAGACCACCCGAGTATGCGAGTGCTACGGTTTTTCCGTTGCTCAACTTGAATCAGCCTACCCCCTTACCTTTCTCTCATATATCTTTTCACAGTACGAGCCATGAGCGCCTCGGAGGACCGCAGTGATGCTAGGCGCGCGTTTAAAACCGACTCAACCCTATCGAGATTGGCTTTCCTCGACCTCAACATCCTTCTGAGTTCATTGGGATTCGGGCTTCCTGTCGACTTCCTCCTCATGAGGCAGAGATGAGGATCGAGGGCCATACTCAGAAACTTTTTACTCAGTCCGATCTCCCTTCCGAGTGTGTTTGAGGAGATCCTCCTGATTTCCTCAGCCCTTAGATCGGAAAGTTGCCTATCTGTCGCGAGACACCTCTTCACGAGCGCTCCTACGAGCCTGTGCGCTTCCCTGAAGGAGAGGTCATGTCTCTGGACTATCTGCTCGGCTAGGTCCACAGCGGTCAGGAATCCTGTGCTAGAGGCTTCCTCTAGAATGCGACGATTAACCTTCAGAGTCGATAGGATTCCTGTCAAGACCTTAATGGATGCAATTGCTATGTCAAAGCTGGTCCAGATCGGTGGCTTCAGGTCCTGAAGGTCCCTGTTGTAACCAGTGGGGAGGCCCTTGATCCCCGTAAGCATCAAAATCAGAGAACCGGAGGCTCGACCCGTCTTCGCCCTTATCAGTTCCAGCGTGCACGGATTTTTCTTCTGGGGCATGACGCTCGAAGGAGATGCATACTCGTCTCCTATCTCTATGAAGTTGAACTCGGATGTTGACCAAAGGATCAGATCCTCCGACATCCTGCTCAGGTTTGACATGAGGATGGCAATCGCTGCCACAGCCTCGATTGCGAAGTCCCGGGAGCTCACAGCGTCGATCGAGTTCTCAACAAGACCCCCGAATCCCAATAGGGCGGATGTCCTCTTCCTGTCTATCGGGAAGCTCGTGCCACCGATGGCACAGGCGCCTAATGGGTTTAGGTTTACTCTGGCATACGACTGCATCAGCCTCTCGAAATCCCTTGAGAACAAGTCGACCTGTGACATCAGATAGTGCCCGAGTGTCCCGACCTGAGCCCTTTGAGTATGGGTGTAGAGCGGCATCAGCTGAGCAATATATCTTCCCGCCAAGCGAAGGATCGTCCTCGACAATTCCAGGATGACAGCGCACAGGTCTAGGATGTCAGTCCTGATACGCATCCTGATGGCAACGTTCACCTGGTCGTTCCTCGATCTCGCTGTGTGCATCTTGCCCCCAGTTGCCAAACCAACGGCGCTTATTACCTTCGATTCCAGAAACTCGTGAACGTCTTCGAAATGCTGGCCGTCCATCCCCTTCCTCTTTCTGATCTCCTGGAGTGCCTGTAATATGGCCCTCAAGTCCTGAAGTTTCAGTATCCGTTGCTCATAGAGCATGATGTCATGCGCCATCGTCGCAACTATATCTTGGTCAAAGATCCTCTCGTCCTCTGATAGGGATGAGATGAAGGATGCCGAGGTATCCGCCAAGCCCTTCTCAAATCTTGACCTATACATATTCGAAGATCAAACCCCTTCGCATATTAAATCTCAAACATCGAACGTCGAGAACCTACTCATAAGACTAGCGGAGTTACGAATGGCTAAGCTCTTATTGTGATGAGGCGAATTCGCTGCTCTTCTCCATTCTACCATGCGCTGGGCCAATTGGGAAAGTGGCTTAATCCTCTTCGAGATACTCGTGGAGGGTCCTCAGGCCCCGCGTCAATGGTTGTGCATCGTAACCCATCTCCCTCAGGTGCAGGGCCAACTCGTCTGTAAATCCGTGTGTCGTGAAAACCCTATTTGCCCTAGATCTCTTGACTATCCTCAAGAGGCCTTCAAAGTCGCTATGGTCGCTGAGGGGAAAAGCCTCACTCACGGCCATGGCATCCTTGTAGCCTTTCTTGCACGCCCAACCGGAGAATGCCATGAGCTTCGCACCGAATCTCTTCTCAACGTATCTGTTGAAGGAACTCCTTCCACTTCGGAAAGGCGCGAATAGAATCCAAGGCCCCTTCTCAGGCAGCCACTTCCCTTTGACATCGCCCAGGCAGACCTTCTGGGGGATCTCGATCCCGCATAACCGGTATATCTCGTCGTATCTTTTCAATTCAGGGCAGATGTAGGCCGGTTGAAATCCGTCGAGGAGCAATTCGATGTGCTGTGCCTTTCCGAGTGCGTACCCCATTGCCACGACGGGTATGTCCTTTTTGAAACAATCCCCAATCGCGTCCCTTGCAACGCCCATAACGTCTTCCAATTTAGGAAAGAGGAACTTGGCTGAGCCGTAGGTCGACTCTATGATAAGAGTGTCTACTTTCGGAGGATCGAATCCCAACAGGGGGCCTCTGTTCCTGTCACACAGGTCGCCAGTGTAGAGGAGGGAATCGGATATGCGCAGTGCCATCGAGCCCAAGATATGTCCTGTTGGAAGTAGCTCGGTATCTTGAAGGGAGGAGACCTTCAGGGCCACGCCCTTCACAGCAGCTAGTAAAGCGGTCTCGTCGGAGGAGAGGACTGGCGTGGTACTGGAGATCTTGCCTAAATGGTCCCCATGAGCATGTGATATGAACAAGTAGTCGGCATTCGTTCCGTGATAATCGTCGAGTCCGATTCGGGTGCCACCGAGGTCAACTTCAATGCCATGCTCATTAGAGACCCGGATCATCGATGACCAAGAGAGAAAATAGAGATATTATCTCTTCCCATGTGGGGTCTCAGCTGAAATCAGCAGTTAGTGATCCCTTTATCAACCAATGGGAAGCAAAATGAGCTAGTCCTCAACCCAGATTATCTTCGCTCCCTTCTGCTTCGAATGTCTAGACGCCATCTTGTAGATGAGTGCGAAGGCGAATCCCACGAGCAATCCACCAATGTGAGCTAAGTGAGCGACAAAGGGATTCAGACCCGAGAACTCATAGGCTAGTTCGATTAGGAAATACAGTATTGCCAAGATTGCTGCTGGCAATAAGAGCGGTAGGAAAAAGAAGACGATGATCGGCCTCGTTGGGAAAAGGACCGCAAATGCTGCCATTATTCCGAAGACAGCACCAGAGGCGCCAACTACTACCGTTAAGCTCATGGGATATATCATGACGTGCAATAGATTTCCAGCCAAGCCAGCGAGATGGTAGAGGATGAAGAACGCCCTTCCGCCGATCTTACTCTCGCACCCAGGTCCAAAAGTCCAAAGGGCGAACATGTTGAAGAATATGTGAAACGGGTCCACGTGGAGGTAGATGGACGTCAATAGCGTATAGATGCCACTCCCCATGCGAACGGAGATGGGGATGAGGCCGAAATTATATATTATCAGGTTTTCCCCGACGAGAACCTCAATCGCATAGACAGCTACATTCATGCCGATTATAAGATAGGTTACTACGGAAGGCATGAAGCCATATCTTGGTATGTGCAAGCCCCTTTACCTTAGCTCCCGTTATGCGATCTTCCTCCGTAAGCTGACACCAGCGATCATGAAAAGGGCGACAACCCAGATGAAAATCTGGAGAACGATTGTGATGGAAAGATATTGTCCTTTAACTATATGATCGAAGACATTGTAGCACATCCAAAATGGATTGCCCTGATAGAACGAGTTGATCTCCGTAATGGCGGGGGGGAGGGCGAAGATCAGGATAACAGATGATGCTAGCAGGACAGTTATTTTAAAGGCTCGAAATAGCGCAGAACAAATTAGGCCCAAGAGAACCGTTAATAATATTGTGAGAGAAGAGAGGGCATAGAACGAGGCCAGACCGATATACAGGTTTAAACCAGTAAGATCCATTTCCAAAAAGTTAGTCAATGCCAATAGAAAAACTAAGGTGGCCTTGAATATGCCCAATATGAAGCTTGATAAAATCCTGCCTCCTATTATGGACCAACGAGAAACTGGAGAGAGGAAGAGCTTTGCAAGCGTCCCTTCATCTCTTTCTCTGGAGATGGACAAGAGCGCATCGTCTAGGGAACCTAAGACGAATGCTAGGCCTATTATCGAACCTGGAACCTGAGTGGAAATGGCCAGCTTAGTAGTAGAATTTTGTATTATGTAAACTAGAAGGAAAACTACCGGAAAGAAGACGGAGTAGATCACGGATCTATTGTAATACGCTTCGATCAGGTTTCTCTTCGCGATAACAAGTGGAGTTATCCTCATTTCTTCACCTCTCCCATGACTTGCATATAGGCATCTTCGAGAGTTGGGATCTTCCCCTCGATGGAGAGTATCGATCCACCCATCCTCCCGATTGAAGTGAAGATCCTGTCGAGGATCTCATTGACATTCTCGGCCGTAAGGTGGAGCTCATTCTCACCGGTTACTCGCCATGGAACATTCATGGTCTCGAGAACATCAGCGATGCTCTCGGCCCTCAACCCCGTCACCGTGATATCGACGTACCCAGATCCGGCTATTCCCCTTGTGAACCTCTGTGGCTTGTCGTCGGCAATTATCCTGCCAGAGGCGAGGATCAGCATCCTACTGCAAATCCTCTCAACTTCCCCGAGCACGTTGGTCGTCCAGACGACATTCCTGCCGAGATTTGAGACGGAGGAAACGTAATTCCTTACCAATGCGGCAGCGTGTGGGTCGAGTTCGGCGGTTGGTTCATCGAATAAGAGTACCTCGGGCTCGTGAACGATCGCCGCTGCCACCAATACCTTCTTCCTAACCCCCCTTGGGAGTTTCCCGCATAGGATTTTCCTGTTGCTCTCGAGCTCCAGCAGGGAGATAACGGTCTCGGCCCTCTCGTTCGCAGCTGACGGCTTCAGGCCATATAGCCGCGCGAAGAAGGTCAGATTCCCCTCAACGGTCAGGTCATCGTAGATCCCGACGAAGTCTGAGACGACGCCTATCCTGCTCCTTAGGAGCCTTAGCTTCTTGGCAATGTCAAAGCCGGCTATGGAGACGCTCCCCTTGCTAGGCCCTATGATGCCCGCTAACAATCCGATCAACGTCGTCTTGCCCGCACCGCTAGGGCCAAGGATCCCAAGGATCTCGCCTTTTGCTACGGTGAAGCTGACATCGTTGATCCCGATGGTCTTGCCATAAAGCTTAGTTAATCCATCTACCTCAATGGCTTTTACGGGCTCGGTCATCTTCGTTCAGCCGGGGCAGCGCCGCTCCAACACTCAAGATCCAGAGCAGTAGTGCTCAAGGGCCAGACATATTCATCGCGGCCACTTACCTGCCCCAGCCTCGCTGCGAATCATCCTTCATATTAACGTTATCAAGGGCCCGCGAAGAGGTGCGCATTGGCTTGGACCCACGAAACGAGCTTCTTCACGCCCTCCACTGGTGAGACCTCCGGCCTCCAAGCGAGTTGCCTTTGGGCCTTCGATATGTCGGAGAAGTAAACTTTCTGATCCGATGCCCTCCAACCCTCGAAGCGCAGCAGTGGCCTCTTGGCCGTGAGCCCCTCGAGCATATCGATGAGCTCCAGAAGGGATAGAGCATTTTCAGGTCCTCCACCGATGTTGAAGACACCGGAGTCCCCCTTGCCCTGAATGAATGCATCAAAGGCCCTCACGAGATCCCCAACGTATAGGACATCGCGTATTTGCTTGCCCGTCCCGTAGATCGTGATGGGCTTTCCGAGGATGGTTGCTATGGTAAACCACGCGAGCCAGCCCTGATCCTCCACTCCGAACTGCCTCTCGCCATAAATGCACGACATCCTGAACGCGGCCGTCCTCAGGCCGTAAGTGTGCGCATAATCCTGGATGTAAGCGTCTGCTGCGAGCTTCGAACAGCCATATGGCGTGTGTTCGCAACGATCGATTGGAAACTCCTCTGGGACGCCTTTAGAGTACTCCCGCAAGAACGAATATCTCTTATCCATCTCGATTATGCCAATTCCGTTAACGTTGCCGCCGTATACTTTGTTAGTGGAGCACCCCACTAAGCTGACATCACCCTTTGAGCGCCTGATGGCCTCAAGGACGTTCAATGTCCCAAGTGCGTTGACCTCGAAGTCCGTGACCGGATCTTTGAGCGATGTGGTTACGGCTGTTTGTGCGGCTGTGTGAACGACGGCGTCAACGCCCTCTACGGCGGATTCGAGCTGTTCGAGGTTCCTCACGTCCCCCTCGATCATCCGCACTGAGGGATATCTCCTGAGATAGGTACAGTTGTATCTCGAGTTCGCCTCAGACCTCTGAAGGAGTTGAGCCCTTGACAGGTTGTCAAAGACAACGACCCTATGGCCACCGAGTGCATAAAATTCGGCAACATGAGAGCCCACAAAGCCAGCTCCTCCAGTTACGAGGATGGTCCCGTGTTCACGCCCCAAATTCCCTGCCTCGAATTGGAGATCTCACATGAGGCGCAACTTATAAGTCCGTTCCATTGTGGTGCTCGCGCCTTGTCACAGAAGGATATCCGAAGTTCCTAGAGTCAAAGTTCCCAAAGCAGAAGGCTCATCAGTACAGATCGAAGGCTCCCCATTTTATCATATGAATGAGGGCCCCATCTCCAGCATAATCGAGCGTCCCGAAACAATAGCCATTATCGGCGTTGATGGGACGACAAAACTCCTAGTGCTGGATGTGGATGGCACCATTTGGCATAATGATTATAGACCAGACAGGCAGCCACCATTCGTAAGGCTGAATGCGACCGAGGTTAGGACTGGAGATGGCGAGACCATATCCATTAAGCAAGGAATGATCGGGCTGCTCTCTCAGGCTCGTGATATGAATGTCACTTGCTCGATAGCCAGCATAGGGGACCCAGACATCGTCCTTCCGATAATACAACAGTTCAAACTGCCAACCCGATTTATACACCCTCAATTGGGCTGGGATGGAAAGGACGTGATGATCGGGGAGATATTGAGGAGATTTGAGGCGGAGGATGGGATAAGTATCAGTGATGCGGAGATAACGTTCTTGGACGACGAGGAGAAGAACTTGATCGAGGTAGGAAATCGCTTCCCAGCTGCTAGGCTCGTCAAGGTCCCATAGCATAAGGCGTTTATTGCACTAAAAGTAGGAGACAAAGGCCAGATAAACCCCTATGGCCAAGAGGGCAAACCCTCCGAGCCTATGGAGCCAGGACTTTAGGCCAGTGAACTTTGAGGCCCGCCTTGACGCGAACTTGGAGATGTTCGCTCCCAGTAAGGACATGAAAATCATTGGGACTGCGATGCCAAGGGAGTAGAAGATGATCAATAGAAATCCGCCTGGGAAGCTCTCTATCGTCAGGGCATAAGCTACAACCGACAGGAACATTGCCAGTGAGCACCCCATAGAGGCCAGTCCGTATGCAGCGCCAAACAGATACAGACCAAGCAAGTCGGTCCTCCTCGGAGGACTTATGGAGAAAAACGGCACGGGGAGGTGCAAATCCAGCAGAGTTACGAGCCCCATGGCAACAAATATCACGCCCGAAAATTGTGCAAGCTTGACGTTGCTGAACAGGAGCCCAAGATATGCAGTGATTAAACCGATGATGATGAACACGCTAAGGATCCCAAATGCGCTCATCAAACCCCTCTGAGCAGCATCGCACTTTGAGGAATCGCGCCCCATGTAGTAGAGCATGTAGACGGGAAGGAGCGAATAGCTACAGGGGGAGAAGAAAGTTGATACCCCCACCGTGAAGGCAAATGAGATGCTAGCGGGATCGAGGAGCAGGACCACACTAGCGCTTATTGCCATCGCACCCACACCGAGGCAATTCGTGGCATTTAATTAAGCTCGCGCTTTTATGATCGGATGCTGCAGGCGTTCTGAGTTGCAACCTCCGCATCAATGTCTAGGGAGGCTCGGCCCTTGAAAATTCATAATCGCACTTCTTGCACAGGAATTTCGGACAGACGGCAAGCGCGACAGCCGTGCCACTCGATAGCAGATCATTTGACCCGCATTTGGGACAAGAGTAAGTCGATAACTTGACCCTCAGGTGGCCGATCGCTTCATTGACAAGGGCCCAGGCCACCTTCTCTTCGCCTCTCTCAGAGCAGCCCTTGGCCCTCTCAAGCGTGCTCTTGAGTTCCTCGTAATCACTCCAGTCCATTGTTCCCATTATGGACGCACTCTTCGAAGATATATGTGTGACCGCTGTGTCGTAAGCCAGAAACGGGTCCGATGCGATACCGAAAGGAGAACGCCCAAAATAGGTGCAGGCTTTCGAAGGGCCATTCTTCGAGAGCGAGTTCATTGGTGACTAAATAGGGTAATGGCAGTAGATGTATGATGTACATTGAGAGTGCGAGGATGCGATAGGAACTGCGACTCCTGTCCTCTGCTCGATCTCTGCGGCGGCATCCAGCAATACGACGTTAGAGGCTACCGATGTCCTTTCGCGGGTTGTGAGCTGAAGTTCCCAGCCATCAGGAGAATGCAGGAATGTGGCGTCTGTCGCCACGGTAGGGTGACCTAGGAACTGGGCGAGGATGAAGTAAAGATGTTGGCATCCGAGGTTAAGAACCTAGGAACGGTAAAGGCCATTACTCCCGAGCTGCCCCCCGTCGTGCCCATCATCTCCCTTAAGGAGCCCTCAAGTTATGACTTCAACTCGATGCCCATCGACGTCCTCATCGTCATGTTCGAGGATTTCTTTGACGAGGAGATTCGAAGCAAGGTCGAGGAGGCCGGTGACATTCATTCCTATCTGAACTTCGATGGCAAGGTGCTCGCCTCTTCGATAATGCCCGATGACATCATCACGCAGGAAGAGGCATTCTACTACTTCTTGGGCACGGTTGATAAGCTCAAGTTCGACGGAGCGATTGCCTGGGATTCTCCCGTCTACGTGGACATCCCGCTCTACGACTCATGGGTCAACCTGCTCATGGGGCTGAAGCTCACGCACGAAGTCGCCGACTGGGGGATGCCCGTCTACGGGCTTGCGAAAGGAAACGTCGATAACCAGATCAGGTTCAGCACTGAGACGCTGGCTAGGATCGGCATTACATCGATGGCACTTCATGCGTCTGAGTATATGATGGTGCGCAAGGAGGACAGCACGGTCATGCAGATCCTGTACACCTACTTCGGATACTTGCCCAAGTACGCCCAAACCGTCTTCTGGGAGATCCATTTCAATAGCCCCGAACTGATAGACCTCATCCACGATGAATATGATATGCTTCCGGGTACATGGAAGGCTAGAAGATTCGAAAATTTATATGAAACTTATGTGAAGTATAGAGGTAAGAAACTGACGGATGAAGAGATTCTCGAGATAAGAAATATTAAAGAGGAGAACCCGCCAAAAGTTTCAGCGGAATGGATAAGCGAGAAAGTGCGGGAGCTGTTCCCAAGCATAGAATGGGGAGGCGATCTAGAACGGATAAAGAGAATGCTCGGAAGGAAAAAAAGCAAGTGAAGGCACTCGTCGAAGAGGCATTTGGACATTTCGGCAAGAATGTGTTATACAAAGAACAGTTCATCAAGTATTTCCGAGACCGAGGCATGAGTAAAGACGAGGTTGATAGGCTCTGGGCTAAAGCTCATAGTATGGAAATAATAAGAATAGGAGCTAGGCCAGTATTCCGCGAAAAACCGTTGGAATTATTGGGTAGTGTAGTCGTCTTCAGGTTGTTAGGAAAAGAAGATGAATAAGGACTTATGGAAGTCCATAATCTGTCTCTTCGGTGGGAGTTATTCCGTTTCGCATTATAATTTTCTCACGAACAGAGGTGAGCCGAGTATTAGGCGCTGTATGAGCCTAGGTTTCCTCATCATCCGAGCTATCGCCCTCCTAAGCCCGAGCTTCATCTCTCCCTCATCCCTCGGGCAGAAGTTCGCAAGCTCCCTGTTCTTGAGGTGGGAGAGGACGTACTCGTCCGGATTCAGCTCTGGAGCGTAGGCCGGAAATCTGTGGGTCTCCATCGAATGCCTGCTCATGTAGAGGAACTCCTTCACCTCTATGCATCGGTGAATGGAAGCGTTGTCCAGGAGCAGCATGATCTTTCCAGGCAAAGTCTTCAGAAGCATATCCAGAAAGAGGACGACCTCGGTTCCGGTTATGTCGTAGGGGTAGACGCTGAAGAAGAGCTCTGCATCGAGCGTTACTGCGGAGATGAAGGATAGCTTCTCCTTCTTCGCACTATGCCTCAGCTTCGGCCTC
>Ga0315282_10003169_pt1 | contig 29621 bp, 37 predicted proteins | sample YL17G07_20_MG_FD_203693 | JGI IMG/M metagenome (GOLD analysis project Ga0315282, IMG submission 203693) | Sediment microbial communities from Yellowstone Lake, YNP, Wyoming, USA - YL17G07_20 | ecosystem: Environmental > Aquatic > Freshwater > Lake > Sediment | place: USA: Wyoming | collected... | reverse complement strand
GAAAAGCTAGACTAAGCCTTTTCATAATATCCTCTTCATGAAACAACAAGTTGTCACAATCTCATAAATCTTTAGGATTTTTTCTCTAGAAGAATAATACACTCAAGAACATTATATTCAAACCATCGATGAGACCTAAGTGGTGCCTGTGATGGCTCCTAATATTGTTGATGCAGCTGCATCATCCACTCGTTTGAGGAAGTCATCAAGATTGATTTGGTTAAGGAGTATAGCTAGGTAGCCTTTGACATTTAATTCGTAGATGGAAGCTTCAAATCCTGCTTTGGTCTTCTTGATGCCTATTTTCTTGATGTAGCCTGATTCTTCTAGAAATCTTACTCTTTTGTTCACGCTCGCATAGCGAGTATTTCTGAATCCTCTTTGAGTTTTTATTTCTTTGTGTATGCCATAGATTGTTTGCGGGCCTTTGAGGGCAAGGACGTGGAATATAGCCTTGTTAAGCTTGGCTTCTCTGCCTTTGAAAACTGAGATTCTTCCAGCATTCCTCTTGTCCTTCGCCACACGCTAATCACCATGGCCCGGCAACGAGAATTTGCGTGGAAGTTGCTATTTACATTAATAGACATGTTTTTGTGTGGCGAAACCCCCGGCAAAACGTTTCTGCGGGCAGAAACGCCTATAGCGGAAAATTTTTCGGCTGGCAGATATTTAAGCAAGATTTGCATTTTTGTGTTAAAATTCAAGTGTTTGAAGCCTTTCTGGCGCTGATTTTTGCGGGGGGGTTTTCGGCGGGCAGAAACGTTTTTGCGGGGGTCAAAGTGATGACGAGGTAGCTGCCTTTTATGTTAACATCTATGTCAAGGTTCTGTTTTAGGAAGGGTTTGACTTTGTTGTGGAATTTGCGGGGAATATCCATGGACATGCGCTCATACTCGTATATGTATTTGCTTCCGAGATACCGTTTCCTAGAAACTCTGCACTGAATTCTAACCAATTCTGGACTGCCTCCGTGCAAAAACTGTGTTTTGTCTTTAGCTTTATAAAAGTCAGATGCTGGAACGACACTTTCGCCTAGTGGAGAGAGATGAGTTAAACTAAAGAGAACGTTTGGAATATTGCGCGCGCATTTGAAAGCATCTCCTCGTGGCTGACCAAGGTAAAAGGTTTAAAACTTTGTATTTTTTGTTGACCTTTCGCTAACTTTTGTTCTAAATCTTTGATTCTTTTGCTTAGCTTTTTTATCTTTTTGCGTTAGTACTGTTCCGTATAGTGCTGAATTCGGCACATTTTGGATTTGAAGGCTCACATTTTCATTAGCATTTGAAAGAGAAGCTCAGACAACCTATGCTCTTTGACTTACGGACGTTTCAAGGCACGGTTGATGAAAACAGTGTCAAGGCTTTCTGTGTAGAAACAAAAATCGAATTTGGAGACTTCGTTAGGACTACCGTCACAATAGAGATTTTGTATGAATATCCTTTGCTTTTTGATGTTTGGGACGCAGGATAGGGCCTGTTGAACAATGTTTTAACTCAAAGTGTTTTCCTTCGTATGGCCAAATCGGTTTGAGAGGGATTGCTAATTCTTAACTTATTCTTAACTTTTCTTATATGTTGTATTGTGCTTTTAGGATAACTATGGATTGGAAAAAGTATGCTTGGGTTCGAAGAGGGAGGCGGAGAATAGAAACTTTAAGTATTCTCTATAAGGAAAACAGACCGCTTACCATCAATGATATCCATTTAAGATCGAAAATTGCGATTTCTCAAGCTTCTGCAACTGTTGCTGAACTACTTGAGGCAGGACTGATAAAATGTCTGAATCCGAATGATAAAATCGGAAAACTATTCACAATTTCGGAGGAAGGAAAAAGAGTAATCAACCAACTGGAAGAAAAGTGATTGACCGATCCAGAAATTTCTAAGAAAATTCTTCAAGACCTGTTGGATTATTGTAATTATTTTAACCTTCCCTTTGAGCACATCGTGGAAACAATGCAAGCTTTGAAGGTCGTGCCTATGGTTAGAGGCATTTGTTTTGAATTTACTGCTGATGATAAGTTGAGAGAAATTCTGTCAGACAAGAAGTGGAAAGTTGAAAAACCTGTTATTAATGCTCAATCAAAGATTCAGGACATCGACATCCTTGTAACCCATCTACCTACTGGAAAGAATATTTCGATTGAATGCAAACTCACTGGTAAAGACTCATTCAGAGTTTCAAAAGGCATAGCAACCGTTAAAGTAAAGTGTATGCGATCTCGAACAGTGGGTCCAGAGGCAGCCAAGACACTCGCAAGAAGATATGGTATCACTGCTGCTGAGGTGCTTCGACATCGAGACAATTATCGGGTTGTCGATTTCGATTTTGTTGTTACTTCTCTAGGAAATGCATTTTGGAGAACAGCAGAGGACGGAAGATACGTCTTTAAACTGAAATCGAGTGAAATTAGTTTTTTACAAAAATTCTTTAATGATCCTAACTTGGATGCTGATGGTTTGAAAGAAAGAACGTTCAATTATTTGTTGATCGCCAGATCATCGAAGCTAAACGTGACTACTCAAAACAATGTCCAGTGCGTTCGAAGAGAATGTATAAAGGCAAGAACAAGCAGATCTTGCGGATTTATACCGAATTATCCCATCGTGAACTTGAATGACAGTAGTGTCTGGAAACAACTTGAAAAATCCGAAGAACTCTTTGAAGACTTTGTCAATGAACAGAAATAATCTTTTCTTGAATCGAGTTGTAATTTAAGATGAAAATTTCTTTGCCTTTTCGTCTCTTTCCTTTGTTATTGGTCTTACCTGTCTGGTCATCTGTTCTATTTATCGTATAGGTCCATTCTTGATCCATTATCTCAGTGGCCCAAGAATACATTTTTCTAAGATCCTCGCTGTCATCATAAGTCAAAAGAAACTTAATCCTACTGCTGTTCCTTCTAAGGACTTCCACTAACCGCTTATGATCATCTAAAGTAAAAGTGTATGTGTAGAACTTGTCTTGATCTCGGTTAAAATATGGAGGGTCAATAAATAGAAAAGCATTCTCTGGCACATCACCAATAACTCTCTCAAAATCCGTGTTTGTGAGCCTTACATTTTGGAGTTTTCCAGAGCATCGCTTTATGTGTCGTCTCCAATTTTTAGGTTGCATACTGTACTTATCGCCGTATCCCCAAAAGCAATTTTCCATTTTCATGATTCCTGAATAAGATATCCTATTTAGGAAATACCATCTTCCCGCTCTTTCAAGGTCATTTTTCGGTTTAAAGACATTTTTAAAGTATGAATGTTGTTCTTTGGAAGGCTTCTTTCCTTCCAAAAAGTCTGCAAGCTCATCTGGATGATCTCTAATATGGATAAAACAGTTCATCAGTTCCTTGTCTCGATCATTCAACCAATTTGATTCAACTTTGTCTTTTGCAAAGAAAATCGATGCACCGCCCGCTAACGGTTCGCAATAAAAATTATGTTTAGGAATATGCGGAAGAATCAGATTTCTAGCGTAGAATTTGCCGCCAGCGTATCGAAAGGGAGAGTTCATTGAACCCAAATTTTCCTCAACTTCTTCTTAACTGTTTCTTAAGTTATCATTAACTATTGTGGCTCTCTGGATATAAATGTTTAACCTTCTAAAAATACTTAACGATAAATAGTCGTCTTCTATGCTATCAATATTCACATTATCATAAGTGGAGAGAGTAGCGGGGAGTAGATTTGAACTACTGATCTCTGGGTCACTCCGAGCAACATAGACTGCTCTTATGAGCCCAGCGGGTTAATCCTGGCTACCCCACCCCGCTATTTTTCTGCTAATAGATGCCTTCTTGAACCTTTTTAGTTTTACCCTTTCTGCGGCGCTCTTCATATTCTTCTCGAGTCATAGGCGCGCGCGAGGTATGTTGAACGTTAGGCACAAAATCGGGAAAAAAGGCTATACATTTAGGGGTACGGTTGAAGAGGGTGAAGTCAGAGATTTCTGTAATGAAGAAAACGTGGCCTATAACGATTTCATTAAAGCTAGACCCTCGATTGAGACCCTCTATAAATATCCTCAGCTTTTCGACGTTTCTGATAATGGATAGCGCGCCTGTCTATCCAGTCTTTACCGCCACAAGCGAAGCTCGACTAACAAGTTTGAGAAAAAGCTGCCCTAAATCCGTTGTTTGATAGGCTCCTCTTCCCTTTTTCTCGATCAACCCATTATCCATAAGAATTTCTGAATGGAACTTGAAGGTGTTTGGGTTCATTCTTAGGTTGAAAGTAATGTCAGTAAAAGTGTGAGGTTCCAAACAATACTGGACAATTTCAAGTCTTTTAGGGTGTCCAATCGCTTTTAAGCAGTCGGCGAGGGTCTTCACTGCCTCAACGCCTAAGCTCAAATCAGTCGTCAAATGTGTTACCTTCTAGTGGATCTAGCCATCTCTACAAGAGCCTTGATAACCTGAATTACCAAGTCTCGAAAGTCCTTGTCCCGAAGTAGAGCCTTGACTAACTTGAGCTTCTTTTTCTTTGAAGCTTTCTTCCGTGGCATTCAATATCATCTTTTTCTCTGGTGTGTTCTCCATTTTCTTCTCCATGTTCTAACCATCCAATGCTGTAATGTTCAGTTTAACTATATAAAATTAACTGTATAATGCTAATTAGTTAATTATCATTCATTAAGCATCTTCCTTCGTGTGCCATTCATTTTTTTGGTGGGGATGTATCAGTAGAGGGGGGAAGCGAATGCGCTATCACAGTTGCGGAACTGTTGGAGATTTTTGATTAAGGTTAAACGTTCTCAAAGAAAACAGTTGCTTCTAAAGCCTGAATTCTTGAGGGTTGTTGTTGTTGGATTAAATTTTAATAGAAGCCAAAGAAGGAGAAGAGAGTCAAGTTAGAACCTTCAAAACGACTTGACAAATGGATGGAACAGTAGAATCAAGTTTTCTGCATCGACTTAACTATAAATACTCATCCTAGAAATTATAGTTTGATGAGAATATGCTGATTATTGATGGTATCAAGTACAAACTGTGGACACCTAAAGATGAAGAGAAAGAATTTCATCCAATCGTGAAGGAGCATTCAAAGGAGATATTCGGTGAAAATTCCATTTATTTTGACATTAAACATAAGCTTACATCAAAATCAGGAATCGCTGGTATTCCAGACGCTTATGTAATTACTCTTTCTAAACCTTATAAATGGTACATTGTTGAGAATGAGTTAGCTTCTCATCCAGTCTATCCTCACATAGTTCCCCAAGTATCAAGATTTGTAGACAGCATTGAGGAACTAGAAATGCAAAGAGATATCAGAGATATTTTGAACACTGAAATTGAGAAAGATATAGTTTTGAAGACATACATAGAGAAGAAGACTGGACAAGACCCATATCGCTTTTTGTCTGAATTGTTGTCCTCGTCTCCAAAAATAGCTCTCATAATCGATGAGATTACTCCAGAGGTTGACAAGGCTAGTAAAAGCTTGAAAAAATTAGCTAACACGGAAATAATTGAGTTCAAAACCTTCCTTAGAGAAGATGCTCCAAATGTTCATGCTCATTTATTTGAACCGTTTTATATCATCGAAAAAATCTCTGAGAAGGTTGGAAAAGAGGAAGGAAAAAAAAGACCTCTACCAGAACATTATAGAAGCTGGGATAAAATGCTAGCTTGGGTTGATGAAGAAACAAAGCTTCTTACAAGAATGATTATGGCTAGAATTCTTGGACTTGAAGAAGTTAATCATTATCCACATGGAACATATTACTGCTTTTATAAAGGTAAACCAACCACTAAGTCAATTTTCGCAGCTCTTATGTTGACTAAAAATTATGTGAAAGTAAGAATAAGAACCGACCCTGATACATTTAAAGACTCCAAAAAATGGACTGGAGAAAAGATATACAGAGGATGGTTCTTCAAACAAGGAGAAGAAAGAGGGTTCAGGATAACCGAAAAAGACCAGATGGATTATGCTATGGAATTAATAAAGCAATCTTATGAGATTAGTGGAGAAGCAAAGAAATGGAAAAGTTTGAAACTGAAAGGAGATATTGCAAGCTTAGAATGAAATGTCCTAACTGTGGGCATTGGAACAGAGTTTCAGTAAACAAGATTTTCCTAGAACAAACTTCTCCAGAGCCTAAGGTTAAAGTTTTCATTCCAGTGTATTTGCCTTTGCAGGTTTCTAAATGTGAGAAATGTGGTGAAGTCATCGCTCAGCCAAAAGAGCTTATAAAGATTGTAAAGAGTGCGGAAATTTAGGCTTTTAATCAAGGCGTGTGGTTTTCTGTTGCAGACTAAACTTTACCTATTGTGGCAAAAGTCAGAGGGAAGAACTGCAGGGCTACAAGCCATCAATTCGGCGGAACTAAAAAGCAGCAAATCGACAGTTCTAAAACTCAAAAGATTTCACAGAAAACCCCAACACATTTCGAACTAAATCTTCCAAAGAGTCCCTAAAAAGTCCAAAAAAACGAGAAAATAGTTAGGCGCAAAAAATAGCATTAGCCCGTGTTTGGCTGTAAGTCGCGCTTTAACGCTTTTTTATCTTAACTATTTCTTCTCTGAACTTAAGGAAACGCTTCTCCCCCAAGACTTCCACTCGGTAACGTTCATCAAAGTTATTCACATCTTGCGTAACAAGGGTCATTATTTCTGTGAGCGCCTTGAAATTGCCATGCTCTTGAAAGACTCTCTTCGCCTCTGGCCACTTAAGAATCAACATAAGATCAAAATTATATGGCCTACTGTCAAATAATTCTTGACATTTGGCCAAGTTTTCCCTGATATCTTGCTTCATCTCAATTTGTCTTAAATGATTTAATAATCTATAGTTATCTCTCATCACTTCTTGAATATATCCAGCTACGCTTTGAATGGTAAGCATTTTTTTGGTACTCTTATAGTTTAGGTACCATACAACTACGTTACTTCCAATTGAAAATAGAGCAACCACCACTATTCCCCAAAACTCTTCAGCCATTTTATCACCACATGAGTTCAATAGTTTTGAAACTTCATAAGACTTTTCGATTTCTTTGTCGAAAACAAAATTATTTGAGGCTTACATGCGAGAAGGCGGAGGTAACATACAAGCCTTCCTAACAGAAGCCTTTAAACGAAAAAAAATAATAGTGCAGCACTTTAAATAAAATGTGAAACGATAACATCCTTAAAGGTGTATCCTTGAACCAAACTATAGTTTTGGCCTTTGTAACAATAACGACAACACTAGCCATTGGTGCCTCCAAAGTCAAGAAAAAGAACGATAGTAAAACGTTCTTCCGCTTCGGTGCAATTCTGTCATGGGTTCTATTGCTCTTTCACTTATTCTTCTTGCCTGAGACCATCATCGTTCGAACACCAAATCCAATAACAGCAGAAGGTATGCAAAACTTGCTTGCCATGATAATCATAATACTCGAGATCGTCGGATTTTACTACTTTGGGAAATAACACACAGAAATCTTTAAGCGGAAAAAACAACATTAGCCCATCTTTTAAGCTGTTACTGAAAACTCACTTCTCATGTCATCGCCTCACTGTCAAGCACCTTAAACTCGTACACGATTACAACTCGCTTAGGATCCCAAGAGCCATTTATCTTAATCCATGCGGCTTTGAACTCGTCAAGGTTTCTGTAGCCTTCCTTGCGGATGCCCTCGAGGGAGCGCACGCGCTACAGCATTTTCTAGGAGCTTCCATGTATTCTGAACAAACTAGTTTTCTATTTCTTCGTTTGCTTTTTAGATTCGCTGGATAACCAATCTTTGATTACCATGGTCGCTCTGCAATCATCTTCATTGTAGTCAATGACTTTCTGAATCTTGTCTTTATGCTTCTTGGGGTCTTGCACGTAGAGAAAATAGAAAGCTATCGATTCTAACGCATCGACATTTGGATGCCTCCATTTGTGCCCCATGTAAGCTGCGATTTCCTTTAGTCCATTGCCATATGTAGGAAAGGCGAAACTGGACACAGCATCCTTGTAGAGATCTCTCATGTTCTCTAAAATCAGATTCCTTTCCGCTTCGGATAGCCCATGCCTTTCTGCGAGTTTCCTGAGATGGGTACTTTCATAGTGATGCCAGTGATATATTATGAAGTCACGCTGATTCCTCAACCATTCAACAAAATCGCGAAGCATATCTCCTTCTTTCTCCAAGTCCTCAGCTAGGAATGCTTTGTACTCTTGGTTTCCGTCTTTCCTAACTAATACCCCGATCAGATAGTCTATTGCTACCAATTCCTCATCCCTCACTTGTTCTCCCGTTCCTTCCAAGTCTAGAAAAATCTCCACAGGTTTCTCTGGAATCTCGCATTTGGCGATAGGGATATGTTTTTGGGAAATCAGAGCTCTGGCAGAAAGTGAGAACTTGCTTGCCGTCTTCTCACCTATTCCTTTAATGTCTAACAGATTTTTCATGGAGACTTTAGCCAGATCGTCAATCGTGAATATTCCAGCACTATGCAGTTTCCGTTTGAAGGCAGGTCCTATCCCACTAGCTAACGAAATATCTCGTCTCTTCTTAGCCTCTTCATCATTATAGCTTTCCCAAGGCCATAGGCACGCTCTTAGCGTCGGGCTTACATCCTTCCCTTCCATTATCTCTCGAATATCTTCCAGTATTTGCGCTACCTTCTCTTCGTCGTAGGAAAAGCCAATCTCATCGAGATCTCGATTGATTACATAGAACGTCATAGGAGTGTATCCTTGGATCTTTCCGAGCAAACAGTTGTAAAACGCCGCTTGATAGATATGGTGGTCTTGGATATTTTTCGCGAGCTTGATTTCCTTGACAACATAATGATAGTTTCCGAATATTGACGGGTGAGTATCTCTTCTTTCAATTACGTCAAATACCCCCTCCAAGCCTTCAGGTAGATAAAACGCTGGTGAGCCACAAAGCCCAGCAGCCCCTTTTTGCATTTCGCCCAGAAGTGTTCTGAAACCTTCTTCGCGCGTCGTGTAAGCCAGTTTCTCGGCTTCAGGGTACACCTTCTCTATCACTCGGCTCTCATGTTCCTTGCCTTGATCGAGTAAGAGTTTATCATACAACGTCAGTGGATCCTTCTTGTTTTCGGGAGCGAATTTGTCACAGTGGACCATAAAGGGCGAAATACAGTAGTTATAAATCGTACGAGCACTGATTCTGTCTTTTGTCAACTGTGTCATGCATTTTCCATATAAAATGTCGATATCCCGAGCTGTCATTGGCAATTTGAACTCCTCCTTTTCACATTTCTTTAAGGTCGCTTGGTTAAACTAAATATCTTTCGGTAATAACTTTTGGTTTTCTTCTAGTCTTTTTCCTCAGACTCTAGCCATTCTTTCGTTTTTCGCGGATTCTTCAAAATGCGGTCTACTTCTTCGTTGCCTATTTTATGCTGTTCTTCATGTTGTTCTTGAAAGTGCTGTTGCGCTGGGTCATGGGCAATCTTGGTGCGGTATTGCTAGCGTATATGAAAGAGAGAGCGCGCTGGCTTGTCCCGAAATTGGTTTTTAATGGTTTTTATTCGCCTTTTATGATTTGGGGGCAGATTTGGGCTTCGCATTTTGTCCTCATATTCTTGCAGTATCCGCCCTTCTCGAACCTGCAAAGGTGCTAAGACGGCTGAAGGTAATGGAGACAACCTCTGTGAAGGGGTCTGAGAGGGCGAGGGAAACTTGACGCTTAACTTTAGGAGGAATGGAATAGGTGAATGCTGGTCTTCCAAGTCCCTTAGATGGCTTTTTTTCCTTCACTATGAAGCCTTGATCTACTAGAAAATCCAGATGCAACCTCAAAGTGTTATGGGAGAACCCCACATCGTTTAGAATCTGATTAAAAACCCTAGGCTTGCCATCCTTAAGAACATTTAGGATGCGTTCGTCAAAGAAGCCCATAATGAGGATTAATATGCAAAAACAGCCTTAAAACCATTTTTAACCATTTTAGGGACAAGCCAGCGCGCTATCACTCAAAGATTGAGAGTTCTCGCTAGTTCAAGCAAATCTCCAAAATCCGAAGGTTTTACACCATAACTTCTAAGCAAGCCACTGATGTCAAAAATGTTAAAAACCTCTACAGGTATTGGTTGACTTCGATTCCAAGAACTTATGGCCTCAAAAGCTTCCGGTTTCAATTCACCACTTAGAAACAACAGAAGACGCCTTGGATTATCCCTGGAAGTCCCTCGGGGGAATTGAGTTTCCTGTGTGTTCAGTGCTTCTATCATTTGCCCAGCGATTTCATTTCTCCAATCAGATTGGGATATATCCCCTTTTTTGACTTGAATAATCAAGATTTGTGTTCTTCCTAGTTGGTCCTTGTCAATTACAGCCACGGCGTCTTTCCCATGTTCTCCTGTCCCGTGTAACGGTTGCACATTATTTCGAGAGATATGCTTGGCAAAAAAAGCACGGATTAGTTTCCTTAGATCCTCTTCTGATAATGATTGTAAAGTCTTGACAATTTCCAAGTCTTCGATATACACTATGAAGACTCCGATTAACTGGTTTCAGAAGGTTTTTTTTCCTTGCTCGCGCGCTCCTCATAACGTCTTTTCATTTCTTCAAGCTCTTTTTTCTCGTCTTCAGGAGTTTTGGCCAAAACTCCCCCAGTCATTGATAGCATTCTTTCAACAGAGCGTTCTAATCTTTCAATCCTATCTGCAACTTGACTGAGACGATTCTCAATGGTTTCTTCTAGAAGAATTTTGCTTTCAATCCAACTTTCTAAGACGCTTTTGACATCAACTGTGTCGTTTATTGTGATATTCTTTCCAGAGACACTTTTGCATTCGCCTTTTAGCTTCAATGTCGTGAATTTGTCGGCTAAAACCTTTATGTTGCCCTCCGGTAGCATAAACCGAACCTTTTGACTGGGCATTAGCAAAGGAAAAAGGACAGCTTTTTTAAAGTCCCCAGGTTCAAGTGAAATTTCCAATTTGACGTCTATCGCCGCCATTTTACCAACATTCTGAACGAGCAAAACTACGAACAACGGTCCTCTGATCTCGAAGGAGGCTTTAATAAATGGATCAAAACGATCCCTAGGTTCGTGCTCAACCATGCCTATGCATCCCTTGTTAGAGTTTATGCTCTAAAGATTTAAGAATATTGCAAATGGTGATCGCGGCGCGCATGCGTGTTCCTAAATTCCCTTTTTCAAGTGTAATAGGGTGGGATCGCGCCTTCTAAACGATGCCTCTCGTATCCCAACGCCCACCACCAATCATAGACGAAGCAAAACCAGAAGCACAAGATACTCTGCAAACGAATTCAGGAACAGGTATGCGCGCTACATAAAAATCGAGAAAGAAGGTTCGCCCGCTCAAAAGGATACGGTTTATTCGAACAAGAGTGCAGTGGCGATATCTCCCGAAGTCTGCTATTCTATGTCAGAAATCCTTGTTCTCCAAGAATAGACAGGTCAAACTGACTTAAAAGGACTGATAGAAGAAATCTATCTTTTGGCTAGTTTTGCGAACATGTAGATTATGAATGCAACGACTATGAAACCGCCAAGATAAAGAAGCGGAGTAAGAGCTTCATTGCTTACTTGGAATTGAGAAGTCTGACCAAGAAAATACAGAAAGAACAACAATGCGGCTAACGCAAGTATCCCGTAAGCGAAGAATGAAAATTTGATGCCCATACTTCCTCAATTGAGATTGAGTTGAAAGCGATAAAAGGTTTTCCTTCCGTTTCAGCAAAGTTAAAGAAAGAGTCTGAATAGAATACTCAATCTGATTTGAAATGGTTGACGAGTTTCCTGACAAAGCGACAAAGGAAAATATCGAGAAACTAATAGAAAAGGCAGAACAGATAGACAAGAAAGCAAGCCAGACAAGGTATGGTCTTCCAGCAATAATCATACTAGCTTTCATTACGATGCTAGTTGTATTGGGTTCTCTCTTTCTTACAATATGGCTGGGTTTAAACGGTTTCCTCAATTTCATACTGATGTTGCCTAGAGAGTGGCAAAGTAGGGTATTCTTCCTTGTACTGTTCATTGTGGCTGTCTCAATCTCCCTTCCAATTTTAAGTCTAGTAGCTCTCTCGATATTTTGGTTTCAAAGAAGATTTCTTGGTTATCCTAGCCATGAGAAATTGATATTCTCAAATTGCTTCATAATGGCGAAGTATCTGATGAAGGGAAAAAGAATGGAAGCGAAAAAAGAAGCCCTCTCTCTCATGAGCAATTTCAAAAGCTACACCAGAGACCTGTTTAACCCAAAAAGGAAAATGTATGCTCCCGAATTCGATTTACTTAGGAGTGGAAAACTGGAATTCTGTCGAATGATTATGTTTTCAAAAGAAGGGGTTCCAGAATTGCTTGAAGGCTTCGGGTTAGCTTTTGTGCGTGATGAAGACCCCGAAGCACATACGCATCTTACCAAACTTGTAAAGACCGTCTGTAAATATGGCGAACCCAAGGGAAGATTTCATCGGTTTCTGTTGATTATGGAGCAATATCCACATTCTCTAGCGTTTGTCCTTGCCATAATAATATTCATAGTTTCATTGCTGTTGACTTTGTTCGGTAACCCTCTCAAAAGCGTGACTTAGTATATTTCAAAACCTTTCAAGCTATACTTATGGTTTGTTCTATCAAATTCTAAGTGAATTCGACTTTCTCCCATTTCAATTATTCTTTTTTCTGGTTTTCCCTAGCTTGCTTTTTCAGAAAGCGATAGAGCTTCTTAGATTTGGTTCGTCTGTATCGCCAGCCGAATTGACCGACATTATACCACTTGATAGGCTTCTTGGGCTTCGCCATTCTCTAAACACCACTTTTCTAGCTTCGGACAAGATTCTGGCTGGCATTGACCGACTCGATTCAGAAAGTCACATCCAAAACAAGGCACGCCTACCAGACTGTCAATATTCGGTAAGGGTCTAGGCTTGATTACGATATTCTTTAAAACGGTTCTTGGTTCTCTGGGTCTGAAAACTCTAGGCTTGAAAGCTCTAGGTTTTGGTTCTCGAAGAATAGCACCGTGAACCCATTGACGACCACAATCATAACAACGGAATAGTTGTTTTCCAGTCTTGTGATGACCGTTCTTTTTCACGTTTTGACTTTCACAACTTGGACAAGCAGGATATTCTAGATGTTGTTCTTCGACAAAATAGCGCGCACGCTAGACTACATCGAGAAAGAGAAAGGTGTCTACTTGGTCTGGAATGGATCGGACGATGATTTGTTCACAACCGAAAAAGGCATTGAAAAATTGCCTTTTATGAAATTCAAGCAAAGCTAATGGCGTGCGCGAATTCGTATCAACTTGTGCGAGGCGGGGGCTTAATTGTTATATACTTTTCATATGTGTAATAGTCTTGGTGGTTCAAATGCTTCTGGTTGACGGCGTGAAGTACCTGCTCAGGACACCTGCAGATGAAGAGGACCTTGAAGAAATGGTTAGAGAACATTCAAAGGAGATCTTCGGTGAGGCTACCGTCTACTTTGATATGAGACATAAGTTGACTTCGAAGACGGGTATTGGCTCGATTCCAGATGCCTATGTGGTAGATTTTTCGGAACCATGCAAATGGTACATTGTGGAAGTTGAGTTGGCTTCCCACCCCGTGGATGAGCATATTATGCCACAAGTGAACCGATTCATGAGAGGAATCATTAATGCTAATAGTCAGAAAGAAGTCTCAGATGCAATCCACGAGGAAATCGACAGAGACAAGATGCTTAAGACTTTTGTGGAGGGTAAAATAGGCTCAAAAGAGGTGTATCGCTTCCTCTCGGATCTAGTTGCTAGGCCCCCTCAGATAGCAGTCATTATAGATGAGGTGACTGAAAGAGTAACCGAGGCATTGAAAGCTTTCAAAGAAGAACCCATAATCATTGAGTTCAAAACCTTTGTAAGAGAAAACGCGGAGACTGTTCACATACATTCATTTGAACCTGTTCATGCTGTTGGGAAAACTGCTGAAAGAGGCAGGAAAGGAGTGGCAACCGCTCGTGCAAGAGCAGGCGAAATCACATCTCAAGCCAGATACACACTTCCAATTCTTGAAACTCTTATCGAAATGGGTGGCACAGGAAAAATGTCTGATGTCTTGGAAGGAGTCTTCAAGAAAATGAAGGGCACGTTAACACTCAAGGACCTTGAGAAACTTTCATCAGGAACAAGTGTGAGATGGGCAAACAAAGCCCAATGGGAAAGACAACGGTTGAAAACTGAAGGCTACCTTAAAAAAGATTCACCCCACGGCATTTGGGAAATAACCGAGCAAGGCAGAAAGCTTTGCCAGGGCCTCAGAGAAAAAGGCTGATTCACTCCCTGATTGTCAAGGCTAGGTTCACACAGATTTTACCTAGTTGTATGTAATCTCAAATGTTCAACTCTCTCAATAGCCTGTCCTGAATCTCCTGTAATCTTCGCTCAATGATTTGCTTAACTTCTTGCAGATCTTCGTCCGTCACATTTGGCAAATAGATCCAAGCTATTACGGTCAGTTTTCCAACCACAAATCCCAGAAAGAAGTCTTTCTTTGAAGATATGGGGATGGTGTCAGGAACCCACGAAGCATCCTCAATCGCAAAGAAGTCTTTCAACTCGTCGTCGATTCTCTGCTCAATTGATCCTCTTGTCTTATCGTCCATCTCTATCACTGAATCATAGTCCTCTTTCCTTGAGAAAAGGTTTTCGCGTGATTGTAACAACATAAGGTTTGGGACAGATTAGTTTGTAAGTGAAATCGGAGGATAACGAATTTGGCTCTCCAGTCATTTAAGAGTGGCGTAGATTTTAAGAGCTATAGCATGTAAGGCTACTATGAGAAGATGCGAAAAGACAGATTAATCGTTGTTGCTTTTGTCTTCTTTCTTGTAGCGTTAGTTTTGGCCATCTTCGTCGGTGCATTTGTCTGGGGTTATGCTTTTTCCAAGCTATATAGCGGAAAAGAAGAATGTGAGAAACAAGAAAAAAATGTTCAATGCCATGCCATGTGAAGACTTTACACCATGAGAGGATTTAATGAAAACTAGGCTTAGAATGAAGTGTAAGGCTTGCGGTTGTTGGAATCGCATAGAAGTGAACAGCGCGCGCGGGGGAGCGCAACAAAAGAAGAAATAGAAGGTTGGGAAATCTATTAGTAATTATAGTTGTCAAGCCATCCGGAGAGTGTATCCTAGTGACAGTTAATGAAAAGGGACAGAAGCCTGTGTTTGTTTTCAAGAACCATAGAACTTCGTTCTACTATTGGTGTAAAGCAAGAAAAGAATTTGGAATCAGCGATAGTTTTTTTGTTGTTACCATGGATCATCATAACGACTTATTTCCATTATTACCTGAAAAAAAGGCCGAAATCCAAGCTCTAGACCTGAATAACTTAGTGAAGGTTAAAATTTTTGTAGAAAATAAACTCAAGAAGTTGAATGATGATTATATTTTTGCAGCAATGGAGGCAGGTTTAATTGGGGATATCTTAATTATGTCCTCAGAGCCTACCGATATAAAGGAATATACCGATTTTGCGTCTGTGAGACACAAGATATTTCATTGCTTCTGGCCCGGTGACCTTAGTGGGCCTAGAGGGTTCCTTACGGATAGCGTACCCGAAAGAAACAGAGAACTAATAACAAGCATAGGCTATGACAAAAACGGGAATCCGAATATTGTTCTCGATATTGACTTAGATTTCTTTACTTATTATTATTGTGACAACACCTATGTGATTGATGAAGATAACTTCAAAGACATCTTCTCGGAAGACGCTTTGATTTGGTGGATTTATGATAAAGCACGGCTAATAACAATTGCGAAGGAGCCTTGGGGTTGCGGCAGTGCCCGAAATAGCAAACGCATTTTGAGGCTACTAAACAAGTATTTTCTAAAGCGTCAAAAGTAATAATAGAGGAGCATGAACATAAATGGAAGTTGATCTCTCGTTTAAGGCGTGACTTTGATGCTGCAAGGAGATAACAGGAAGGGTGAAACTAATTCTCCATGATTGCGCACCGCATTTTCCATAAATCGTTATGCATGCATGCTTACAACATGATAGTGTTCAAACTTTTGAACAAAGTGTTCAAAAACATTGCATTATATCGCACGATAGCCTAGAATATTCTGTCAAAAAGGTGAAAAAGAGCATGACAAACGGAGCCAAAAAAGTTGCTTTTTATGCTGGTGTTGGCGTCTTAGCGGCAATTCTAATAATCTCTAGCGTAGGCTTTTCTGGCTTGAAATTTCCAAGTTTGAGGTTTCCAGATTTCTTCCATCCTCCACCTGTTCAGGGTACTTTGACTATATTGATAATGGATAAACCCGTCGAACTTTTACATCTCAATATAACGATTGATTGGGCTAAGATAAAGGACCGAGACGAGAACTGGTACGATCTGCATGCATGCAATAGAGTGTTTCCAGACATAATTGTTCATCAGAGAAACGAAAAAAGGAATTTACTCGTAATCGAGTTAAAGAAGAATGGTCTAGATTCACGATGTGACATTTAAAAACTGGAATTATTCACCACTAAGGAAGGTGCTTATGGTTATTCTCTAGGCTTGTTTGTCGAATTTGATAGTTCTGTACCAAAGTTGACGTGGTTTAAAAACGGAAGCCGAGTAGATAGTTAAAGCCAATAGTGCGCACTATTGTGTCTTAGAAAGTTAGATTATTTCTTGAAATCTCTCCAAACTTTCTGCAAACCTGTCCAGAATGGAATCCCACAATGTTGTGAAGTTGACTGGTAGATGCTCTCCAAAAAATGTTAAGGCGTCGAGTTGTTTAGGATTGACTCTTGGATGTGTGGGAGGAGCGTTCCGAAGCAATCTAATATTCTCCCAGACTTTGATTACTCTCTCATGGTCGGGGGTTTTTTTCTCTTCCAGCCATCTTTGGATAATTTTTATTGAAGCCCATCGCGGGTCAATGTCCGAGACAATCTTTCTAAGCGGTTTCACGTCAACTTCGAAAATGCTTCCTAAGCTTTGGATTCTTGCCGAAAAGTCGTCTGCTCCCTCACAGCGAGTAGGAAGTTTTGCAAAGAAACTTGGAACATCTTGTCTGAATACCCGTGCATCGTTAAAACCGGTGATTTCCTTGAACCTTGCATTTATAAATAGAATACCTAATACGATTTTCTCGGTGCGAATTTTTCTCCGTGCTTGTTCATATTCATCGAAAGGCCCTTCTCTTTTGCTTAGTTTTAGATAATCCTCTTTGAAGAGAAGCTCAAAAGAAAGCCATAATACATATGCAAAAACCTCTCTCGCGCGTTTCGCATTGAAAGGTTTCTTCTCTATCTCCTGTTCAATTCTTTTATTGATATCGTAAATAGGAATCTTATCCCACCAGAAGGCGCTTATAACTCCAGAACGCTCTCGCCGACGATCAACCATTAAATCTTTGAGAGTTTCTAAATCAGGAAATAATTCGTTAAGTTCATTTAGGATTTTGAAAATATCTTCCTTCATAGGCGGATGATTTCTCGTGGCACTCAGAAGTAACCCCGCAATACGCTCCTTCCTCTCTTGAAATTCTGCCGCAAGTTTTTCTTCATCTGTTCCCATAGACAACCTGAATCACCCGAGGAAATCGAGGCCAAGTAATTAATAGAAAACAAGCACCACCTATCCAGTGCAATATTTTACTCATCAGGTTTACAAAAACTACAAGGCATAGCATTGAGGTCTTTGGCCAAACTTGCTACATCAACCCAATAATAGTGCCCATTTTGGCAATTGTTTACAACCACTTTCTTTTTGAAGTTCTCCCGCCTAATTCGCTTGCATTCTGTTCGATGGAACTTGTTTCCATTTGCATTATCAGTAATAATTATGAAACCTGCTGAAGAGGACGCATAGAAGTCGAACTGCTGGATTGTTGAAATTTCTACGAGTTTGCTTTTGATGTTTGTTTCACGGAGATTCTTTTTTGTTTCCTTGTTTCTGAAAGGATACGACGGTTTGGAGGGTCTCGGCGGATGCCTATGTACCAATCCTCTTCTTGTAGGTCCTTGAACGGAATACCTTTCACAACTTCGAGCTTCATTCTCCAAACGATTGTATTCGTCCCAGTTTATTCTTCTGCCCAAACCATCCCCATTCTTTTTATTAGTGAGGTTTTATTAATAATTTTAGTTTACTTAGGACAAGTCCCCATGCATGCGCGCATAACGCGTGAATAATTCTTTTCTCTTATTAGAATGTTTTTACACTATGATCGATCGACAACATACTTCAACACATAATTTAGGGACAAGGCAGCGCGCGCAGGCGAGTATTTTGCTTTTCCATTATCCAGCGCGCGCGAAGTTGAAAGAGATAAAGAAGTTAGCCGAGGAAAAAGATGTTAGGCTGATTTGTTACGAGAAAAATCGGCCATGCCACCGGTTTATTTTAATAGATTTAATTAATTCCCCCTGACTTTTTCCAAAACAAGTAAACCCTTGTTTACATTAGCTGCCAAATATGCTTGTCCAGAGGACGCTTTATTTTCGGCTTGTATTTATCCATGTTAGGGAGAACCTTTGTGGATAAGAATGAACTCCTTGGCTGTTTTTCCGATTTCTGTTGCTTCTTTTATGGAAAGATGAACCTCTGAGTCTTCAGCAGTCTTCTCGTCTGCGGTTGCTTCCAATATGGCAAGGTCAGCGCCCTTAGTGAACCTTTTTAGAGGCTGGCACACGCCTGTATCGCCGCTTATGACTATCCGTTGGTTCCCATAGCTAATTGAGTAACCTAATGCTGGTATGCGCTTTCCGATGCCAAAGACCTTAATCGCTCCCCTATGTATGACAAAAAAGGCCTGAGCCTCTATTCTTGCAATCTTGAATTTTTCTTCGTTTGACAGTTCTTTTGAAATTATCTGGAAAGGCATTGTGTCGCTGTAGACGGCCGTAAAGCTTCTAACAAGATTTTCAATTTCACTGCAAGAAGGAGGAGCAATCAGGAACAAGTCGCTTGTTCTTCCTATCATCCTGAGAAAGCCGAGAAGGGCCCATAAACCTCCCACGTGGTCAAAATGTCCATGGGTTATGGCAATGGCCTTTAACCGTTCAAAATCATAATCCAACTCTAACAAGTCTCTTAATGTTCCGTCTCCAGCATCCACTAAGACATCGCATTCTGCTGTGGATATTAGAATCTGCGTTGCAACTCCCGCCTTCGAATACATAACCTTAACATTCCAGTTCTCTCCTTGCCAAAAATTCTGCAACTTAAACACCTACAAAAATCATGACCTCTTAAATATATTTTAGTTTCGTCGTCTTCCCTTAGGAATCGGACTCTTAAATCAATCATGTCTGGAATATCAAAAGAACAGTAAACCTTGTTCGTAGGCTCAAAAATCAAAAATGGTGGTCTGACCATATTAGTAGGTGTGGATGATTTTTGAGTAAGCTAAGGCTTTTTGATAGGCATGAGTGCAGAAACTGCATTTTTAAGGGTAGCCGCTACTGCTGGAAAGAGTGCCCATACAATATTTGGCGATGTTTTGAGTCGGAAAGAGGTTAGTCTGATGTTTTCCTTCTTTTTTGCATACTCTTCCAGAAGTTCAAAAGTGAAGCCAAGAAAACCGGACTCGTTCAACCCGATGCCACCATATGCGCTTGTCTTTTACGTGCTTATCCAGTTGTAGTTGTGAATTCTAAAAGGATATTTTTTACTTGTTCTTTGATTCCTTCAAGGTAACCTTCATATCCAAGGTTTCTGTTTTCATCTAAGTCCAGATTTATAGCTCTCACGTAGATTTTGACTTTACGCGAGTCTTCACCCGTCAAATCGCGTACCAGCGTTAATGGATCTTTACTGATTTTAGAATCCTTGGACATAGGATAAATGAGGCAACATTTCTCGCAATCTCTCAAAGCCAAACTATATGCAATAACCTGATAATAATCAACATTCAAATCTTCCCTTTTATACTTTGTATCAATTATGAATGGGTATTTTCCGCCTCTTCTGACCACTACGTCAGGTTTTGTTATTATTGATCTCTCTTGTACGAGTCTGTCAAAACGAGGTTGTTTTTCAACTTCAAATGCTCTAAATTCGGGACAAGTGTTTATTATTGCTTCGATGATTTCTGTTATGAAATCTTCATAGACTTTATTCATATTAACAATAAAATTGAAACCTCTTGATTCTCCTTTGTAGACGCTTCTAATGAACCTCTCTTCAAGAATAAGCTTGGACAATTTTATTATATCCTCATAGTATTGGTTGATCCTGTTGAATTTGACGTGATTGCATTCTTGTGGGCTTATCTTGACAAGCGTTATGAAATCCTTAAGCATTGTCTCTAATTTCTTCAATTCATTCTTTATCTCCAGATTGAATCTTATTAGAGAAATTAATGAAGTCAACGCGCTCAGCACAATTCGATTTTCCAGATTGTCAAAGGTTAGGTCATTATATTCGCAAAAGAATTTCGACTTATCAACTATGCTTTCTATGATTTGATTTTTGATCAAGATCTTGCCTTTCAAAAAACGCTGACTCTCACTTTTCCTAATATATTTCTTTAGGAATCCTTGTTTCAGTATACCATTGAGTTCGTTTAAGAAAAACTTCCCAATAATATCAAAAAAATTGACTCCTTCTTTTATCTCGATAGGGGTATCCGGATCGTATAAGAACTCATCTTCACTTTTTAGAAAGCTTAGCATATAAAAGAGGTTCGTCTTTACTTTGGTGGAAAAATGAATCCTTTTCTGCGAGCGCGGTAATTGGATTATCCCAGCGTAAGGGCCTGTTCTGATCTTGGCTTTACGTTGCCTGTCATAAAAAACTTCGATATTCTTTCTTTTACCTTTGTTAAAAACCTCACGTTGCAAATAGTTTTCATCTTCTTCTGACAATTCAAAGCCTAACTCTACACCTGGCGAGTTTTCAGGTACTTCTATGATTTCTTCACTCATTTCCTGTACCCGTTACATTCAATACAAGATTTAAGAAATCATTCAATTCTTCGATTTTTTTGAACCCTTTGATACCATCATTCATATTTACATAAGGATTGTCGGATTTCATGCCCAATGTTGCGATTATCTTATCATAATTACAGTAGTAGTACTCTTCCAGCAAGGGCAGAATCTCGTATTGCCAAACCATCATTAAGTTCTCTTGGCCATTGACTTTGAAAAAGAAAGAATGACCTATCTGCTTGTCTCTTCCTAAGTCCTTGATTATGTTCCCATTGACTTTCTTAACTGCTTCGACAGATTTAATCAAGTATTGATAGACATCCTTCTTCTGAAGTTCTTCTTTATGTTTTTCAATATGCTCCGCCATTAATACGTCAAAATCAGGTTTCATTTCGACAAATCCGAACCTTCTTCTGAGAGCAATATCCACTAAAGCGATGCTCCTATCAGCCGTGTTCATCGTTCCAATTATGTGCAAGTTAGGGGGAACGCCGAACTCGTCATTAGAATAGGGCAATTGCACTACAATTTCGTTCTCCTGGGCAAGCCTCTTGTCGTTCTCAATCAGGGTAACTAATTCGCCAAATATCTTTGAGATATCTCCTCGATTGATTTCATCAATGATCAAAACAAACTTGTCGGCGGCATTCCAAATCTCATTTCTGATTTTTTCTCTTGGTTTATCTTTAATCTTGTTCAGATATTTTTCATAGATGTAAGCCCACTGATCTTTCCAAGGTTCTTTGCTGGTATCCAGTTTCTCATTTATAGCATGGGCCAACGCCTTAGTACATATTTTCTTAAATATTCCCCATTTCCTTATATAGCAGATCTCTTCCGATTTTGCTTCTTCCGATTTTGCTTCGGTGTTTACAGTTATTCCCTCAACAAACTCCTCATAGCCATATGAGGGATGAAAAGTAATGAATTCTATTCGCCCTTCGTTGTGAAGTTGCATGTATTGCTCTCCCCAGTAATCTTTGATTGTTTCTTCTGATTTCATGGTATCCTTCTGTTCATGTTGTGATTTTGCCATTAACTCTTTGGACGTTCGTTCTAATTCATCAAAGTTCTTCTTCGTCTCAGGAAATTTCCTTAAAATCGATTTCTTCACCAGGTCATATGTTTCTTCATTTAGTTTACCTACGGTCCATTGGACAAATCGTTTCTTAATATCCACTTTGATTCTTTTATCAAATTTTATGGCCCATGTTACCTCAATCACATGGTTGTAATATTTTCTTTTTTCGTCAAACTTGTACTTGGTTCTTGCAACACCGATTCCATATATTTCTTTGGAACTCCCTTTCTTTGCAACTATGATGTCCCCTTCCTTGATCTCTCTTGAAAAATCCCAGCAAGAATTTACAGAATTCCTTCCTTCATTGTACTTGATCTGTATTTCCTTTGAGAGTTTGCCTCTGTCATAGTTCATTAAATTGTCTAATTCCCATCCTATCGCAATTATTCCTTCTTTCGCAAACTCAGGCCACAATTTGTCAGTTACATGCCCAGGTGATATTTGCCATATATTCACTTTCTTATCCTCCCTTTGTGCTAATCCTTTTTTTCTTCTCCACTTAAGCTGCCCAATAGAAACTTGACTGCGAATCTCTGGGCTTCATATGTCTTGCCGGTACCAGGAGGCCCATAAAAGATGATCTGCTTCTTATCAAGGAGGAGGCCACTGACTTCTCTATGTCGATAATCCTTCTCAGCAGACTGACTTATCTGTAAATCCACTTTCAGCCCTTTCATTGTGTTATGTAAGAATTCTCCAGCTTCATTTTTCTTGTTTTTGTCGAAGAAATTGAACATTTGGTCGATTTCAATCAGAAAGTTCATTTCTTTGTCAGAGAGTTTGCCCAGATGCTTTTCATACAACGCTTTGAACTCATCAAACGATTTTCTGAAACTTGAATAGTCTTTGTCATCAAATTCAAATCCCAACTTTTCGAGAATTGAGGCTGAGCAATTATTGTAAACGGGGTTCTGGTTAGGATGCAACTTTCCAAACATTTCCCCAATCTTATTCATAATAAATGCTTTTGTTCTGGACTCACCAAATTTCTGCACACTATCAGGATATTTATTATTTATTAATTCATATATTCTCTGTGTCCAATCTTTCTTGAAAGTGGCATTGCTCTTAATCTCTAACACGATATCTCTGGCCTGTTCCAGCTCGTTTTTGCTTGCGCTGTTCAAGAAGGTGCCCATTAGGCGAAGCGGCTCAGCCCATATTATTCTCTTCTTCGTGAGAACTTCCTTTAACGCGTTTCTTAATTGCTCAGTATTCTTAGCTTTTTTGATATCGTTTACTGCCTTTTCTGCCTCTTCAGCGTTCCTAATCCATGTGGATTCTGCTGTTAGATCAAAATTGTCATTTGGGTCTTTTTTCCCTTTTGACACTGTATTCTTCCAATAATCCAGAACTTGTTTTACTTTGGTTTCGTCTATCATATTTAAATACGTCTCCTCTCTTCCCCAATTTAGCTCTTATACTGCAAGTCATGAACTGCATTGTAAATGTTATTAAGCTCTTTTGTAGCCTTTTTCTTTTTTAAGTTTTGCTTTATCTGGGAAACTGTTTTTGTAGTATCTGTCTCCACATTTTCCGCATGACCACCATTCACCTTTGTCTGCCATGAAAACTCCCTCGCCACATCTTGGACAGAAAGGATTGGTCCGAACGATTTTGTCATCTACAATCACATAATTTCTTCTCAATCATTCTTCCCTCCTGTAGCCTTTTCCAGACAGTCTTGTCGCTTTATGTCTTTTCAGTTCGTCTAGTTTGTATTCGTAACCGGCTACTTCTCCAACGTCGCCTTTCTGAAGCTCAACTGTCATCTGAATTACATCTTTTCTCTCCGACCAAACACCAAATCCACGCACAAACTGAATGGAAATGTCGCCAATATTGAAGTCTATGCAGCCATCATCTGATTGGGACAGAACCTCAAGCAAATTCATTAGGTTAACGCATCTGTACTTGAGAAGTATCTGTACCTCCTTCAGCGCCGTATAACGATCTTCAGGGTCTACCGAAGGATAGGTTGCCCTATGCCCTCCATATATACCGTTCATATAATCACCTAAGCCAATGCGGTCACTTCAAGTCTATATGCGTTTGCCCACTTCGAGAAACTACGATTTCAAGAGGAAAAACACCGTAGTGAGCCGAACATCGTCCAAAGAAACTGAATTTACATAAAAATTGAAAAGAGATAATGCGAGCATGGAATTCATTCAAAACAATGTTGTTGACGCCAATGGGTGGGATTTGAACCCCCAACAAGTGGCGATTTCTCCTGCAAACTCTCCTTTTTCCGTAATAATCAAGGTGTGTGGTTTTCTTCAACGCTTGCCAAGCCTTTCTTTTCCAGCCAAAGATTTCTCAGGACAATGAGTTTCGCCTGGTAGAAGTATCCGCCTTCCCACAGCTCCCGACGTTCCGCCGTTATGCCCTTAAAATCAGCGCCCATCGTTTTAGCCTGCTCCATCTGATAAAGCTCCTGCGCCTTCTGCCAGATCATAGGTCTTACCCAAGGCCAAAATTTACCAGGCTGCCTCTGCTTCGGCACTTAAGTAACGCTCCATCGTTTCTGCTTAAGAAAAATAGGGGCAGGCGTCGGATGTTAGCTGGTTTTGTTTTGCGAAGGCTCGGAGCATTTGACAGATCTTATGTGGGGTTAAAGGCTCTTTTTGTCGGGTGTAGCAGACTCTCGAAGCCATGATTATTGGCAGAAAAGAAATGAGGGGACAGTTGGGACAAATCTTAGGTTCGGATTTCGACAATTTCTTCATACCTCAAAGTTTCTATGGCGTTTTCGATTTTGCTGTCTGGAATGGGAAGGTTTACGATGTAATCTGCGGTTTTTCGGGCTTCTTCTGTGGTTTCTGCTTCTACGATGAGGATTAATTCCACTAAATACTTGGGCATTGTTTTCACCTTTTGAAGTGTTTTAGGGCGAAGCGGTTTGCCTTTGTCTGTTTTCTATGCATGTTAAGTCCTCGTAGATAGTCCAATAGGTGGCTGAACTCGTGGAGGAAAATGAAGCGGATGAGCTCGTTTGGATTGTTGAACGTGACTGTTTCGTTGATGTATTCGTAGCCGTGGAACGGGTGGAAAATCTGCTTTGTTCCGACTGCAAATTCTTGCGTGAATGGGTAAGTGATGTTTTTGTTTATGGCTATTGTGATTAGCCGTTGGCTGGGCTGGCATCTTCCGTGGAACGGGTGTTTGCCGTTTAGCCATCTAATTTCGACTTTCCATTCGTCTAATGGCTGTGCAAGTTTTATTGGCAATTCAAAGTCTTTTCCATATTCAACCTCCCAGCTTTCCCTGTTAACTAGGTCATCCAAAAAGATGGGAAGGTCTATGTTGTTTTCGACTTTCATAAGCTGATCCTCTTTTAAGTGTCTCTTGGAATGTTCATACGTAACGTTTTACATATGTCCCTATCACTTAAGGGGTATATTTTCCTCATTTCCTTTAACAAGTTTACAAACTCTTTTTCGTTTACAATTTTGTGCATTTTTTCACGCTCGCCTTCTAACTTTGTCGGCTTTTCTAAAAATGGGTTAGAGTTGCTTTCTTGTGAGAAAATAAGCTGCAAAAACGGCGGATTTAACGTTTCCGTGCAGTTAAACGGATTTTCCATGTGAAACTCTAAGATTATGATAAGCGATTTTTATTTTTCAGCTTGAATGAGGCATGAACGAGAATAGTAAACTTTTGTCTGTAGGCGCACAAATCAAAAATTGTGGTCTGATCATATTAGTAGGTGTGGATGGTTTGTGAGTAGGCGGAGGCTTTTGACAGGCTTGAATGTAAGAATTGCATTTTTAAGGGTGGAGGCTACTGCTGGAAAGAGTGTCCATATAACATTTGGAGAAGATGGTGATAGAGATGAATATTGTCCATAAGGATATAGTGTTCTGTAGGCGTTTTCTTTTCTTTGATATGAATCAGAAAAAGGGTGAGGTTTTGGCGGCTATTTGCCATACACTTTCTGTAGTCCGCGGATGTCGCCTAATCCTAGTGTTTGCTTGTACGTTTCGCCATAGTTTGCGTAGCCATACATTGTTAACCAATAGTCTCTGTCTCTGTACAAGTCGTCGAGACCGCACCAGTGGCCGAATTCATGTGTCATAATGTTTTGAACAACCATTTTGCCAGTTTCGCCACTCAAGCTCCAAGCAAAATCTACGTCCATTAGAGTGTCAGTTTCGACTATCGCCGCGCGCACGCGCCAGCCTACACGCGTGTACGTATACCAGATGAATGTAACAGCTATGACGTTGGCTTGGGAATAATTACCCCAAGAAACCACATTATAGCCGTCATATGTTCCTGCAAGGTTTGTCGTTGTACCGTTGTATGAGAAGACTTGATAGCTTGTTTCAACATCCCAAGTGTTGGCAGATATTTGAGTAGCGTTCACGAGGTCGGAATCGCAGATGCCTTCAGTGTTCGTCGGGTTTATCGTGTTCGTCGGGTTTATCCAATACTCTGCCGTGGTATACCAATGGAAAGGCAGCAGCTTATAATCCGGATTACTCATTGAATTATCTGTGCGTGGAATAGCGTTGAGGGTGACACGTCCGTTGCCGTACCATTCAACAACCATTAAATGGGTGGATTCCACAGCCGATACGGATAAAGGCAACATGGCGACAAGCGATAACAGAATCAAGGCAGTTAAAGCTAAGGAACCGATTTTCGTCATCTGTTCAACTCCTCAGCAAGAAAATGTGCGCTGAAGCATAAATAACTTTCTAAAAGGGTGCAGCAAGTCAAAAGGCAGCATGTGTACTTAAGTTGAAGCTTAGTATGCTTGTATGATTTGCTTGTATTTTTGTTGGATTATTTGCAGCTCTTGCTCTATGTCTTTTCCTTGGCTTTCTGCTTTGTGTTTGAAGGTTGGCGGTGGCTGTTTCCACTGGTCTTTGTGGAGGCTTAGTTTTACTCCTCTTTTGGCCCATGGACGTGTGTGTAGGTGGAAACTGCCTTTTCGCCTGTCAACCAGTAGTCTCTAACAGTTCGATCTCTTTATTAACCGAACCGATTTAAATTTGTAGAACAACGTTCGTTAATCCCTCTTAACGAACCCTGTTATATGGCACTATACAAAAAAGGGAAGATGGCTGTCTAGTGGATTGGTGTTTTGAGTAGTCTTCGTTTGTAGATGGCTACAGCAACTGTAAGGACGATGAGTATAAGAAGCATTGATGTCCATGTGGGAAACTCTGGTATTACCTCGGTGCCTTGAATCTTGACTTTAAGGGTGCTTCGCATTTCATAGGTGAAGTATAGGGAGATGTGTGTGGCATTGTCTTTTCGGATCAAACTTATTGGAGGATTACCATCCACGAGCACTGTGAAGTCACCCCAAAGCAGAGTATTTGGAATTGTGACATTACAAAAACCAATAGTGCCCGAAAGACCCGTTACATTAAAACTGATCTGCATTAACGACTGGTTAAAATTGAACATGGAGATAGAAGAGTTGCTGAACGTTTTGACTTGGTAGGCTTTTGTGTCCACGTAGATATTAAATACCCTAGTTATTGCTTCCAATGGACTGATGAGCGGGTACCTGTCTTGGTTGTCCGGATCAATGATGTATGGTGTGTCAATGATGCCGTCACTACCAGACTCATCTTGAAGAACTCCAGAAAAGTTATCTTCTCCGACATAATCGCTCCAATAATTACCGCCAGAAGGGTAACGGTCATGCCAAATATTGGCTGATCCGTAGCTGTACGCCTGAACGTCGTTGTCAACAAAGTTGTTATGATAAATGATGTTGCCATCAGACCCAGCGCGAATACCATTGGTGTTTCTTAAGATGTTGTTTCTTGTAATAGTGTTGTTAGATCCCTTATACCCAAGGAGGATGCCATCGTTGTTAGCGTTTATAGTGTTGTGACTAATCGTGTTACTTCCAGCAAAGTCTCCAAGCCAGATACCTGCTATATTATTGTTACTAATTGTATTATTATGGATGACGTTACCACGTGCGCCGTCACCCCATAGATATATACCATATCGGTTGTTAATTATTGTGCTACCAATTATTGTGTTGTCGCTAGAGAGTATGAGATAGATGCCGTACTCATTTTTTGATGAATATATGTTTTCCAAAGTGGAATTAGTGGTAAACGCAAGAAGCATGCCCTGCCATTTATTGGTTAGGTTTAAGTTCTTCACCGTAATATTTGTCGAGTTTACTAATCCTAAGTACCCTATGTTCTGCAATATCTGAGAATCTATAACTAGATCCCTTTGATTAACGTAATAGTATATGGGCTTTTCATCCACTGTATTAGAGCCATCTATGTTATTTACGAACTCTGATAGTTGTGAGCCGGAAACTCTGAAATTATACCAGTTATTAATCATAACATTAAATTTGAGGATGTTGGCACCAGATGCATCAAGTCTAATACCAAATTCCTCGTTGTCATCTACATAGTTGCCACTTACAGTATTGTTCCTTGAAATAAATAGACGGATGCCGCTTCCTTTGTTGTTAGTTATTGTATTAGCTATGGTATTGCCATCAGAATACTCAAGATGGATGCCATCTTTAGTGTTATTAATTATGAAGTTTCCGCTAATATCATTGTTGTTAGAACCACGTAGATTAATGCCACAGTCTATGTTTTCGATTATAGTGTTATTCCCAACCACGTTGCTATGAGAATCTTCTAAATTAATACCGTTAGAGGGCGTTATATTAGGTGCTTGCCCATTTCTTGTTACAAGATTGTTGCCGATAATGTTGCCATCGGATTCATGCAAAGCAATACCGCTAGCTTGATGAGAATCTATGGTGTTATTGCGTATAATGTTGTAGCCAGACCCAGAGAGACAAGCAATACCAAGCCCTTCGTTGTTGGCTATAGTATTATTGATTATTATATTGTCATTAGAGCCAAGTAGAATAATGCCACTCCCGTTGTCAGTTATATTATTGTTACTTATTATGTTGCCACTGGAATAGGCCCTGATGCCGTTATAGTTTTCCCTTATAATATTATTAGTTATGGTAGCGTTACGACCAAGGTGAATGCCAGAGGTTTCCCAAATCCGCGCAGACCTTTGGATGGTAAATCCTGTTATGACAATGTTCTGTGCTGTTACTCTGACAACTGTTCCAGTCTTTAGACCATCAATGATAGTGGTTTCCTTACTCTCACCAATAAGTATTATACTTTTATTTATGACAACATTCTCATAGTATATCCCCGCATCTACTAAGATTGTGTGTCCATCTAAGGTTTCATTATCGTTTATTGCTTCTTGTATTGTTGAAAAATTCTTACCCGAGTCAATGTTGCGAACTGGTAGGTCAACTTCCATCAGTAGCTCAATTTCTGCTGGGTATGACACAACGGGTCTTATGAACCTCACAACCACTACTGTTGAAAAGAGCACTAATACAAAGGCTAACAAAACAATCTTCTTCATTTTCAACCAGAACACTGTTTTGATATATGCCATTAAATTTTATTCCTCAATATTTTTAGTATTTTATTTCGCACCCACAATATCTCTGGTTTACTATGAGGCCCTTGCCTTTGAGGTATAAACAATAGGTTCACTTCTCTGTTATTTAGTTGTGCTTTCTCATCTTCAAATTGCCCGTATCTAACATTTAGGTACTTCGCAAACCACTTGCCGACGTCAGCACCATAAGGCAGAATAATTTTCGGTTTGTAAAAGTCAAGTTGTTCCTTCAAGTATCCTTCGCAGTTCCTAATGAGCATCTC
>Ga0315282_10003168_pt1 | contig 29625 bp, 26 predicted proteins | sample YL17G07_20_MG_FD_203693 | JGI IMG/M metagenome (GOLD analysis project Ga0315282, IMG submission 203693) | Sediment microbial communities from Yellowstone Lake, YNP, Wyoming, USA - YL17G07_20 | ecosystem: Environmental > Aquatic > Freshwater > Lake > Sediment | place: USA: Wyoming | collected... | reverse complement strand
ACCCACTTGCTCGCCGGTGGTGGGCTTATCTCCAGTCGCCCTACGGGCTCCTTCCGCTAAGCCCACGATGTCCACCTTCTCCCGCTTCTCATCTGACATAGCCCTGCCTCCTTGTCCACGTCTCGGGTCTGTTTACCTCAAATCCGTGTCCAAGGAAACCGGGTGCACCTCACAATTTGTTTTGCTTCAGGATGGATTGGTTTTCCGCGGGTCCGGATTCCTCGTCCGGCCTTGGTCAGGATTTCCCGCGGCGGCATCCACGACCTAAGGGGCTAAATTCTCGAGCTTGGCTTTGATCTCGAGATGGATCGCCGCCGGACGGGAGATAAGCAACGCCTGATGTCGAACCCAAGAAATTTTCTAAAAAGAAAGCAAGGCCGGCCCCACCTGGTCATGAAGTATTTCCAGGCCCCTAAAGTCAGATATGTGGCCCGATCATTGCAATTTAATTAACGCTCTTATTAATAAATACTATGGAAGGAAATCTCATGCTGAAGGGAGAGGCGCGGCCCACGACCGAATCCTGGTTATTGGCGAACAGGGCCGATTACGGCCCATTTTCATCCCTGACTGATTGAGGCCTCTAAGTCAGACAGATTTTTTGCGCCAGTATTCTTTCTAGACTGGAGGCAAATCTACAGGATCAAAGAGGCAGGGAGACGGAGAAGAGGCCTCGCCCTCATCCGAGGCCTCTCGCGGTTGGGTTCAGGGCCAGTCCCGGCCAGGCAGAGCGAGGGTCGTCTGTCTTCCACCGACCTTGTGGGTCGGCGAAAAAAGCCATTTTGATTCCGGCCATCCGTCTCTGTTCCCGGCAAAGCAGTCCTCCGCTCTTTCCCATAAATCGGGAGACAGAGGAAACGCGGCAAGGAAAATTTTGTACGAGATCAGAGCGTTACCAGGTCTTTTTTCCTTCTCTAAGCTTTCGCCATGGCTCCCAAGCCGGCGTCTGGTCCTCGATCGGGGTCCCCCAATGACCGAGCGGTTTGCCCCGAGGTTCTTCAGGCGTCGGCCATTTTTCCATCTCCTCGGCGACCTTTTCCAAGCAGTAGCCGGTTTCACCCAGATAATGCTGGAGGCTTTTGCCTTTCATGGAATACAGGGACATGGCGCCCTTTTGAGACGTGTAGCCCACGCCGGCCAGGACCTGGTGGGCGTGCCAACAGGCCTTTTCGTGAGCCTCATTTGTCCAGGCCTTGGCCATGGCCACTTCCATGTCACAAGGCATACCCTCGCTGAGTCTCCAAGCGGCCTGATACGTCAACCACCTGGAGGTTTCCGAGTACCAAAGAACGTCGACACAATGTCCCTGAACGTATTGATGGACGCCGATGGGCATATCGAATTGGATCCTGGTCTTGGCGTGATCCACCGCCAGTTCCAAGGCCTTCTGGCTTGATCCCACCATTTGAGCGCAGACCATCACCGCTCCGATCTGTAACACTTTGGCCAGCGGCGCCCAGCCTTTATCTACCTTGCCGATGATGCTCGCTTGCGGCACTTTTACCTTTTTAAAAACGACTTCGCACGGTTTATCGTAGGCCGTGGTCTTCAGCGGAGTGCATTCTATCCCCGGGCTTTTGGCGTCGATCAGGAACAACGTGATCCCGTCGCCGTTCTTGCCTCCAGCCTTGGTCCGCGCGACACAGAGGATAAAATCGGCGACATGCGCGTCATAGACGAGCAGTTTGGTTCCGTTGATGATATAAGTTTTGCCATCGGGCACGGCCTTGATGGTGATTCCGGAAGGATCCATGCTATTGCCGTCCCAGGCCGATTTCGGTTCACTCAAGGCCAGGGACACGATGAGTTCACCACTCGCGATCTTCGGCAGAAATGCCTTTTTTTGTCTCTCGCTGCCGGCGTTCAGGATAGTCAGACCGCTCAGGACGACCGTGGACAGGTGAGGACTCGGGCAAACGGCTCTCCCCATTTCTTCATAGAGCACCGCCAGGTCCAAAAGGCCGCGGCCACTGCCGCCGTATTGCTCGGGGAAAGCAAGGCCTAGCCATCCCAGCTTCGCTATCTTTTTCCACAACTCCGGCGAATACCCCTCATCTCCCTCCCGCGCTTCCCTCACCACGCTCTCCGGACATTCTTTTTCAAGAGTCATCCGAGCTATTTTTTGCAGCCCTTCTTGCTTTTTATTCAGAAGATAATCCATGGCTCTTTCTCCTTGTTGGTCCGGCTTACTTCTTCGGTTCTCGAAGGGCCTGGCCGATCTGGGTATTAAATTTCGCAGGAATCCTGGGCAGGCCAAGACCGCGCCGGGCAATGGCGTACTTGTAAATCTCGATGGTGCCGCCGGCATGAAGGCTTCTGGCCGCCCGCCAACGTCTTTCCACCGCGCCGCTTAGCTTGGCCCATTTCGATCCCTCTCTGATCTGGCCGAGCGCCCCTAGAATCTCGGACATTCTCTCGGCATGCGTCGTGCTGAAACGCTTGGTGCACATGCCGCTCAGATCGTAGTGCATGGGTCCCAATTTCTCTCGATTGCCGAACCACCACACGGCTTTCCAACAAATGAGCCGCCAGATCTCGGTTTCGATAGCCATTTGCGCCAGCCGCTTTCTGACTTCAGGATCGGCCATGAGCGCTTTGCCGTTTCGCTTTTCCTCTTTGCAGAACTCGACAAATTCCTCCAGCGCCCGCCTGGCCCGGCCGGAGTTGGCCGTGCCGGTTCTTTCGAACTCGAAGGTGTCCATGGCATGGTAAAACCCCCGGTTCTTCTCTCCCAACAAGTATTCCTTATGAACCTTGGCATTCTTGAAAAAGATATCGTTCTGAACGCCGCCGCCGATCGTCGGTAACGGGCGATAGGAAATCCCGGGCAAATCCGCCGGGACGAGGAAAAGACTGATGCCGCGATGCTTGGGAACCGAATCCTCGGTCCTGGCCAGCGTGTAAAGAAAGTCCGGTTTGTATCCACCGCTGATGAATGTCTTCTGCCCGTTCAGGATAAAAAAATCCCCTTCCTGCACCGCCCATGTCTGCTGATTGGATTCGTCGGAGCCTGCCTCAGGCTCGGTAAAGGCCTCGAACCAGATTTGCTCCCCGCGAGCCAGCGCAGGGATGAATTTTTTCTTTTGTTCCTCGGTGCCAAACAGAAAAACCGCGGGCGCGGCCAGGTGCAGACCCAGTTGGGACGGCCATCCGATGCCGGCATAGCCGACCTCTTCGTCCACGATCCCTTGCTCAAGATGGCCCAAACCCATGCCGCCGTATTCCTTTTTCCAACCGGACGTAAGATATCCCGCGGCGGCCGTCTTTTTCTGAAAATCCCGCATAAAAGACTGGGCTTCTTCACTCATGTCGCCGCTCCGTCCGAAATCTTCAGGAAGCTCCTTGAGGAAAAAATTACGAATTTTCTGCCTTAATTTCTCTTGCTCCTTGGTAAATCCGAATTCCATCTTCCCCCCTCCTTGCTTGAAGTTGTGATTAAAGTTCGCTCAAGGTAGTATCTAAGACTCCTTTATCACCCCCTTCTCTGAAAGACTGAAGAAATTCATAAGCAACTTGGAAAATCGGGGTTCTGCGGCGTCAGCCGCAAGGCCTATGTTTTCAGCGCGCCGACACCGCCCTTCATGCCCCGTTGGGTCAGTTGATAGCCCCGGAAGTCTTGTGGCTCCCGACCTGATAACAATTTCTCGATGGACTCGCCGAAGATCCCTACAATGATCGATATGCTGAAATGCTAATCCATCTAGGACCTCAGTGTCAAGCAGAAGCCCAAGCTTCAGGCCTGCCCGAGAACCGCCCGGAAATGATGGTTCAAAGGACGCGCAGCTAAAGCCATCTACCCCGAACCCCTGAACAAACCTCCCTTGGGGCTCAAAGCCATCCCAGTACATTGCGGTATGTCCGTGGACGTACTGCGCGAGTCGTGGGCCTGCGCGGAGGCCTGCCCCGCAGCCCAGGACCCCTGATGTAGGACCACCTGGGCAAAATCGCCGGGTGGATCGAGAAGAAGGTTGGACATTACGGTCAAGCCAATGACCTGGGGCTGATCGATCCTGTGCCCAAAGCTCGGTCTAGGGCAAGGCCATGCGAACGAAACCTGTACTCAACGCGATTTCATGCTTGGCGTTCAGAACGCGAAAACCCAGATAAACGCCTTTTTCGGTTCGTTCCTTATGAGTCAGTTGCACCCGGATACGGGTGCCCGGAATCACCGGTCTGGTGAAACGGCAGGCCAATTCCTTCATCCGTTCCGGATCCGAATCGGCCTCTCGATCGAGCATTTCCCGGGCGGCCAGGGCCAAGGTGCAGGTCCCCTGGAGGATGATATCCGGCAGACCGACATCCAGGGCAAAGGCCCTGGAGGTATGAATCGGGAAAACGATATCGGTGCATCCATCATAGAGGTGAGCCATCTCGGGCGCGACCGGGAGTTCCACGTCCCATATCGGTTTTTCCGACGGGTCCCAACCAGGGCTTACCGGGATTTTATCCATGCCCTGGCCCGAATCCTTGCAGCGGACTGTGCGGAACATGGTCCCGTTATATTCCGTAAACACGGCTTCACCGTTTTCATTCGTCACGTTGAGTCGGGTAATGGAATGCACGCCGGCCGATGTTGGTCGAACCGCGACAAACTCTCCCCGAACCTTGAGCCGGTCCCCGGGTCGAATCGGGCGATGAAAGATCAGATGCTCGGTGGCATGGACGCTCGTTTTCGCAATTTCCGGGGACAAGCTGCGGCGCACGCGATTTTCGGGGTTGGCATTGTCGATGGCCGGCCAGGTCACGGCTACGGCGAACATGGGCGGGGCCATGACGCCGCCCTTTCTGGTGTCGTCAAAATAGCGCGGGTTATTGTCCCCCGTCGCCGCGGCGTAATTCATGGTCTTCCGCCAGGTGACCTCGAAGTCAGGACCTGAAAACGCCAGGCCTACAAAACTCGAATCCATCTCCATTTCAGGCTCTCCTGCCCGGCCAAATTTCAATCTCAATCACTCAGTATCGTTTACTTTTAAGAAATGTTCGTCAAAATCCTTGGTAATTATTTGACACTATTTTAAGAAGAGAGATCGTTTTCCGATTTGTCCAAAATGTTTAGGCTAAACCATCAATTTGTCTTTGGCATCCCCGGCCACCCGCGTTGGAATCCCGAGTTCCAAACAAGTCGCCACCAGCTCCTGCAGGATATCGCCATATCCGATGGTAATGTGATTCGACATGTGCGTGGCCATGCATTGGTCCCTGCCATACCCGGGAATATGCGCGTTGGCGATGGGCCATTCGGCTGTGGTTTTTTTAAGGCGGTCTTTGATCTCCTCGTCCGGAAGCTCAAGGACTTCGCCCGTTCCGCAATCCATCCCGATTTCGCCGAAATGTTCATAAAACCGCGCCCAGGTAAAGGTTCCGGGCTTTGAAATGCCGGTGCAAGTCCCGCCGCCTAGAGGGAAATACATGATCGGCTGGCGATAAACTTTTGTATTTTGCCATCCGCCAAAATGGGCAGGCGGAGCTGCGCCGGAGATTTCGAAGACCCAGATGAACTTGCCATCGTATTCTCGTCCCCAGCGGATATCATGGAGGGTGGTTTCCGGGGGCAGACCTTTGCGGGCATAGATATCGTTCATCAATACCTGGGGTATACCGGAGCCCATGTCGCCTTCATTGAAGTGCACGATGGGCTTGCCCTGATTTATGATGCTTCCGGAATCCGGGTCAACCACATCCGGGCGCTCGGAATTGTTCAGCATGCCTTCAGCTAAATCGGACGCCGCCACACACCGCGCCAAGCCTATCTGATAGGGTATTCCTATGGCGCTGAGACCGTAGCGCTTAAAAAAACGCGCCGCCGCCGAGTACAGCTTCATTTGTTCCAGCACCTGTGATTCCACCAGATGCAGGGTTCTATCGGTACCCCAGTCGAACCAGACGCCTTTGCCTTTCAGCCAATTCAAATACTTTCGCGCTTCTTGATCGCTCACCAGATTCATCTCGGCAACCAGGTCCGACTGGCTGAGCAGCTCGATCGGCATACCCAGGGCCCCGAGTTTCGTCGGATTCATCACCGCATTGAGCATTCCCATGCAACCGGGGTCGAATTGGCCCATGATACGTTTTGTTTGAATGATATCTTGCGCCAACTGCCGGCCGAATTTCCTTGCATCAGCGGATAATTTAAGGTGGGTCGCATCCAGCAGATGCGAGGTATCATAAGTAATCTTACCGGTCTCACACCAGGTTTTTAGCCGACGCATAAACTCCGGATCGTCTTCAAACATTTCGCTCCATAAACGTGAATGTGGCACACACAGGCGATCCAAGGTAGCGGTGTGATTTAACAGCGCCACCAGTCCAGGCCATGTACCGTCGAAATTTCCCAGCAGTAAAATGGGGCCCTTGTGGGTCTGCAGGTTTCCGCAAACATGATGGGAATAGGCCCAGATACTGAGCACCACTATCACGGAAGCCGTGGGCTCTATTTTGGAAAACACGGTTGCCCCTTCACATTGCATGGTAATAAAACCGTGCTTTTTTTCTTCATCGTATTCCGGGCAGATCGCGGCTTGATAACCAAGTTTCGCAAGCGCTTTCCCAACTGCGTCTAACGTCTGTTTTTGTTCAGGCCAGCCGATAACGCAGGCTGCATCACGAAAATCTCCGTTGGAAATCAAATAAACTTTTTTGCTCATTTCCTTTTCCTTTGATTATGACACGGTTTCCATTCGCTTGTGGATTCTGTTTTGAAACCTGAACATATCTTTGTAAACGGCATATTTTTCATTATGAAAATCCGCTGCCGCCGGATCAGGGCGATAAATCTTGTCCACCCCGGACATGGCCCGCATCGCGGATACAACGTCATGGTATTCTCCGGCGGCAACCGCGCCTAACATTGCGGAACCCAACAACACGGCCTCCGGTTCTTTTGGAATGACCATCTCACAGCCGGTGACATCGGCATGTTCCTGAATAAAAACATCGTTTTTGAGATGTCCTCCACACATATATATTTGGGATATATCATAACCCTTGGCATTCATGGCCTCGATGATATGCCGCGTTCCATAGGCGATCGCCTGCAGGGTGGCCCCGTACCACAGGGATAGCTCTTCAACGGTGGAGTTCAAGGTCAGCCCGCTCACCATGCCTCGAGCCGAAGGATCGGCCCGCGGGGACCGGTTGCCGTGATGATCCGGCAACATATGGAGCCTGCCGAAGATGCCCAGTCCATGTTTTGCTTTCAATTTCTTAACCATTCGGTTTAAGAAGGTATGGATATCCAGTCCATCGGCCTTGGCTGCTTTTAAAATGAGAGGAAATGACGCGTGGTTGCGGATCATGTAATCGATTAACGAACCGGTTGCGGATTGACCGCCTTCATTCAGCCACAACCCCGGAATCATCGCCCCGTAGTAAGGTCCCCAGACGCCGTTGATGAACCTCGGAGACGCAGAGACGGCCATATGGCAGGATGATGTTCCGCCGATCAGCGCGATGGCCCTGTCGAAAGGTTCGCCTTGCCTCTTGGTTCCACTTAAAACCGGACCCAGCGACCCGATCCCGCCGGCATGGGCGTCGATGATACCGACCCCGACCGGTGTCCCGGCGAGGAGGCCCAATTGCCTGGCGGACACGGGAGTAAGTTCGCCGGCGAATTCGCCCATGGGGCGCGAAACCATCGGGACTTTCTCATTTTCGAAAAGATCCTGGATGCCGATCTCTTTAAAAAAGTCCATATCGTATCGGCCGGCAGGCCCTTCATGACTGAGATAGGTCCATTTACACACCGTAGTGCATAAACTTCTCACGTCGTTCCCACAAGCCGTAAAAACCATGAAATCCACAAGATCTAAGAATTTTGTGGTATTTTTCCAGGTATTTTTTAAATTTTTTTTCAGCCAGAGGAGTTTGGGAGATTCCATTTCAGGGGATATGCTGCCGCCCACATAACGCAACACTCTGTGCTTTGTAGCATTGATGATCTCGGCTTCTTTGGTCGCGCGGTGGTCCATCCAAAGAATGATGTTTTGATTGGGATCTTTTGTTGGGGACACCGTGATCGGCTCAAAATTTTTGCCAAGGGCCACAAGCGAACAGGTTGCGTCAAATGAAATTCCTTTGACATTCTTAGAACCAAGGCGACCTGAAGAAAGACATTGGCGCACGGCCCTGCCGGTAGCCCGCCAAATATCTGCCGAAGATTGTTCTATGTAGTCGTGTCGCGGCCGCCAGGACTGAATGGCATGTTGTCCCTGCCCTCTTATTTTCCCCAGGCTATCGAACGCTCCCACACGCACGCTGCCGGTGCCGACATCAACGCCTAAAAATATCTTACTCATGAATTAGACCTTTATTCTTCATGACAACTGGACATTTGATTGCGCGTTGGTGCTAGAAAACTTAGCTTGCCCGCGGTTTTCGAGCTGGCCTTCAGGCCAGGCCTTTTGATGCCCTCCATTTAAAAAGGGCGGTCTGCCGGACGGCCTAGTTTTTAGTGGATTGCTGAAGAAGTATAGGGGAACAAGGGCAGGGTGCCGTTTTGGGTGACTTTTTATGCTTGGGCTCAACCGGCCGCCATTCCCGGACAGCGCTGACTCCCACATGTCGTGCCCCCTAAACCTGGGCTCTTACTTTCGACTTCTTGCATTGTCCTCGCGTCCAGGACTACAGAATTCTAAGAAAATTCCTCACCGTCAACCTGAAATCCAACCGTCATCCCCATGCCCCAGCACAGCCCTGTCATAGAGCCCAATGGCGCTAAACCATAGCCCAAGGCACCCGCGCGCCCATCCTGATATGAAACCCGGAAAGCGACTTGGTCGTCCTTCCCTTTATCCGTTTCAAACCCCGCTAGTTCCTCTTCAAGCTTATCCCCGCCTTGGACGGCTTTATAGAAAATACCTCTCCTACCTTGAACCCCATCTCCTGAATTCTCACTTTCGGCACGACGAGGCTTCCCCGTTTGTTGACCTTGATCCCTTTGGCCTGCTTGACTTTTGGGGCCCTGGCGGCCTTGCCGGAAATCCCCGCGGCCCTGCCCTTCGCGACGAGGGCATCGAGGTAGTAGGACTTGAGCTGAGTCGGGGTTTTAAACCCGAACTCCACCATGATCTCCTTGGATGAACGACCGGACTCAACAGCCTTGATCAGCTTGGCAGCATCAACCTTCTTCTTTCTGGGCATGGCATGTCTCCTTTCATTTTAAAGGCATCGCGCCACCGACAGATCGATAAACCAGTGACCAACCCTCCAACCTTCTTTTCGTTTAGGTTTATTAAAGCACTTCTTTGCCCTTCGGTTCCGGATTCCGCTTGAAAAAAAACCAGCTAAGAGACCGCTTGATGAACGGATTGAATCAATGTTTTATTATTACCAATTTTTTATTTCCAAGTAAAGCACGAAATCAGGGGACCTCCACGCGTGAAGTCTACAAATGACTTAGCACGATGCACCAGCCCGGGCGTTTTTCTAATTAATTAGTAATATCAAACTGATAACTAATATAATGTTATTTCGAGGAGGCGAGTTGGGACGGGCCTAAAAATGGTTATGCAGGCGGGAAGACGAGCCGGGATTGGAATGGATCACGCGCATTTTTAAAAGGTCTAGCGGACGACGTCGGCCTTGCCGGCTTCTCGGCGTCGAGGGGAACCAGGCTGCATGTCGCTTCTTAGAAACGCCGCCAACCCCCAGGCCGCAGGTTCGAGTCCTGCCAGGCGCGCCAATAATAACAAGGGGCCGACGCATATGCATGATTCTTAGATGTTCCTTTGCCGGCCTTTCCAATAGGGATCGCGAAGGGCGCGTCTTAGGATTTTCCCTGTCGGGCCCTTGGGCAGTTCATCCATGAACTCCACGTGTCGGGGTTTCTTGAACCGGGCCAGCCGGGTCGCGCACCAGTCGGAGATTTCCTGTTCGGTCAGGCTGGCTCCGGCTTTCAAGACCACGCAGGCCTTGATGGATTCGCCCCATTCATCGTCCGGGATACCGAAGACGCAGACCTCGAGCACTCCTGGATGCGCTTCCAGGGTCTGCTCCACCTCGCGCGGGTAGATGTTGAAACCGCCGCTGATGATCATGTCCTTCATGCGGTCCACCAGGAGCAAGTAGCCGCCTTCGTCCAGGAACCCCACGTCTCCGGTTCGAAACCAACCGTTCACAAAGGCCTCGGCCGTCAGCTCCGGGTCCTTCCAGTACTCCCGCATGCTGGCGTCGCCGCGAATCCAGATTTCGCCGGTGATGTTCGGGCCGACGGCCTGGCCGTTCTCATCCACCACCTTCAGTTCCGAGCCGATACAAAGCCGGCCGACCGAGGCGAGTCTTCGCTCTTTTTCCTCATCCCCGTCGATGACGTGATCGTCCGGGTAGAGCAGGCAGACCGGCTGGGGATGCTCGCCCACGGCGTAATGCTGTCGAAACACCTTCGGCCCGAAAATCTCGATGGCCTTTTTCAGCGTTTCCACGGGCATCGGCGCGGATGAATAGTAGATGCGCTTCACGCTGCTTAAGTCGTACTCGCGAACCATGGGATGGTTCACCAGGCGAACGAGCATGGTCGGCACCATGAAAAAGGCGGTGACTTTTTCGCGCTGGATGGCCTGAAGCGTTTCTTCGACCTCATAATCCTCGAGGATGATCTGCTTGGCCGCCTTCATCATGTATGGCCTGGCGACCACACCCGCGGCGTGGGTGAGCGGCGCCACGCTGAGGAGCACGTCATGGTGATCGATGATGATATCCTGGTTGAAAAAATCGTTTCTGAGACGGTTCTGCCACTGGCCGACGGTATAGACGAACCCCTTGGGCCTGCCCGTGGTTCCTGAGGAAAAGCCGATCATGAACAGATCGTCCGGACCCACGACGACCTCCGGGTCTTTGGGCGAGGCCTCGGCGAGGAGCCGATCAAAGGAGAGGACCCCGGGGAGCGGGGATGAGGGGAAGGCGATTTCGATGCGGCTAGGTTTTTTTCCGTATTCCGAGTTTTTCCATTCCTCGAAGTAGGCCGCGGGCATGATCATGGCCTTGGCTTCACTGTGTTCGAGGATATAGTTACGCGCCTCCAAGGCGTCCGGGGCGTGCAGGCGGGTCAGGGCCAGGCCGGCCCGCTCGACCCCCCAGTTGACGATGAGGATTTCGAGGCCGTTTTTGCAGAGCGCGGCCACACGGTCGCCGGTTTTCAGTCCGAGGCCGAGCAGCGCGTTGGCCAGCCGATTGGTGGCTTCGTCCAGTTCTCCATAGGTCATGGTGCGGTCTTTGAAAACCGCGGCGATCTGATTCGGATGATTTTTCCCGGCCCATCGTTGAACCAACCCGGCCAAGATGCGCTTTTCGTTCATGACGAAACCTCCTTGCCGTTCAAACCGCTTTTAGAATCCGTAAAAGGTGACCAGGGAGTCAAAGGGCTCCCGACGGCTGGTAAAGGTATTGGCGACCGCTTCCGGGTCCGGGTAGCCGATGGCCAGGGCGACGACAAGCTGCTTGGAGTCGGGGATGTTCATCATGCCTCTCAGTTCCTCGGCATGGCTGACCCCGGCGGCGATGATGCAGGTCCCTAATCCATGATCCAAGGCGGCCAGGGCGATGTTCTGGGTCAGCAGGCCGATATTCAGGAGCGCCCAGGAGTCGATGCCCCGTTCGGTCTAGATGATGATGCCGTTGGGCGCATCGTAGAAGCGATGCATCTTGGCATACCACGCTCGCTGTTTTTCTTTCTCCTCCAGCCTGATCCCGAGGAGATTGTAGAGCCGCGTTCCGTTTTCGTCCCGCCTGTCCAGAAACTTGCGCGTCCAGACAGGAAACGGCACATCGACCTTGCCCCTTTCGCCGGCCAGGAATTTCGCGGCGAGCATGGTCTTGACCTGCTCGAAAAACGCGCCTCCCAGGGCCGCGATCTCCCACGTCTGGGTGTTCGACCAGGAGGGCGCCCGCAGGGCGGTCTCAAGCACGGCGGTCATGACCTGCCTGGGTATGGGGTCCGGTTTGTAGGCCCGGACGCTTTTTCTTTTTCTGATCGCTTCGCTGATGGACATCGTCATCGGTTCCTTTTGCGCCTTTAAAAACCTAAATCACGCCGTCGGCCCTGAGCGCCTCGATCTCCGGCTGGCCCAGGCCCAGCACATCCCGCAGAATCTCATCCGTGTTGAAACCCACGCCCGTGGAGGGGCGATGGGTGTGCACCGGGGTTTCGCTGAAGTGGCTGAAAAAACCGGGATAGCTCAACTTGCCGTACTGCGGGTCCTCGAACTTATAGACATACTCGTTGACCTGCACCTGCTCGTCCGCCACGGCCTCGGGCAGGGGCTGAACCGGGGCCGCGACCAGGTCGTTTTCCCAGGCGATCTTGAGCCATTCATCCCTGGGCCTTGTGGCAAAAATCGGGGTGAAGATGGCGATGGCCGCCTTCGAGTTTTGGATGGCGCGTCTGAAATTGGAAAACCTTTCGTCTTGAAGAAGCTGTTCCTGGCCAAAGGCCTTGCAGAATTTTTCCCATTCCGGCGGCGTGGACCCGAAGATGATCCATTGGCCGTCCGCGCATTTGTAGTAATTCCGCATGGTGCTGTAGGTGGCCGTCTTGGAATGGCGGTCCATAAGCCTGTTTTCGGTCAGATAGGTGTACAGTTGCATGTACATCATCCACATGGCCGTGCCCAGGATCGAGGTATGCACCTCCTGCCCCTTGCCGGTGCGTTCCCGGACAAAGAGGGCGGTGACAATGGACTGGGCCGCGAAGGTGCCCGTGGTCTGATCGAGGATGCCGGTCAGGGGCGGCTGGGGCAGTTCCGATTCCCGCTCGCCGATGACGTGCATCATGGAGCTGAACCCCTGGGTGATGAAATCGGAAATCCTGCGATCCGCATAGGGTCCTTCCGGTCCCATGCCGGAAACCCGGGAATAAACGATCCGGGGATTGATCTCGGCCAGCGTGGGATAATCCAGCTTCTGTTTTTCCAGGGCCTTTTGCCGGATGTTGATGGTGAATACGTCGCATTTGGCCGCCAGCCGGTGGGCCAGGTCTTTTCCCTTGTCCTTGTTCAGATTGATCGAGACGCTTTTTTTGTTCCGGGAGACGGCCTCGAACAGACCGCCGCGAACCTTTTGCAGGTCCTCGAACCGGCCCGGCATGAAATTGCGGTTCTGGTCCGGTTTCTCGATATTGATGACTTCGGCCCCCATGTCCCCGAGCAGGGCGCCGGCCGCCGGCCCGGCCCAGGCCATGCTGACCTCCATGACTCGGATGCCGTCCAACGGTCCTTTTTTTTCATTTTCGCCTGACATGATCACACCTCCCTGAGTATTATTTTTTCAATCCATCTGTTTTTGGCCCTGCTTTTTCAAACAGAGGTCCCGGGCGTAGACGGCCGCCCCAAAAGCGCCGGCCAGCTGAGGGTCCGGCTCGAGTTTCACGGCCGTAATGCCCATCCTCCGCTCGATCCTCTTGACCACGCCGATGTTTTTCGAAATCCCTCCCGTGACCACGAACTGCTCTTTCATGCCGATCCGCTCCAAGAGGGAAACCACGCGTGCAGCCATGGCCTCGCAGTAGGCGGCCAGTACCTGGTTGAGGCTCCACCCCTCTCTGAGCAGGCCGACCGCTTCGGTCTTGGCGAAGACCACGCATGTGCTGGAAATGGGAGGCGGCTCCTCGTCCACCTCGAGTGAAAGTCGGCCGATTTCGGCGATGGGCACTTCCAAGAGGTCAGCCATGACCTCGAGACCGCGACCCGTGCCCGCCGCGCATTTGTCGTTCATCAGGAAATCGACCACCCGACCGCGCGCATCGCAGGAGATCACCTTGCAGTCCTGCCCGCCCATGTCCAAGATCGTCCTTGCGGCCGGGTTGAGGAAATGAGCGCCTCGGGCGTGGCATGAAATCTCGGTCACCGTCTTATGGGCAAAGGGAACGTTCACCCGGCCGTATCCGGTGCCGATGACGTATCCGATATCCTCCATTTTCAGGCCCGTTTCTTCGAGCAAAACGTTCATGACCCGGACCGCGCTGTCCGGGGAATTGAAGCCGGTCCGAAAAAGGGAATAGGCGTGAATCTTGTCATCCGCCAGGATGGCCGCCTTGCTCGAGACCGACCCGATGTCCACGCCGGCCGTGATCAGGGCCCGATCGGGCCGGGCTTCATCGGTTTTCCAGACGTATTCGCGCCACCGCCAGAATTCGTTTTTTTCCGCGAACACGTTACAGCCCTCTCTTGGCGGCGGCGAAGAGGGCCGCGCCCAGGGCCCCGACGAGTTGGGGTTCCCGGGGAACATGCAGCTTGACGCTGAGCAGGCTTTCCAGCAGCGCGGTCACGCCTGGATTTCGGGCCACCCCGCCGATGAAACACACGTCTTCCTTAAGGCCGAGCCTTTGAACCAGGGCGCCGGTCCGGGCCGCAACCACCTGGTGGATCGCGCGGGCGATGTCCGGTTTGGGCGTCTTGGCGTGAATCAAGGAGACCACTTCCGAATCGGCGAACACGACGCACGTCGAATTCATGGACAGAGGGTTGTCCGAAGTCAGTGAAAGCGGACTGATCTCTTCCACCGCAATCTCCAGGGCCCGGGCCATGGCCTGGATGAAGGTCCCCACGCCCGAGGCGCACTTCTGGTTGCGCACGAAATCGATCACCTGTCCCTGGTCGTTCAACCGGATCGCCCGCGCGTGTTCCGAACCGACGTCGACGATGGTCCTGGCCCGCGGATGAAGCCAAAAAATTCCCCGGGCATCGGCCGCGATCTCGGACACCTGGCCGGACGAAAACCGGACGTCGCCGAGACCGATGCCGGTGGAAACCACATGGTCCACGTCCGTTCTCGCCAGACCGCCTTCTCCCAGGGCCGCTTCCAAAGACGCTTCGATGCTCTGAACACGGTTCAGCCCGGCCTTCATCACACTCGATCCGATCATTTTATTTTGATGAAGAACAACGGTCTTGACCGTTTCCACACCAATGTCTATGCCTAGGTCCGCCATCCGCTACGCCTCACGCATCAAGCTCAAGCAGGAGCCGCTTCTAAACCTCGGGCAGGGCTGCCGGGTGCCCCGCCTCCTTGTTCTGGATGCATAGTTCCAGAAACTCGGCCAGCCGCCGGTTCATTTCCGCCTGCGCCGCCGGGCTGTTGAAAAACTGCCGGCCCTCGAGGTCGAGAACGGGAATGCCCAGTTCATTCTTAACCCGGGTGGATATGATTTTTTTAAGCCCCTTGGTGACCACGCAGCCCGGCTGGAGAAAATCCACCACCGCGTCGATCTTGAGCTCCCGGCAGACCGTGATCAAGGGATCGATCCAGTAATCCGCGGTCTGGGCCCAGCCGCTGAAGTGGGCCAACGCGGCCACCTTTTCCATGGGCTTCAGTTTTCGTCCGTACCGTTTTTCATTTTCGCCGTAGGGCACCACGCTGTACATGCTGGCCGCTCCGCCGTAATGAAACCACGGCACGCTCACGCCCATCTCTTCCAGGATCTTGAACGTGTCCCGGCTGTAAGGTCCGGTGGCCATCCAGGCCACGCGCAGCCGTTCTTCTTTGATGGCGCCTACCCCTTTTTCGGCCCGCTCCGTGATTTCCGCCAACCGCCGCTCGTAGTGCTCGACGCCCCGCTTGCTCCCGCGCACGTAGTCCAGACGAAAGGCATCCTTGGGCCCGATGGGGCAGGGTACGTTTTTTCTCATTTCGTAATTTTGCCTGACTAGTTTTTTCGACTCGTCAGTCCAATGCAAAATCTCGAGGAGAAGGTCCTCGTCGTACTGGATGCCGGGTATCGTTTTTTCGGCGAGGCCGATGATCTCCCAGAGCTGCTCGGTGACGTATTTCAACGCTTCGTAGGTCCAGCCCAAGGGGTTGTCGATGGCGTAGTACAAAGCGTCCGAATGCTTGGCCGCGGCCACGGTGGTCAGCCGTTCCGGCTCGCAGGCGAACCGCATGGAAACGACGAGGCGGGGCGGGGGCATCTCGCCTCGGAGCAGCAAACCCAGAGCAGTCAACGTCCGGTCGCAACTGTGATCGGAATAACCGGCCTTGATAGCCGCGTCCAGATACCGACTTGGATCGGTGACGCGATCTCCGGCCGCGATATAATTCCATGGGTAAAAACCCATGATGCGTGCGAATATCTCCATGCCTGGCATGATGGCGAACGGCCGGCCGCTTTTCCAGGCCTCCAAAGTCCTATCGAGATTTTCCAGCTCCATCCGGTACAGCTCGACGTTGGTCTTGAGAAAGGCGCTGGATGGGCTCGCCTCGATCGCCCGAATCCGCCGCTCGTATTTCTTTATCTGTTCGTTAAAAAACGTAAGGTCCATGTGCTTTCATTCTCCGGCATGGAAGCGGCTATAGGAGTTCCTGACCGATCATTTCCAAAAAGGCGCGGATCCGGGTCTGAAGCGGCCCGGTCGAAGCGATCCCATACTCCCGCGGAATGCGGACCACCGGGATCGAGGCCGCCGCGAGCGTTCGGCTGAAAAACGGCCACCGCCAGCGTCTCGGCGGCGAAAAGTCGTCCGCGAGCTCGATGACGCCGTCGATGTTGTATTCCCGGGCCCAGTCGATGATCTGCTGCGCCTGCCTCTCCCAATCCAGGGCCGGCGGGTCTTGCGGGCGATGGGCATATCGGCGCGCCAGGGCCTCGAAAGGGTCTTCCGCCTGCATATCCACCATCTCCCAGCCATACCGGCTGCCGGTGTCCAGGTCGTCCATGGCCACCAGGCAGCCCTCGTTTTCGACGATCTCCACGTATGTCGGGTTATCCAGGAGATCCGAGGAGATCATCACCCGCGGGCCGCCGACGGCGATTCCGGGGTCTCTGGTTTCGAGAAAGGCCCAGAGTTCCTCCAGTCTCTGGTTGAACTCCCCGGGTTCCATGACCATGGCCGCGGTGGTGAGTCCCAGGAATTCCGCGCCGGTCAGAGGGGGAACGTCTCTCTTGCGCATCTCGTACAGCCGGCCGATCAAGCGGCGCGTGTGGTTGCGCGTTTCGATGGCCTCCCGCATCCCCTCCGGCGCGATCTTTTGCCCTCCCGCCCGTTCCAGGTGCGAGGCGAGCCTTCTCAATTCCTGGGCGAAATAGCCCACGCTCAGCTCCGTGGCCTTTTTCGGCATGGTGACGATTTCCACGAAGGCCTGCTTCCCCGCCAGTTTCCAGACGTCGTACAGCCGCCTGCGGTCGTCGTCCCAATCCGAGGCGATCACGCCGTCCAGAAAATCGTATTCCCCCTCCAGCATGGACTCGAGCACGTGCGTGGCATACTTGCACATGTCCAGGTCGCGCCAGGCCAGGGCCCTGTACACATGAGACTGCCAGGTTCCCGAGACCCTCCAAGGAAACATGCCGGCGCCATGAATCAATTCCACGGGCACGAAAGTGCAGAGCAGCCCAACGACTTTTTTCCCTTCCGACTTGGCCTTAAGCGCCCATTTTTTTCTTTGTGCCGGGGAATTGGCCCTCAGCAGATCCTTGAGCTTCGTTTCTTCGGAGGAGAGCTTGGTACTCGGCAAAGTCTCGTTCATTTTTTATCCGCCTTGTCAGGCCCGGCTCAGCCCTTCCATAAAATCCATGATCTCTTTATACAAATGATGATCGGCCCGAATAGGAACGTCAAAGTCCAGGTAGCCGTCGGTTTCAGGGTCATAGGCCGGCCAGGCCACGTGTCCCGGCCCGTTCGGATCGCCGGTCTTGGCGAACCGCACCCAGTACCCGCTCATCTCCTCGGAAAGCCGCCAATCCTCTTCATCAAACGGGTCCCACTCCGGCGCCACGCGGAAGATGTAAGGAATCTCCGAGCCATGGAAACATCCGGCGCCCCGGGCTTTCCGGGCCTCGCTCTCGCGGGCGAAGTGATACAAGTAAGTATGGGGTTGGATCCCGGACATCTTCCGGGCGTGCCACCGGGCTTGCAAACCAAAGCCGCCCGGGCCGGTGACGTCGAGAAAAATCCGGTAGGCCTCCTGGTCGTTTTTCGGGGAAAAGAACTCGAGGATTTTATCGCCCAGGCGGCCGTATCGCGCCCGGACAAAGCCTTTCAGCCGTTCCAGGTTCGGGCGGATGACGCCGGCGAAACCGAGCCCTTCGCCTGAAACGATACCGGTGATAAACGGGACATTCGCCTGCCGGCCCTGGGCAAAAGCGGGGCGGGGCGGTTCGGTCAGGACGTACCCGTCCACGGAAAAATGGTCCAGCGTGCCGCCGCCGGGCACGACGCCGGTCGGTCGTTGGCTGGCTTCGAGGATTTCCTGCCACGGCTTGGCGCGCATGGCCTTAAGCACGTCGTCCTCGCCGGCGAGATTCAGCCTGGCCGTCAGGTCCCGGCCCAAGGATTCCATGCCCTGGAGTGCGCCTTGGGCCTCGCCGCGAAACCGGATCTGTCCCGGCAGGCCGCCGCTTTGGGCGATGACGCGATGGAAGAGTCCCTTGGCCGGCGGGGAGACCATGAGCGCGCAGACGCAAACCGCGCCGGCCGATTGTCCGAAGATGGTGACGTTTCCCGAATCGCCGCCGAAGCCTTCGATGTTTTCCTGGACCCACTTCAGGGCGAAAATCTGGTCCATCAGACCGTAGTTTCCCGAGCTATGGTGCGGAGATTCGGCGGTGAGTTCCGGATGGGCCAAAAAGCCGAAGGGGCCCAGCCGATAATTCAGACTCACCACCGCTACGCCCTTTTGTGCCAGGGAATGCCCGTGGTACACGGGCTGCGAGGCTCGGTCCACGTAAAAACCGCCGCCGTGAATCCAGACCATGACCGGCAGGCGATCCGACGGTGAGCGGAACGGGGTCCAGACGTTCAGATAAAGGCAGTCCTCGCTCATCACGTCGGTTTTGCCGATCAGGCTTTTAAAAAATTCGATTCTGGGCTGCGGGCAGGCGGGACCGAAACGGATCGCTTCCAAAGGTTCCTTCCAGGGTTTGGGCGGCGCCGGTTCCTTCCACCTGAGTTCGCCCACGGGCGGCGCGGCATAAGGGACGCCGAGAAAGGCCTGAACGTCTCCGAGGGTCATGCCTCGGACGGGCCCGGATGTGGTTTCTATCATGCGGGATCGCTCCCTATAATAAAGCCTGTGGTCATTTTGCGCTTTTAAGCGACTCCTCCATCTCCAGACCGACGATCGGGTGAGCCAAGGGCCGGTATTCGATGAGTTCAAGGCCGATGCCCAGCGGCGTTGGATATACAAGCGCCACCTTGCGCGTCGAGAGGATTCTTTTTTGCAGTACCTGGCCGCCGCCGGCTCCCAGAAGGTCAAGCGCCTGCTCAAAATCGGCGATTTTGAGCGACAGAAAGGCAAACACCCCCTCAGCCCCGTTCTTCTTCAGCAGACCGCTGGCCGGATTCCCTATCAGCTCGAAGCCCAGCCCATCGGCCGTAAAATTCCTGGAGCCGGGATCGTAAAAACGCGAACCGAAGAGAGCCATAAAAAATCTCGTGGCCTTGGATAAATCACTCACGATGAGAAGCGCGTGGTTGATCTTTTCAACCTTGAGCCTGGGTTTTTCGGATGATGGCGCACCGGCCTGGCGGGACGGGTTGCTCTTTTTCCATTGTTCCACGGTTTCGAGGCTGCCGATGGCGTAGGAGGGGGTGTACTCGACCAGTTTAAGCAAGACGCCGAACGTGTCCTCGGGGTGAAACACGGCGACCTTCCGGGTGGCGTTATCTTCCCTGGCCAAAAGCCGCAGGCCATGGGTTTGCATGGCGGCGATCGCTTCCTCGAGATCGGGCACCTTGAAAGCGATGCCCCAGAGGGCGTCGCCCATGCGCTTTTGGAATTTGGCCGCCTCGCCGTCGCCGACTCCCGCCTCGGCCAATTCGATCCCAAAGGCGTTCAGGGCCGTGGCTCGAACCCCCAGCGCCCCCAGGGCCACGGGCTTGACCCGGAAGAACTCAGTCTCGAAAAAGCGTTCGTACAGCTTGATCGTTTCCTCCAGATTTTTCACACACACGGTCACATGGTCGATTTTTTCCGCTTTGACCCTGACCGGCTTTTCGGCCCGCTCCCCGGCCGCCTCGGCGGGCGCTGCGGCATAAAGGAAAAACCAACATAGAGCAAGCAGGGCCGAGGAAAACACTCTAATCGCGTCGTGCCTTTTGAGGGTTGGTCTAGAAGACATGCGTCACCTTTCCCAATTTTTTTTTGCACCCTCGACCAGAGGCTGGTAGAGACACGTCGGCCAGGATTTCGGAGCGTCGTATGGCGGGGTCCCGACTGGTAATATTAGCGCCTTTTAAGAGTAATTTTGTCCGCTGGGATGCCATCGTCCAGGTGAACTCCCATGCTCGATCAGATGATACGGCTTCTTTTCAGTTCGTGAACGTAGTCCTTGCGCTGCTGCGGCGTAAGGCTTTTCATGAATTCAATGGTAAACTCCGTGGTGGACATACGATAATCGCGCAGCTCTTCCGCGATGTTTCCCAAATGCTTTCTCAATACCCGTTCATCCGGGTCCTCGTTGGCCATTTCCGTCCAAAACGAGTTGAAATCGCCTTTGACGATTTTTTTGTAGGCGTCCTTCTTTTCAGCCAACTTTGCCTTGAAGCGCATATAGTTTTCGCGCTGGTTCCGGTCGAAATTCAAGAGCTTGGTGATGTCTTCGATGGTTTCGTCCGGCGCGGAAAAATCCTCGAGATTCACCTGATCGCTGATCAGCCCGAACGAGAAAAAGAGGTTGAAGAAAGGCGAGGAAACCATAAGCCACAGCCAGAGACGGAACGGAATTTTTGAGCCGTCTTCCCCGCCGGAGATCGCCAACTGCTTGGCCCTTTGTTTGACCGCATCCGGAACCGGCACGAGCGCGGAATCGGGGCTCGTGCGGGAATCAATGACCGCCTCGAGGCACCGATCGCAAGAGAGCAGATGTTTTTCGATCGTCGTTTCCTCGTTTCGAGGCAGCCTGCCGTCCAGATAACCGGCCAGCGCATTCTCGTCCGGACAGTCGGATCGCGGCATCCCGACCTGACCGTCCGTCCATCGCTTCCAAGCACCCTTCTGGGCCCGCACTTGCTTTTTATCCGTTTTCATTCTCTAACCTTCTTTGTATTTAATTATACGAAAAAGAAAGTAAGGATATCCCCTTACACCAGCCGCGTCAGATGTTTTTTTTGACCGAACTCTTTTCTCAGTTTCTCAATCGCCTTATGCTTCGTGCTTCTAACGGTCTGCATCTTTACCTTCAAAATGAGCGCCACCTCTGAAACGTCCATGTCTTTGTCATAGAGCAGGTGCAGGACAAGCCTTTGGCGGGGAGACAAGGGATTATAAGTGAATTCGATAGCCTCTTTCGACCCTTCGTTTTCCGTGGGCAGCATTTTGAGATTTTTGTCATCGGACAGCAAACTTTCTTTCGGGGATTTCCTCAAATAATCGATGCTGACGCTGTGGGCCACGATCGAGAGCCAGGTTGAAAATGAGGCTTTCGTGGCATCGTAAGCCTTTAATAGAAAAAAGTCGTTTTTGATCAACTTTATAAAGACTTCCTGAGTCATGTCCTCTATTTCGTCTGCGTATTGTTTGTTGGCATAGCGGCGTACGGTCCTGATGACGGTTGAATAGATCAGGCCCGAGAACCTGTCCACGAAAGAATCCCAGGCTTTTCTATCGCCGCGAACGCACTGTTCTATCTCGGACTGGATTTCGCGGGTCCGGTCATTTTTTTGTTTTGTAAATCTCGCGCCATTTCCTTAATGATAGCCAAACGGCTCCACGTCGATCCGCTCAGATCGGATCGAGATCGAACCTCATCCTCCTGCACGGCTTCGCGTCATGTCATGGTACATTTCCTGGCAAACGATGGCGTGGGCCAACGGTCGATACTCAATGATCTCGAAGCCGGCGCCGATCCCTCCCCCGGCGGAAAACAGGGCCACTTTTCTCGTCGGCAGGTCCCGGGTGGCGAGCAGCGGGACATTTCGGTTCTTCATGGCGGAAAATACGCTCCCGAATTCCGAAACCTTCAAGGAGACCGCGCCGATCCCTTCGCCCGAAGAGCCTTCGGATTTTCGGGCGCGGATGAATCGCATGGCGCCCGAGTCCGGGGAGCCGCCGGAGATCAACTCGATGCCCAGCCCATCCACGCACATGCTGCCTGAGCCGATGGTGCCGCGATGCGGCTCCGGGAATTTCGTGTGAAACAGGTTCCCGAACCTCTCTCTGGCCGCCTCTATATTCTCGACATAGATCAAGACGTGATCGACCTTTTCCAGTCTCCCCGCGATGACCGGCTCCGGCATCCCCCGGACCTTCCTCCACCGCGTCACATACTCCAGGTCGGCCACGGTGTAAGCTGGAAAGTATTCGACCAATTTGATCATCACGCCGTGCGTATCCTCCGGTTCGAGCACGGCCACCTTCCGGGTCGGCCCTTCTTCCCGACCAAGCAGGCGCACGCCCTGGGAAGCCCCGGCTTCTATGGCCTCCTCCACGTCGGGCACTTTGAAGGCGATCCCCCAGGCCGCTTCACCGGCGCGGTCCATAAAGCCGGCCGCCCGACCGCCCGCATCATCAGCTTCGATCAGTTCCAGGCCCGAGGCGTCGAGCGCGGCCGCGCCGATGCCCACTTTTTTAAGAGCCAGAGGTTCGACAGGATAGAACTCGGTTTTGAACAGGTCGGCGTAGATCGAAATCGACTGTGGCAAGTCCTTCACGCAGATCATGACGTGGTCTATCTTTTCCGCCGAGATTTTTTTCATGTTTGCACCCGCGATTCTTGTCTTCCGGTGGCATGCGCCCCGCGATTTTTTTCCGGGACGACGCTTCTTCCGCCTCGGTCAATATTGCCTGAGCGTCGGGTCGAGCCGGTCCCGCACCCAATCGCCGATGTAGTTGCAGGAAAACACGACGGCCATGATAGCCAGGCCGGGAAACGTGGCCAGCCACCAGGCCGTGGAGATGAACTTGCGGCCCTCGGACAGCATCCCGCCCCAGGAGGGGGTGGGCGACGGAATGCCCACGCCGATAAAGCTCAGCCCCGCTTCGGCCAGGATGAGCCCGCCAACTTCCAGGGTCATCAGCACGGTAATGATGTTCACCAGGTTCGGCAGAATGTGACGAATCATGATGCGCAGGGGACTGGCCTGGGCCACTCGGGCCAGGGCGATGAAATCCTTTTCCCTGAGACTCAAGACCACGCCGCGGATGATGCGGGTATAACCGGCCCAGCCGAAGACGCAGAGCACGATCACCACGGTTTTCAGCCCTCGAGGCAGAATTGCGGCCAGGGCGAGGATAAAAAGCATGGCGGGCATGGCTTACATCACGTCGGCCACGCGCATCAGAAGCGTGTCGACCAGGCCGCGGAAATACCCGGCGAGGAGACCCAGGAAAATGCCGAAGGTGGCCGATAGGCCGATGACGTAAGAGGCCACGGTAATGGATACCCGCGAGCCATAGATGATGCGGCTCAAGACATCGCGCCCCACGCCGTCCGTGCCCAGAAGGTGCTTGGTCGATCTTCCCTCGCACCAGGCCGGCGGCTTCAAGGTCTCGGTGGGGTCAAATTGCAAGGGGTCATGGGGGGCGATGAAGGGGGAGAAAAGGGCGCAGAGGACAAAGGTGGTCAGGATCAGGGCCGGGAGGACCGGGATACCCCGCACGATGCGGAAAAAATCGGCGGTTTTGCCGTTTCCCAGCGGTCTGACCAGGCCCCCAAAAGTGATATCAAACCGAGGTGCGGCCACCACTTCCAGGCTTTTCGAAGGTTGATTCGACATGCCCGTTCTATCTAAACCGGATGCGTGGATCGAAATAACAAAGCGCGATGTCCACGAGGAGATACCCAATAATGAGCAGGGTGGCGCCAAAAAGCACCGCGGCTTGGATGATGGGAAAATCGCTGGTTTGCAGGGCCTGGAGGGCCAGGCGCCCCATGCCCGGCCAGCCGAAGATCAATTCCACGACCACGGAACCGTTCAATAGACCCACGAAAATTCAACCCATCATCGTGACCAAAGGCAAAATGGCCACCTTGAGGGCGTGTTTGTAAAGAACGACCCTTTCGGCCAGACCCTTGGCCCTGGCCAGCTTGATGTATTCCGCCGTCAGCACGGAAATCATCTCCGAGCGGAGAAGGCGAACCACGCCCGCCCCGCCGAAAATGGAGAGCACCACGCCGGGCATGATCAGATGCTTGATCCCCCCGTACCCAGACATGGGAAGCCAGCCAAGGTACACCGAAAAGAACATGATGCATAAAAGAGCCAGCCAAAAACCCGGCATGGATTGACCGAAGAAGACCCAGATGCGGATCGCTTTGTCGATCCTGTGGTTCCGATAAATCGCCGCCAGGACCCCCAAGGGAAAGTGCGTGATGAAGCTGACCACGAGGCCGGTCAGATTCAGGAGCAGCGTGGCTCGGATCCTTTCCAGCATCAGTCCCAGGACCGGGCGGTTCCAAAAAAAGGAATATCCGAAATTGAGCTTGGTCAGTTCTTTCAGGTAGCAGAAGTATTGGATGGTCACCGGCTTGTCCAGGCCGAAGGCCTGCCTGATCACTTGAATGTCTTCCTTGGTCGCGTCCGGCGCGGCCATGAGCAGCACCGGATCGTTCACCCCCAGCCGACTGACGAAAAAAACGATGGTGATGATAAAAAAGACCGTCACGACGGCTTGAACCAGTCTTTTGAAAATGTAGAACTTCATGCGTTAAATAGCGAGGGCCCGGAAGATCAGGGAGCCTTTTTCGCTTCCTTGTTTTCGATGGAGAAGTTGATGAATTCCTCGAGGGTCCGCCGCATCTCGGCGCGGCCCGCGGCGGTGTTGAATTGCTGCCGGCCCTCGAGGTTGAGCACCGGGATGCCCAACTCCGCCTTGACACGATCGGAGATGATCTGCCGAAGTCCCTTGGTGACCACGCAGCCCGGCTGGAGGAAATCCACCACCGCGTCGATTTTCAGCTCCCGGCATCCCTTGATCAGGGGATTGATCCAGTAATCCCCTTGCTGGGCCCACATGCTGAAATGCGCGATCTTGGCCACCCGCTCGAGAGGCGTCAGCTTTTTGTTGTATTGGGTTTCATCGAACCGTTCGTCATAAGGAAGCACGCCAAAAAGGCTAGGCGCGCCGCCGTAATGAAACCACGGGATGCTGACCCCCTTTTCGGTCAGCAGGTCGAACATCTCCTGGCCGTATGGCCCGGTGGCCATCCAGCAGACGCGCAGCCTTTCGTGAGGCACGCCGCCGATGCCCTGATCGGCGCGCCGCTGCATCTCTTTTAAGCTGGCGCGGCTGCCCACGCCGAGCCTGAAGGCGTCCTGCGGCGAGACCGGGCAAGGCACCTTTTTCCTGAGCTCGTAAATCTGCTGGGCGATCTCGGTGCGGTCGCGCCGGCTGACGGTCCGGCCCGGGCCGCTGGTGTCCAATTCCAACATGGGCGGAACGTTCGGGAAGGTTCGCCAGGCGGGGCGGCAAGCTGGGACGGATGATCCTCGCGCAATGCGCTTGATGGCAATGCATTACAGTTTTTAGCTCGTCGACTACTACAAGCGTATCGAGGCCAGGCTTAAAACCGTCAAGGCCATTATCGCCGCGGGGAGGAAGTTCCTTGGGATCGTCTATCCGACGCTGAAGGGAAATTGGTGGGAAAAATTTTGCCAACGGCGAATTGAGGCCGGAGGGCGCATAACGAACTTTGTTTTAAGGAACGTGAACAAAGAAGCATCCTGCAGCAAGCTACAGGGAGCTTCATTGCGGTATGCTTATATGAAATAAAACATTCTATACCAAATTTCAACAGATTTAAGACCTGGTTATAATGGCTTCTATAAGCCATTCGTGCAATTTACACTCACCATCTTTCCAGATGCCGCATATTTCCCCTTTCCAATAGAGTTCACAAGTATAAGGGTAATTCTGACCTATAAATTTGTAACCTAGATCGCTTTTTTCGAATAACCTACTTCGCATATCAATATTTGGAATTCCATTCTTAATTTTTACAAAAGATATACCACCGAAATTGAATATGTTATAGCAGCAATCAGATGGCAAAATGGTCCCTTTTTTTGTTTCAGGGAATTCCTTCTGAATAATTTTAACAATATCATGCGTGCTATATTCTTTCTCAAAATGCTCAGGTTTTGAAAAGAGATAGATATATTTGTCTATCATCGTCATTATTTCGCTACGCTCTTTGCTTATATTGCTTATCGTTGCAACTCTCTTTTCCTCAGCTTTAGGATTTTTATCAAATTTATCGAAGTATGATAATAGCTGGCTATCCTTTTCATTCTGCAACGCTGTTATAAGAGTGCTTTCTGGAAGCTCTTTCCATTCAAAGCCGTGATGGTCTAACGCTTTTTTCAAGTTAGGCGGCACCCTATTTCCGACGAGCATTACTCGGACAAGTGGATTGTCCAAGCTTACAAAATAACCTTCATAGTCCAAAAGTTGGGCTATGTGTTCTCTTTTAACGGCCCCTTGCTTTAGTTCAATGATGAGCGTTTGGCCATATCTGTCCTGAAAAATTAAGTCCACATGCTTCCCCTTTACATTCACCTGCCTACCTGTCAGAGAAAGGCCGTCTTCAATGAGCCCTGGATATTTACACAAGATGTCTTCAAATTCTTTTTCATTCATCTTCCCCTCCAATTGCTAGAGCGTTTTTCAATTGTTCGGAAAACAGCATTACTTCAACTATGGCAGCGGCTTTAATGAAATGCGGGCGTTGTCCTTCCCGCCTCTTTCCCGCTTCCTCGAGGCCACGGTCTTGGTGATTTCGAGATAGATGAAACCCAAGGACGACAAGGCCAAGACCAAGAGAAACTCCAGGAAGGGGAGAGGCGCGAAATGCAGGGCCTTCTGGAGAGAGCCGGACCCAAAAGGCATGGACATGGGAACGTAGATCAGCAGAAGGATCACGATGAGCGAGCCGCCAACCGTCAGCCACAGCCAGCGGTTGGCGAACGGGCCCGCCTTGAACACGGAGTAATGCGTGCTTCGCGCGGCAAAGGCGATGTAAGATTCGGACAGGGCCACCATTAAAAACGCCACGGTCTGGGCCTCGAACCCGTTGTCTTTGACCGGATCGTAAATCCGAAAGAACAGGCCCAGGCCGACCGCGCTGATCAACAGCGGCGCATACAGCAGGAAAGGAGCCAGCCCCCGGTACAAAGGCTCGTGCCGCGAGCGGGGCGGCCGCTGCATGACGCCGGGCTCGAACGGGTCCACGCCCAGGGCAAGGGCCGGCATGCCGTCGGTGACCAGGTTGATGATGAGAATCTGCGTGGCGGTCATGGCAATGGGCACCGACCCCCACACCGAGGTCAGAAAAATCAGAATGACCTCCATGATGTTGCCGGACATGAGGTAGGCGAAGAGCTTGCGGATGTTGTCGTAAATCCCTCGGCCCTCTTCCACCGCGCCCACGATGCTGGCGAAGTTGTCGTCGAGGAGGACCATGTCCGCCGCTTCCTTCGAGACGTCGGTCCCGGTGATGCCCATGGCCACGCCGATGTCCGCTTTCTTGAGCGCCGGCGCGTCGTTCACGCCATCGCCGGTCATGGCCACCACGTGTCCCTTTTCCTGGAGGGCGGTTACGATGCGCAGCTTGTGCTCCGGGCTGACCCGGGCGAAGATGTGGATGTCCTCGACCATCTCGCTAAGTTCCGCGTCCGACATGCGGGAGAGCCTTTCGCCGGTCATGACCACGGGCTCGCCCGAGCTGATCCCGACCTCCTTGCCGATGGCCATGGCCGTGGCCTGGTGATCGCCGGTGATCATGACCGTGCGGATTCCCGCGGCGTGGCACTTCTGGATGGCCTCGCGCGCGTCGGATCGGGGCGGGTCCTGGATGCCCAGGAGGCCGATGAAAACCGCGTCCGACTCCGCCTCCTGTGCGCTAGGAAGTTCGGGAAGCCGGCGGTAGGCCACGGCCAGAACCCGATAGGCCTCCCGCGCCAGCCGGTCGTTCATGCGGACGATCTCCGCCCGCGCCTCCTCGTCCATGGGGATCGCGCCGCCGGCCGCGCGCACCTGGGAGCATAAGCCCAGCAGGACGTCCGGCGCGCCTTTGAGATAGACCGTGAAGGCTTGGTCCTCCTCATGGAGGGTGGCCATGCGTTTGCGCTCGCTGCTGAACGGGATTTCATGGATCCGCGGGCTGTCGTTTTTCAGATCGCCTAGCTCCAGGCCGGCCTTGGCCGCGGCCACCAGCAGGCTGGTTTCGGTCGGGTCGCCGACCGCTTTCCATTCCCCCTCCTGCTTGGTCAGGCCGGCGTTGTTGCACAGGGCCGCCGCCTTGAGCAGCAGGTTCAGTTCTTCATCCTGCCGGGGGTCGAGCGGCGAGCCGGCCATGGAAAAACAGCCCTCGGGCCGGTAGCCGTCCCCGTCCACGTCGATCAGCCGGTGGCCGGAATAGATTTTACGGACCGTCATCTGGTTGCGGGTAATGGTTCCGGTCTTGTCGGAACAGATGACCGTGGTGCAGCCCAACGTTTCCACCGAAGGCATGGTGCGGACGATGACGTTGCGCCTGACCATGCGGCGCGTGCCCACGGCCAGGGCCATGGTCACCACGCCCGGCAGTCCCTCGGGCACGGCGGCTACGGCCAGGGCGACCGCGACCAGGAACATCTCGATCACGGGAGTATTCCTGAGGAGGATTCCCACGACGAAAATAAAAAGACAGAGAAAAACCACCCCCAGCCCGATCTGCCGGCCCAAGACGTCCAGCCGGTTCTGGAGCGGCGTCCGCTTCTCCTCGATCTCCTGCATCTGCTGGGCGATGCGGCCGAATTCCGTCTTGACGCCGGTCCCGACGGCGACGGCCGTGCCTTTGCCGAAGGTCACGGTCGTGCCCGTGAAGACCATGTTCGTCCGATCCCCAATGGTCAGCGCTTCGTCCAACACGTCCAACGTCTTCTGGACCGGCACCGCCTCCCCGGTCAAAGCGCTCTCGTTCACCTCTAGGTCGATCTCCGACGTCAGGCGGCCGTCGGCCGGCACCCGGTCACCGGCTTCGATGAGCATCATATCGCCCGGCACCACCTCCCGAGCCGGAACCCGTCTCTGTTCCCCGTCCCTAAGGACCAGCGCTTCCAGGGTCAGCATCCTTTTCAGCGCGGCCAGCTCCTCCTGGGCGTGGTATTCCTGGTAGAATCCCACCAGCACGATGAACAGGACGATCAGGATGATCAGACCGGCCTCGATGACCTCCTGGAAGGTGCCTTCCCAAATGCCTATGCCCGCCGAGACCAGGGCCGCGGCCAAGAGGAGCAGAATGAGAAAATTCTTGAACTGCTGGAACAGCAGATTCCAGGCGGTCTTTCCTTCCTTCTCCGGGATTTCGTTGGGCCCGTGTTCGTTCAGTCGGTCCAGAGCCTCCTCGGTCGTCAGTCCGTTTTCGTTGGACCCGAGCGTCTCAAGCACTTTTTCTATCTCAGTGGTGTGCCATGCAGTCATGGGAGCCTCTCCGCGTTCATGAATCGTATAAAAGGCACAATTTCGCGCCGGGCTTTTATTATAGCGGCCCATACCCCTTTGTCGAGGAAATCCGGTGGAGTGCCATCAGGTGCATCTCCGCCTGGACACCGGCGGGGTGCGCGTGTGTCGGGCGATGAGGTTTTGGCCGTCTGATACTGATTTGACATCAAACATAGAGTAATGATAGGATTGGGGCGGAGGTGCGAGATGCGCAAACCCGCTCCCATAAAGCCCTGGCTGACCGGGGACGAATTACTGGTCTGGTTGAGGGAGGCTCCG
>Ga0315282_10003167_pt1 | contig 29629 bp, 20 predicted proteins | sample YL17G07_20_MG_FD_203693 | JGI IMG/M metagenome (GOLD analysis project Ga0315282, IMG submission 203693) | Sediment microbial communities from Yellowstone Lake, YNP, Wyoming, USA - YL17G07_20 | ecosystem: Environmental > Aquatic > Freshwater > Lake > Sediment | place: USA: Wyoming | collected... | reverse complement strand
GAGCTCATGCAGCCATGCGAGGAGGATCGCGCCGCCCTCGGTGGACACAAGCGCCTCGCCGAAGAGACCGCCCGACCACCGGGCGATGGCTTCCTCGTGCTCCTTCCACACCACGGGGTCGATGGGCCTGCCGGGGTACGGCGCGGGCACGCTGTAGTCAGGCCAGTAGGGGCCGGAGTCGTCCGGCACGGCGAAGAAGGTCATCGCTCGCCTGACGGGTGTTCCGTCATGCATCCTGCTCTCGACGATGGCGGCATAGCGCCCCGGCTTGGCCGGGGCCTTCACCTCATCGAGCCCGGAGTTGAACCATCGGACGGTGAGGGGGAGGTCGCCCGCCAGCGCGCGCACTCGCTCGACGTCTCGCCAGATGATCCTGGGGAAGCCGTCGCTCACACGGAAGACGTGCTGAGGCCCTGCCCCTGCCGGGCCGACCTGCTGATCCTGGAACTCGAGCGTTCGCCGCTCGAGCTCGCGCTGGGCTTCGAGCTTGCCGGCCATCCTGGTGCCGTACACCTCAAGCGCGAGCTGCCAAGCGCCCCGGCCGTTCTCCACCTTGACCAGGACGGCGTTCGCGCCCTTGCGGAGCTTGGCCGTGAAGCGATCCGCCCGCGGAGTGAGCCCGCGCCCATCCGGAGGGAAGACCTCGAATGCCTCGGCGCCGTTCACCCACACCTTCGCGCCGTCGTCGGACCCGAGCAGGAAGAGGGCCTCTCCGTCACGCGACGCGCTGATCTCGGTGTAGGCGTAGGCCAGTCTGAGGTCTGTCTCCGTGTAGAGCTCGGCGAAGTCCAGCACGGGGCCGGTGGTCTCCATCGGTCTTGCCGTCAGGTGGACCGGTTGGCCGTCCACTCCCGTTGTGCTGACCTCGGTGCCCGCCGAGATGCGAGCCTTCGCCTCGCCGCCGATCGACTCTAGGCAGTCGGTGTCGAACGCTCTGCGAGCGCGAGTGTCAGACTCGCGGGGGTTCGGGAACGGTCCGAGCACGGTCCACTTGCGGACAGCCCCCTCAGGCTTCAGGTCTACCGGGCCCTCATCCAATGGTGGCAGCCCCGATGTCCTGCCCGGACTCACGATGACACAGGCAAGCGCTCCAACGGTCAGCAGCCTCATTGCGGCCTCCGTGTTGACTCCGCGGTATCGAGTCGGGGCGGGCCGCCCCGGAGCTGGTTCCATCCTCACACAGAGGTAGGTGGCGGCCCACGGCTTCGCCGGTCGCGCGACCTTCTCCTCGGTGGGTCGGTTGCCGGCAGGCCCAGAATGCAGGCACCGATGGCGACGAATGTCATCGTACCAATTGTAGCTTTTCTGAGTTAGAATACCTGAACACGCGTGGTGGATCCCACCGTCGGCGCCAGGGAAGCCGACTTGGGGATGGGCGGCCACCGCTACACGCGGGTCCTAGACTGAGAGGGATGGCAACAATGAGAGCAATCGCGCTCGCGCTACTGGCCGTCGCGGTCTGGGCGGTCGCCGCATCGGCCGACGACGGCCTGACAACGTACCGCGATCCCGGCGGCGTCTTCACGATCGACCTGCCGAACGGCTGGGTGCAGAACCGGCAGGACATGGGCAACGGGGTTTTCCTGACGACGTGCGCCTCCCCCGACGAGGGCGCGGAGGTCGTGATGCTCGTCATCCCGTCCGCCGAGCCGCTGAAGCCGGAGCAGCTCGAGCAGACGGCTGAACAGGTCATTGAGTCGGTGCTGGGGTTCCTCGAGCAAGCTTACACCGTTGAGCGGGAGGCGCCAGAGAAGGCGACCCTTGGCGCGATGAACGCTGTTCGCGTGGATGCCGTGCTGACAGACCGACTCGGCGGCGACAAGTCGCTCATGCGCATGTACGTGGTGCTTGGTGGCAAGCACGCGGTTGCCGCCGCCGTCACCGTGCCGCAGGCCGGCGGGCAGGGCCTGGCTGCCGGCGACAAGCTGCTCGCGACGCTCACGGTCGAGGGCGCGGCGCCCATCGCCGGCGGCGGGAAGCCGGCCGCAGCGGGCGGCGTGTTCTCGCGCGTGGCCGATCGGATGAAGGTGGGCTACAAGGCTGAGTCGGCGGACGACGTGCTCGCGGACGGCAACCCTCCTCTGACCGAAGGCTCCGTGCGCAACTTCGCCACGCTGCTGACGGCGGTGTTCGGCGTGCACCTCACCGAGAGCGAGCTCGCACTCACGCGTGAGCGGTTCGTCCACTTCTACCAGCAGACCGATGACGGCGGCAAAGCAACCATCGCGCAGACCGCGGGCAGCATCCTCGCGAACCTGGAGCAGGCCACGCCCGAGGAGCGCAGCCAGGGGATCGCCGAAGTGCGCGCCGTTTTCGAGGACCGCCTGTCGACGGGCGCCAAGGCGGGCATTGAGTGGGCGCAGGTCCTCTGGGAGGCCGTCCAGCGGCGCGGCGAGGTGGTCGCGAAGGCCACCGCAGAGGCGCCCGAGTTCGCCCGGGGCCAGGGCGAGGACAACACACTTAGCGAGGCGGACCTCGACGCGACCATGGAGCTGCTCTACTTCATGTGGGTCGCCAGCGGCCGCGACCCGAACGCTGCCACACCGGAGGTCGTGGCGACGCTCCGCCAGTACCTCGCGCAGAGCTTCCCCGCGCTGTCGCCTGACCTGCAGTACCTCATGACGAACGCGGAGAAGGTCTACGGTCAGATGCGCAACGCATGGGCGCAGGCCGGGCCGGACGAGCAGGCCGTCTACGCGCAGCAGTTCGGTCAGGCACTCGACGCTTTCGGGTTGACCCAAGGAGGAGGCAACGGCGGAGGTGGCGGAGGCAGCGCCTGGGACGACTGCGCCGGCATGAGCGCGAGCGACATCAGCGCAGGCCTCATGCAGACGACGTGCTACAACCTCGCCCAGAAGAGCAGCGGCGGGTGGTGACACCCCCACCCCGCGGCGCAGGCGTCGCGCGGCGGGACGCCCGCGCCACTGGTGTCAAGGGTCGGCGTGCCGTCCGGGGCGGGTGGGGACCTGCCCGTCATCGGGAGCTCGGCTCTGACCACACGACCTGGCCTTCTGAGCCCAGTGCCGCGAGTAGCGCAGCAGCAGCCTCGTTCGCGCCCGCCATCGCTGGGAGCAGTGCGACCTCCGCTGCCTCTCGCTCGGTCGATCCTGGCGGGAACTTCGCGGAGAACCGTGCCGCGGCCGCGTCTACTGCGGCTTTCCGCTTCGGTTCGACCATGGCGTTGTCCAGCCAGAGCCATCCGGCAAACACGGCGACCGCCGCGACGAGGGTCCAGAGTCCTGCTGCCAGCCAGCGCATGTGGAAGACGATCGCCGGAATGGCGGCCAGGACTGCCCAGGCTAGCGTCGCCAGGCCGAGGCCCCGGTCCGTAAGCCCATCTAGCGACCGGCCGAGTGGTTTGAGGATCTGCACCAGCTCGGCCTTGACGCGCCTTGTGACATCCGGTCCATACACGGATGCCGGCAGGTCCTTGACCAGCGTGGCAAGCGCCTCCTGCGTGTGCCAAGGTGAGACCTCGCGCGGTTCGACCCGCTCAACGCTGGGCTCTTCGGGCGCGCGGCGCTGCAGGAGCTTACGCCTGATGAACTCGGTCTGGAGTTCAGAGTCAGGAACTTGCGCGCCCGTCAGCTTGGCAGCGAGGACAACGTAATCCGCACACAGGTTCCGGTAATCGGTCCCTCGGAACGAGCAGTCTCGGTCGCTGGGGAACAGCGGCGTGCTGCACCGACCCTCCGAGTAGAAGGGGCAGTTCTCGACGCCCTCTTCGCGGGGGTGCTCCTCCTGTGCCAAACCCCGGGCCGTGGCCTCGGCGAGAAGCTCAGCCGTCGGCACACGGGTGCCCGTCTGAGCCGACTGTGCCAGACCCCGGGCCGTGGCCTCGGCGAGAAGCTCAGCCGTCGCCACACGGGTGCCCGTCTGAGCCGACCTGTGCATGGGGTAGACGGCGCATAGGCGTGCGAAATCGGTCCCCGTGAACGAGCACGGGGGGGTGCGGCCCGTGCCGGGAGAAACGCAACGCCCGTCCGTGTAGAAGGGACAGTCTTCTCTGGCCACGGCGGCTTCTCCCCTCGCTCTACCGGCCTGCAGCCTCGCTGGCGCCGAACCTGGGGCTCAGTCCCACTGTCTTCTACGCTTCGCCGCTCGTCCTCGCGCGCCTCCAGATGCCGCCGGCGCCCGCGGCGGGAACGCCTGGGACGACTACGCCCGCATGAGCGGGAGCGACATTTGCCCGGTCTCGTTCAGACGAGCTCCGACGACCTCGCCCAGAAGAGCAGCGGCGGGTGGTAGGGGCATTCCCAGGACAATGAGCTTTGGCCCATTGAGTCGCGCTCTCCCAACAATGGGCTGAAGCCCATTGTCACTTTCCGCTTACTCGTTCCTCGCGTACCACGAGCGCAGCAGACGCTCGCGACCGGTCTCCGTCGCGCTGCGCTCGTTGTCGTCCCTGTCGGGGCCGTGCTCGACGCTCCAGCCGTTCCACTCACGGAACGCGTGATAGGCCCAGTCCCAGCCGTGCTCCTCCATGAGGTCGATGACATCGCTCAGGTAACGGTACGCGCTGTCGTCGGGCGCCCAGCGGATCGCGCTGAACTCGCCCACATAGATCTGGACTCCGAATGTGCGCTGGTAGTCGACCACCGGCTGGAACACCTTGCGCAGCGCGTCCTTGTCCCAGTGCTTGCCGGCGATGTCACCGGGATACGCGAGGCCCACCGGGCTGTCATAGACCCCCTGGTGCGTGAACTGGTGCGGGACGTACATGTGCACACTGTAGACGACCCCCGGGACGGTGAGAGGCACGAGGTCCCAGAGCGCGTCCGGCCCGCCCCACGGTTCGGGCTCGACGATGATGGCGTGCTCGGCGTCGATCGACCGCACCAGCTCGGCGGCCTTCTGCGCGAGCTCCTGCCAGCCGAGCAGCCCCTCCGGAGGCGCTCCCTCGACCGGCTCGTTGACTAGGTCGTAGCCCCAGACCATCTTAGCGTCCCGAAAGCGCTCCGCGATCCTGCGCCACACCTCGAGGAACTTGTCCTGGTAGGCCTTGTCCTCGAAGATCATGCAGACGTTCCGGTCGTCTCGGCCGCCCGGAGGAGTGTGCAGGTCGATGAGGACCATCAGGCCGGCCTTCTCGCACACAGGGAGCAGCGATTCGAGCCTGTCGAGCGCACCGTTCAGCCACCTGTCGTACGCCTCGAGGTCGCCATCGTCCGCGGGGCTGCGCGGGAACCCGCCCCAGGTGAGCTGCCAGCGGACGTGGTTCGCCTTCCACTGCAGTCCGAACTCGAGCAGATCGTCGGCGGTGACCTGGCCGATCATCGCGCCGCGCAGCCGCGGCTGGCGGTGACCGGTGTAGATCCGGGTCGGGACCGGGCGCTCGTCAGGCGTGGGCAGAACCGCGATCCGGACGTCGTCGAACCACGCCCGGCCCGTTGTTGCCTCGAGGCCGAGGACCAGCTCCACCTTCGTCGCGTCATCGGGCACGGCCGCGATGTACCGCACCTTTCGCCAGCCGTATGTGCCGAACGGCAGGTCGCGCTGAGGCCACTGGTCGCCGCCCGGGGCCGCGATGTGGACCATGAACTTCACGCCGCTCCACGGATGGGGGGGCTTCGCGACGTCCTCGGCCTTCACGCGCGCCGTGCACACAAGCCGCCTGCCGCGCACCTCGTCGATGGGAAGCTCGCGCCGAACACCGGTGCTGCCCTGACCCGCTTCAGCGGGCCGCTCCACCAGCAGAACCCGCGATCCGGCGTCATCCATGTCGATCCGAACGGCGTCCTGGGCCGGGCCCCAGCTCATCAGCGCGTCCTCGGCCTCGAAATCGGCCGACATCACCGCCCGGGGCGTGTCGGCGGTCATCAGGCTGCACGCGAGCGTTAACACTACAGCGCCCATCGCTGGGGCACCTCCCCTATCCGGCGTAGCGCCGTCGGCCGATGATCTCGTCCTGGATCTCGGGCGGCAAGGCCACGAAGCGCGCCGAGTACCCGCCGACGCGCACCAGCAGGTCGCGGTGCCGCTCCGGGTTGGCGCGCGCCTCGAGGAGCCGCTCGAAGTCGCTCGTGTTGCCCTGGAAGATCTGCCCCCCGCGCTCAATGAACACCCGCACGACGGCCTCGACAGCCTCAGGGGTAGCCCAACCGGGGTCGAGGTCGAACATCATGCTCGCGCCGCCCGACACGCGATGCAGATCGAGCGACGTGGCCGAGTTGATGGCAGAGGCGAGCCCGCGCGTGCCGCTGCCACACTGCGGGGCCAACCCGTGGGCGAGCGGCTCACGCGCTCTGCGGCCGTCGGGCAGAGCCCCCGTCTGCAGCCCAAGCTGCGCCACCCACACGAAGCCGAGCACAAGGGGCCGAACGCGGCCGCCTCCGGGCGTTACATGGGAGTCGCTCATGTCTGCCACGATGCGCAGAACCGCGTTGGCCATCGCGTCCGCGCCGGGGTGCTCCTGTCCGTACTTCGGGTAGGCGAGCAGTCGCTGCCTAAGCTCCTCGTGTCCCTCGAAGTTGGCCCTCAACGCGTCCAGCAGCTCCTCCGCGACGCAGATCCTGTCCTCGTACACAGCGAGGCGTACTGCGGTCAGGCTGTCGGCGACGTTAGGGATCGCGAGCGCGCTGCCGCAGAAGTCTGCATACCGTGCTCCGCCGTCGTTCAGGGCTCGCCCGCGCTCGAAGCAGTCGTGCACCATCGTGGAGATGAGGAAGCTCGGCCTGTAGCGCGCATAGGCCTCGTAGTAGATGTCCAGCCTGCGGAACAGGAGGTCGAGCTCTCGTCTCAGCTCCGCCTCGAACGCGGCGTACAGATCCTGGAATGCCGTGTAGTCGGCGAGCGTGCAAGTGACCGGCGCCACCCGCTGTCGGAGCAGAGGCGGCACTCCGCCGTGCAACACAGCCTCCAGCGTCCATGCTATGTTGTGCACGAACGTGAAGTTGAAGTCACAGTTGCGGGCCTGGCTCGACACTTCCATGCAACCGCCGGCCATCCACTCGCATGCATCCTCCCGCGAGTGTCCCGCGGCCACGAGCGCGTCGATCACGCGATCGTCGCCGTAGACCTGGGCCCGGTTGCCGCCGCGCAGCAGGTAGTCGGTCGCGAGGTCGCGGAACGGGCCCGGCGCGTCGTCCCGCAGCCTCACGTAGACCGACGGGTGCGTCTGGTCCAGCTCCATAATGCCCCGCACCAGCATTTCCGAGAGGCGCGACTCGGCTCCCGCGCCGCTTGCGGTGCGCCCGCCGACGCAGATCGCCTCGACCCACCCGTCGTGCGGATGGATGCGCTCATCGAGCTTAATGAGGAGCTCAAGCACCAGATGGTAGGCGTCTTCCTCGGTGATGCGCCCCAGCTCGAGATCGCGCTCCAGGTAGGGCCACAGGAACCTGTCGACGAGCCCCGGCCCGTTGCCGCCGTAAGGGTTCTCGAACATCACGGCGAGGTACTGCGTCCAGAACGACTGCACCGCCTCGCGGAACGTCCGCGCCGGGAGCCGAGGGACTCGCTCGCAGACGGACCGCAGCTCCGGGGCCGCGCCCTCCGCCACGCGATCGGCGAAGGCGATGGCGCCGTCGAGCGCGATGACAGCGCACGTGTGGAACTCGCGGGCCTTCTCGTCGATCGCGCCAGCGGCGGCTTCCGCGTGGCGGCCGCGCAGCCCCTCCAGCCCGCTCGCGAGAACGAGGCGCCAGTCCCAGCCGATGTGCCCCGGCGCGGCGCCGTCGCTGAAGTGCCTGCCGTACCGGTCGTGGTCGGGCAGCCTCTCCGACACCCACCTGGGCGCGACGCCGGCGACGGAGCAGCCCGCCCAGCCCGGATGCGGCCCTCCGCTGAGTAGCGGATCGCCCGAGCCCGGCACTCCCTGGAACACTTGCCCGGCGATGCGTTCGCCCGGCGTGTACACGACCGGCTCGCGCTCGAGCGCGTAGGCAACGCTGCGCGCCTGGCGCTCGGCGAGCGGCAGGTCGGCGTGTAGGTCGAAGAAAGCCTGGGTGATGTTGGCTTCCTTGGGACTGGTCATCTCGCCCCAGGCCCGCGAGTGGGCCGTCTCCTGTAGAGCTGCCACCCGGTCTGTCACTGTCGGCGGGCCCGCCCTCTCCTACTCGCCCTCGATCTTCTCGAGCGCTCGTTCGATGTCGTGGATGCCGTGCCGATACGCGTCCCGCGCCTGCCGGAGCAGGTCGGCCGTCTGTCCGCACTTCACCTTCTGCGGCTCGTCGGTCGGTCGCTCTTCCCCCAGGACGGCAAAGCACTTGTGCAGAGTGTCGGCCTCTTGCGAGAAGTGGTCGGCGGCATGCTCCAGATTGCGGGCCGCGTCGCCGTACTTCGGCGAGATCTCGCGCAGGAACCCCGGAGCGGCGGCGTGTGTGCTCGAGTACACCGCGAGGCAGTACCAGTCGCCTGAGCCAAGCTCGCGCGGGAGGTCTCTGCCCAGGTCGTCAATCCACCCATCGTAGCAGTTCACGCCGCCTTTGAGGAACCCCGCCTTGTCGGCCCAGCAGTGGCTCACCGCCTCCTTGAGAGCGGCTATCTCGGCGGCGCGCGCGTCGAACTCGCCCGTCTTCTCGCCAATGACGATGGCTCCGAGGAGGCCGCTTATCTCCCGGGATTCCAGCGTTCGGGCCTCGCTCGCCTTGGCGTAGCCATCCTCGAGCGCGACGTAGGAGCCGCGGCCGAGGAGCTCGTGGGTGCTCTCGTCGAAGCCGCACACGATGTCGAACTCGGCGTTGGTGAACGCGTGCCACAGGATGGCGGTTCTGCCGGATCGGATCTCGTCCTTGATGCAGGACAGCACCTCACGCAGCCTCGCTTGGGGGTCGGTGCCCTCCTCGCCGAGGAGCAGGTACTCGCAGTCGTAGCCCAGCACCTTAACCAGTTCGGGAGGCCAGTACCAGTTGCCGCAAGTGGGCGCGCATGGGCAGGGCCCCGTGATGCGGAACGCGGAACCTGAGATGCCCTGGACGTAATCGGGAGACCACGTCTCGCCGCGCTGGGTCATCGCGATTCGCACGCTCTCGAACAGCGGGTCGCAGACCTGGTACGGCCCGACGCCCTCGATGACCACCCGCTGACCCTCCTCGGCACGCTCGCCGATCGCGGCGACGCCCGCGACGGCGCTCGTAAGCAGCAGCACATACGCACTCATCGTGCAGTGCCTCCCCTCTCTATGCCAGACCGAGCATCTGTTCGTAGTGAGGCCGCGGTCACCTGCGGCCCTCGCAGCCTTCCTGTCCGGGCGGGCCCTCTCCGCGCCAACGGAATCACGTATCGTGTGCCCTGATAGCCTTCAACAGCGCACTTTCCGGACGGCCACCGCCGATGACACCCAGCTGCTCGGGCGGGCTCTTGCGGCGCGTCTGCGTGCGGGCGAGTGGTTGTTGCTCTCAGGACCGCTGGGCGCGGGCAAGACGACCTTCGTGCGCGGCCTCGCGCGTGGCTTGGGCTATGATGGGACCGTTCGCAGCCCGACGTTCACCCTTGTGGCGACCTACAAGACCAGTCCGATGCTGGTGCACGCCGACCTCTACAGGCTGGACGAGGGCGCCTGCGTTGACGATCTCGGCCTGGACGACCTGGCCGCGGAGGGGGACGCCGTGGTGGTCGTGGAGTGGGCGGACCGGTTCCCGCAGCTCGGAGTGGGCCGCAACGCGCTGCGTGTGAGCATCGACCTGGACGACGACCCCGGGTGTGATGTTCGCACCCTGAGCTTCGCACGCGCGGCGGGCACCTCGCACCGGCTGTGGCAGGAGGTCGAGCGTCTGTGATACTCGCCCTCTCGACATCGTGCAGGATCGCCTCTGTGGCGGTCCTCGACGGCGGCTCGGTCCGCGTGGAGCACTTCGAGAGCCGCCAGGCGCTCGCGCGGACGCTGATGTCGCGTGTGGACAGGCTCGTCCGCGAGGCAGGCCGTGAACGGGCCGCGATCGAGCGGGTCGCCGTCGACCGTGGCCCGGGCTCGTTCACCGGCACCAGGATAGGGGTCTCCACCGCCAGGGCGCTCGCGAGCGCCCTCGGCGTGCCGCTCGTGGCCGCCACATCGCTCGGCCTGCTGGCCAGGCAATCCTCCTGCGCCTCAGACTCGGCCGCGGGCCCGGATCGCTTCCTGCTCGTCGCGGTCGAATCCAAGAGCGACGAGATGTTCGTTTCCGTTAGGCGGACCAACGGGCGTGACGAAGCCGGGCCGCTGCTGGTCCGGTACGCCGACGCCGTTGAGTTCGCCAATGCGTTCGGCGGCGCCCTCGCGGTGGGGGCGCCCTGGCGGTCGGAGCTTATCCCCGCCCCCCTTGACCAGATCGAGCTGGCGCCGTCCGGGTGGGACTATCCGGACGCGGCGACCCTGGCGTCGCTGGCTCGCGACACCGCGGGGGGCGACCCTCGCGCAGTAGTCCCGCTCTACGTTCGCGTCTCCCAGCCGGAGGCCATTGAGGGCCACGGGCCACGCTTGTGGGCCCCATCCCCCGTGCGCATCCGTCAGGCAACGCCCGACGACCTCGACGCCGTGCTGCGGCTGGAGAAGCTGTGCTTCCTGTCACCGTGGCCGCGCGGCGACATCGCGAGAGATTTCAGCCGGCCGGGCTCACACTACGTTATGGCCCAGACCGCCGACGGCACGGTGGTCGGCTACGGCGTGGTGTGGTTCGTCTTCGATCGCGGTCACGTCGCGTCGGTCGCCGTTGACCCGGAGTACCGCCGGCACGGTGTCGGCACACGGCTGATGTTCGCGCTACTGGATGCCTGCGTCGCACGCGGGGTGGACAGGATGTCGCTCGAGTACCGCGAGTCCAACACGGCGGCGGCCGTGCTGTATGAGAAGCTAGGCTTCGAGTACGAGGGCGTCCGGCAAGGGTACTATGCCGACACAGGTGAGGACGCGATCGCGGTTGTCCTGCCATCGTTGGATGACCCGGGCATTCGAGACAGGCACCGCGCGCTCCGCGCGGCACTGGCGCTCAAGGCACACGAATGAGAGTCCTAGGCATCGAGACATCCTGTGACGAGACCGCGGCGGCTGTTGTCGAGGACGCCCGCGTGGTTCTGTCCGACGTTGTCGGCACCCAGGTCGACTTGCACGCCCGCTACGGCGGAGTGGTGCCGGAGATCGCCTCGCGGCGCCATCTGGAGGTCGTCGACGACGTCATCGCACTGGCGCTCGAGCGCGCCGGGCTGGCACTCGGAGACGTAGACGGCATCGCCGTTACGACCCGCCCGGGGCTGATCGGTTCGCTGGTCGTGGGGCTCTCTTCCGCCAAGGCCTACGCCTGGGCCGCCGGCAAGCCGATCGTGGGCGTGCATCACGTCGTGGCGCATCTCAGTGGTGCCAGGCTCGCGGAGCCGGGGTGTGATCCACCGGCGGTCGAGCCACCGTTTGTGGGACTGGTCGCGTCGGGTGGCCACTCGGACCTTATCCTCGTGCGGGACTGGCTCGAGCCCGAGCTGGTCGGCGAGACGCGGGACGACGCGGCCGGCGAGGCGCTGGACAAGGTCGCGCGCCACCTGGGACTAGGCTACCCCGGCGGCCCGGCGATGGAGGTCGCGGCGCGCGGGAGCACCGATCCCATCGCGTTCCCGGTCGCCGATCTCGGCCACTCGCTGGACTTCTCGTTCAGCGGGGCCAAGACCGCCGTTGTGCGCTTCACCGCCGCCCTCGGGCCCGAGGAGGCCCTGCGCCGCAGAGCTGACATCGCGGCGGGCTTCCAGGCCGCCGTGGTCGGCCCGCTGGCCAGGAACGCGCTAAGCGCTTGCGTCGCGGAGGGCGCGCGCCTCCTGGTAGTCGGCGGCGGTGTCGCTGCCAACGGGCTGCTGCGGTCGATCCTCGCTGACGATTGCGCCTCGGCCGGCATCGCGCTGGCGCTTGCGCCGATGGGGTATTGCACGGACAATGCCGCGATGGTCGCCTCCGCCGGCTGCGAGCTTCTGGCGCGCGGCTGCCGGGATGACCTGCTGCTGGACTGCGAGAGCATTGCCCCCATCGCGCGTGCGAGAGGATGATCGCGGTGCCCGGTGTCAGAATTGGAGTCATGCTCGAGTCGTTCCGAGCGCCCGTCATGGAGTCGCTCGACCTCGCCGTGAGAGTCGGTGCGACGGGGTTCCAGGCCTACGTGTCCGGTGGGGAGCTCCATCCGGCCAAGCTCACGGCCCGGGACCGCGAGGACTTCGTTAAGCTGGTCAAGGGCAAGGGCCTGGAGATCGCCGCCATCTGCGGCGAGGTCGGCGGTTTCGGCGATGCGTCCCGCAACGCTGATCTGGTGGCCCAGTCGAAGTCATTCCTGGACCTGAGTGTCGACTTGGGCGTGCGGATCGTCACCGGACACATCGGCGTGATCCCCGACGATGACGCATCCCCCGAGTGGAGCGCGATCGCCGAGGCCCTGGAAGAGGTCGGGCGGCACGGAGACAGTGTGGGGGCGGTGTACGCCTGCGAGACGGGCCCCGAGGACCCCGCACTCATGCGCCGGTTCATCGACGAGCTCGACACCCGGTCCGTGAAGATCAACTATGACCCGGCCAACCTCGTCATGCTCGGCTTCGACCCTATTCGCGGAGTCGAGCACCTGGGCGACCTGGTCGTGCATACACATGCGAAGGACGGCGTCAGGCATCCCGGGGGCCGGCCCGAAGAGGTCGCGCTAGGCACCGGCGGCGTGCCGTTTGCCGAGTGGGTCGCCGCGCTGCGCGCCAAGGGCTACGACTGGTACTACACTATCGAGCGTGAGGTCGGCAACAACCCTTATGCCGACATCGAGGCCGCCGCCAAGTTCCTGGCGACGCTGTAGCGTGCTGTGAGGTGACAGCCTTGCGCCCTAGCGCCCTCGGCCTCACCGTCGGCGTACTGCCTCCCGGTCCCCGGGACTCGATCACCGACGTGTCCGGGGTGCGAGTTGGCCACGCGACCCTCCTCGATGACGAACGCGGGCTGCGCACGGGCGTAACGATCGTGAAGCCCTGTCGCGACCCGTGGGGCGAGCGGCCCGTCGCGGCCTGCGACGCCTACAACGGCTTCGGGAAGTCGCTGGGGCTGGTGCAGGTGGAGGAGCTCGGTGAGATCGAGACCGCCATCGGCCTGACGAACACACTGGCTGTCTGGACCGTAGCGCAGAGGATCGCGCAGCGTTGCCTCGAGCGCGCATCGGGAGCACTGTCCGTCAACCCGGTCGTTGGTGAGTGCAACGACGGGCTTCTGAGCGACATACGCTCCTTTCCGATCGGCCCGGAGCATGTCGACGCCGCCTTCGAAGCTCTCAGCGACCGCGTTGAGGAGGGCAGCGTCGGCGCCGGCGCGGGGATGCGGGGCTTCGGCTACAAGGCTGGAGTTGGAACTGCCTCGCGCGTCGTGAGCGTCTCCGGGAGGCCTTTGACGGTCGGCGTCCTCGTCCTCACCAATACGGGCAGCCTAGAGGACCTACGGATCGACGGGTTCCCGGTGGGGCGATGGCTCAGCGGGGCCGCCGCTTCTCCCCTGCCGGCGGAGGCGCTCGGCGTGGCGACAGACCGTGACGCCGGCTCGATCATGATGGTATGCTCAAGCGACGCTCCGGTTGACGCCAGGCAGCTCCGGCGCATCGCCAGGCGTTGCGCCCTCGGCCTCGCGCGAGTCGGCGGGACCGCCGGGCACGGCAGCGGCGACATCACCATCGCCTTCGCCCCGAGGAGCGACGAACGGATCGACGACAAGCTTCTCAGCGCTCTGTTCGGCGCGGCCGTCGAGGCCACGGAAGCGGCGGTCGTTCACTCGCTCTTCGCCGCCGAAGCCTGTAACCAACGGGACGGCACGGTCGTTCCCGCGATACCGCACAAGGAGGTGGCGGAGCGCGTCCTCCGCGCGAGGCGCGCCCTGCTGAGCCAGACCACATGACAACGAAGTCCAAGACGTGGAAGACGATAGGGATCCTGGGTGGCATGGGGGCCGAGGCGGGCGTCGAACTCGCGAGGCGCATCATCGGTGAGAGCGGCGCCCGCACCGATGCCGAACAGATCCCCCTGATTCTCTACTCCAACCCCTGCGTTCCCGACCGGGCCGAATGCCTTCTCCGCGGCGGCGCATCGCCGGTGCCTGAGCTGCTTCGCTCGCTCAGGACCCTCGAGCGCATGGGGGCGGAGCTCCTCGCCGTCCCCTGCAACACCGCGCACGCGTTCTATGGCGACCTGGCGAGGGATCTCAGCGTTCCGCTCGTTCATATGATACGGGTCATGGCCGAGACGCATGCGCGCGCGCTTGGCACCAGCGTCGGAGTGCTCTGCAGCGCGGGGCTTTGCCGAGCCGGGATCTACCAGCGCTGTTGCGCCGAGACAGGCCTCGAGGCCGTGATGTCGACCGACGATGAGCTTAGCCGCTACGTGGTTCGCGCGATCTACGGCGATTTGCCGGAGGGTCTCATCGGGCTGAAGGGAAGCAACAAGTCGGAAGACATCGTGAACCTGATGTGGACCGCGGGCCGGCGGCTCATCGACCGCGGAGCGAAGGCCCTCTGGCTCGCATGCACCGAGATCAGCCTTATCAAGGAGGAGCTGGCGGCGCTTAGCCCCGTGCCCGTCGTCGACGCGATGGACGCTCTTGCGGCGGAGCTCGTTAGGCTCGCGGCACGGCCCAGCGCTGAGGCTGACGACTTGGTTGCACAGCGGTCGCCCGAGACAGCGGTCGCGGTCTCGTCCGCGCGTGGTCTGGCAGTGAGCTGAAGCCGGCGAGTGCGCCGGAGTCACCCGAAGGGAGTGGCGTTTCGTGGACCAGCAGATACCCGATGTGCCGGCACCGAGGCCGCCGGCCAAGTCAGGCACGGTGCCTCTGGCGGTGTTCCTTGTTCTAGTGATAGCGGGCGCTTCCGGCGCCGCGTACATCCAGTACAGGTCCGCCAGGGCCCGCGCCAACTCCGTGTCCAGCCCTCAGGCCGGGATGTCGGCTCCCGGGGCGGGCGCCGCGACGGTGGCCGACGGCATGCCGGGCGGAGGGGCGAGCACGACAATCGGAGAGGGCACCGCTGTCGTGGTCGACACGGCGCTTTCGCCTTGTGCGACCCCGATATCGGATATGCTGACCCAGGTCGGCAAGGAGCACGGCGATGCCGTGACCGTGCACCTGAACCAGATGGGCACACCCGAGGCCGTCAAGGGCACCGGAGGAACCTGCGCCGGGTACGTGGTTCGCGCAAAGGACGAGAGCGGCGAGCTTAAGGAAGTGGCCAGGTTCGAGAAGTCGCCTGAAGCCGCCGGTTGGACCCAGGACCAACTGAAGCAAGCTATTCTGGACGCGATCGACAAGGCCCCGAAGTCCGACAAGCCCGCTGATACGGGCACGGCGACCCAGGACAGCGATGCCGGAAAGAGCCCCTAGGCGGGGGCTCTACCAGTCTGGCTGCAAAAAAAGCGGCGAAGCGGCTAAAGTCGCTTCGCCGTTCTACCGATAGTATCACTCGGAGGCATTGCGCTCCGTACGCCCGAGGGGCTGTTAACAGTATGTCCGGCCCTGTGGGGTGAGCGCAGACTCGGCAGGAACCGGGGGTGAGCGTGACAGAAGCACTAGGCTCAGGGACGAGCCGGACAGACTAGCTGGGAGATCGGGCGGCACGGCTGAGACAGCCCACAGCGGACGAGCCCACGGATGGGCCGGGGAACCGCGGGCTGGAGGACCGAGAGATCGGTCGAGCCGGGCAGCCAACGAGAGCCAGGGATGGCGCATTCCCAGGGGACGTATCTGGAAGAAGCCGCCTCAGTCGAGAGGCACTTCATCCGCCCGGTAGCTTCAGGTGACGGTTCGCCAACCTGTCCCGCCTGGAGCCGGTCTCCAAAGAGCGCTGACTCCCGGTGTGACCATCAGTGGTCGCCCGAGGCCCGCAATGAGAGCGGCAAGCTGCTCAAACAGCGGCCTTGGGCGTCATCCGTACTACCCCCCTTCCTCGGCCAACAGCCGGTTTCCCAACGCTAGGAGACTCAGACGCCGCAAGTGTACTCGTCCGCCCCGGCGGATGGTGCCTGGTAGCGTCGTTAGTGTCTCGTTTACGGAGCGTGCCACGGATGGCCTGGCTTCAGTGGTTCTGTCACGCCTCGGTTCGCGTGAAGGGAGGTACACCGCGTCTGAGGGTCCGAGCGCGGAAGCGCTCGGACGGTAAGCGGCGGCGTTGCCGCCGCTGGGCTGGCCGCAAGGAGGCGGAGGCCCGACAGCAACTGCGACAACCATCAAGGAGGATGGTACCTAGATGGGAATCCGTATCAACACCAACTACACGGCGGTTAACGCCTTCAACAGCTTGAGTCGCGCCGCGAAGGATCTGCACGGCTCAGTCGAGCGCCTCTCGAGCGGCCTGCGCATCAATCACGCGCAGGATGACCCCGCGGGCCTCGCTATCGCGGAGAAGATCCGAACCCAGGTCAAGGGTTTGGCGCGCGCGTCCATGAACGCGCAGGACGGCGTCAGCCTGCTCCAGACCGCGGAGTCGGCCCTGGGCGAGATCCAGAACATGCTCCAGCGCGTCCGCGAGTTGGCCATCCAGGCCGCGAGCGGAACGCTCACCGCGAACGACCGCGTGGAGATCCAGCGCGAGGTCGACCAGCTCCTCTCGGAGGTCGATCGCACGGCCGCGGCCACGGAGTTCAACACGAAGACGCTTCTGAACGGCAACCTGTCAGCCCTGGTATCGACCGACAACGGGGCTCTTCGCCCCATCATCACCGGTGACAAGGCGGTCGAGGGCAATTACAGGCTCGAGACCCAGATGACGCCGGGCCAGGGCCAGGTGCTGAAGTCTGACATCTTCCGCATCGTCAAGGGCGAGCAGTACAAGATGGGCACCCGAGGCTCAGCGGAGGACATCGATCCCACGACCGACTTCATGGCTTTCCAGCGGCAGGTCGCCGCTAACGACACCGACCTGGTGGTCAGGAACTCATCCGGAACCGAGTGGACGATCGATACCGACAACACAGCGGCCAATGCGTCGATCTCGCCCGACGGCACCAAGGTGGCCTACACCAAGACCGTCGGCGGTGTGGCACAGGTCTTCACCTATGACCTGACCAAGATCGGTACCCCGGGTGCGACCACGCAGCCGGTCCAGATCTCCGCGGCGGCCAACGCGGCGAGTCTTCCGCAATGGTCCGCCGACGGACGCTCGCTTCTGTTCCTCTCGAACAACGACGTGTTCACAGTCGACGCCGGTACCCCGACCCCCGCCGTCGGAACGAACATCACCGGGGCAATCGGCAACGTCAGCGCGGCAACATGGGCCCCGGTTGGCACCCAGATCCTAGTCAAGACGGCCACCGATCTCGAGATCCTGTCGGCGGATGGCACCGTGGAGGCGACGTTCGGGGATGCCAACTCGGCGAACGCCGTGTGGTCGCCCGACGGCACGAAGGTGCTGTTCAACAACGCGACCGACGTCTTCGTCTACGACATCGCGAGCGCGGGCACCGCTCAGCTCACCTCGATGGCGGCCAACACCACGGCCAGCGCCGCGGTGTGGTCGCAGGACGGCTCCCGCATCGCGTATGTGCGCGACATCGACGGCACGGCCAATAACGACTTCCGGATCTACGTCATGAACGCCGACGGGTCCGGCCAAGTCCAGACCGCCGCCTCGAGCGCCAACGGCGGCAATACTGCCACCCAGGCCAACCTGGCATGGTCGACGGACGGGGACTGGGTCTACTACCTCGCCGACACCTACACAGGCAACGCGGCCACCAACTACGCGGTCGCCCGCGCGCGCTCCGACGGCACCGCCGGCGCTGAGCAGTTCCTGACAGGCGCCGTGGGCGCCGCCTCGGCGGTGGGCGAGGAGATCCAGCTCGACTTCGGGCGCGCCGGGTTCTGGGTGACCGGAGATGGCGTCCCGACCGGGGCGGACTTCACGCTCTGGCAGAACATCGACTACAGCCTCGCCCCCGACGACTCGCGGTTCCCCGGCTCGAGCAACACCAAGCAGGACTTCGCGGTCCAGTATGCCATCGGCCACCAGACGGTCACCGGAGTCGGCGGCTCCGTCATTACCGCGGCCGGCTCGGGCACATGGACCGCGGCCGGCACGGTGAACTTCACCGTGATAGCGTACGACGCGAATGGCGTTGAGATAGGCCGTTCGGCCACAAGCTCCGCGGTCATCAGCGCCAACGCGAACCAGACGATCTCGGCTAGCTGGGACGCCGTCTCCGGCGCCTCCAACTACCGCATCTACTACGTCGACCCCACCGTGGCGAACCTTGAGTACGTGACGACTGCCACCACGAGCTACAGCCTAACCGGCACGGGCACGGCGTCGGGCTCGCCGAACCTGCCGACCCAGGCCGAGCTTACGCCGGACAGGTTCGGTGTGGTGGACTACAAGACCGCCAGCACGTGGGACACGTTCCAGACCACCAGGACCGGGACGCTGAGCAGCGACACCTACACCGACAACGCACCCTACGTGCTTCTCGAGGTGGTCGGCGTCAGGGTCACCGATCCGAACGCCCAGTACAGCATCCAGGGCGACAAGATGGTGGTCGACAGCACGCTGCTCGACGGCGGCGCTCCCACCCAGCGGCTCCAGATGCGCGCGACGACCTACGCCCGCTCAGGCGAGGTCGTGCAGCAGAAGACGTTCGAGATGGATGCGTCGCAGTGGGTCGCGTCGAATGACATCCTGGACGGCAGCGGCTTTGCCGACCTCGACGGCGACTACAACAACACCACGATCAGGATGGGCGCCAACGGCAACACTGTTACCGTCGGCGACAAGGTCCTGCTCCTCTACGACAACAAGACCCAGTACGGCAGCGGAACGCTGTGGGCGACCCAGAACCGCGCCGATACCGGCAGCTACATGCTGGACATCAACGGCAGCAGCGTCGCCACCGGTACGTTGGCCGACCGCGTCGGAGCTCGCATTGGCGCGCCGGCCGCCGCGGCATTCCTGACAGGCGTGGACTTCAGCCAGTCCATAGCCTGGCTCGACCAGGCCGGCAACATTCACGTCGGCACCGGCGACGTTCGCTTCACCAGTCAGCCCACTCAGCAGATCACCCTCAACCTCATGCAGAGCGATCTCGCCGAGCGCGTTACCGAGCTGCAGTGGGTCGACCGGTTCCAGCAGGCGTCGTCGCTGTTCGACCTCACCGCCAGGACCGTCACCATCTACGGCAACAGCCACCAGGCCGACGTCGTGCTGGAGGCCCGTGATAGCCTCGAGGACGTGGCGGCGAAGTTCCGCCAGGCGATCCTGAGGGGCGTTGCCGACGGCGGACTCGGGATGAGCGTCGACGACAACGTGACGTCGAGCGGCATCGACTACAACACCGCTGTCTATGTGACCAACTCGACACCCAACACGGACGAGGCGGTCACGGGCACCCTTGTGCTGCGCTCCACCGTCCCCAGCACCGACGGTCGGCTCTTCTTCTCCGGCGACGAGCGAGTCCTCAACGCGTTCTCGTGGGCGGAGGTCCGGAAGGCCGATCTGAACAACCTCGATGTGAACGTCTACGACGCTCACACCGGCCGGTGGCTCGACCACAAGGTCGTCAACGACAACGTCCTGCGGTCATCGATCCCCGGCGTCAACGTGGCGATCGACGGCGGCACCGATGTGAAGGTCGAGTGGAACCCGACCACGAGGACGTTCGACTTCACGTCCGACTTCGGGAAGGCCCTCGCGAACGTGCACGTCGCCTCCACCCCAATGACGCTGCAGGTGGGCGCCAACATCGGGCAGACCCTCGACGCAATCGTCGGAGAGGTGACGCGCTCCGGACTCGAGCTTGACAAGCTGCTGCTCGTCAGCCGTGACGCGGCCGAGGAGGCTATCGTCCGCGTCGACAAGGCGATCGGCACCGTCTCATCCCAGCGGGCTCGCATCGGAGCCTACATCAGCAGGTTGACCACCACGATGAACATCCTGGACATCACCCAGGAGAACATGAGCGCGTCTGAGAGCCGGATCCGCGATCTGGACATGGCTCAGGAGACGATCAAGTTCACCAAGGACCAGATGCTCGTCCAGGCGGCCACCTCGATGCTCGCCCAGGCCAACCAACTCCCGCAGACCGTCCTCGTGCTACTGCGGTAGTCGTCTCTCGTCCGACCGGGCGGAGCGCGAGCTCCGCCCGGTCCTCGCTCTCGGCGGGAGGGCGGCGCGGTGCGCGCGGTAGGCGCGGCGGGCAACGCGGCGCGGTCCTGCTGGGAGAGTGCTGTCCCAACGCGGGGCAAGACGGCGAACACCAGTCCCGGGCTGCGGCCTATTGAGGGAGCTCTTCGACGGTGGAAGCGACACTGGGTTCATGGACGTCTGGCTTGAGCAGACAACGGGACTGAGACGGGATCCGGCCGGTCGGCCCTCGGTGGAGCCGTAGGTCGATCGAAGGGGTCCGTAGGGCCCCCGGGTCCCGGATTGGGACGACGGCGTCCCGGCGCTCCGCCGAGACCGCCCCCCTCAGGGAGGAGCCCGTTGCTCGGGCGGGCACATTCGCCTCGCACACGCTCGGAGCAGTGCCTCCAGTGAACCCGGAGGGAGGTCGTGGGATCGTTCGGGCCTGAAGGGCAGGCCCGACGACAACGACTCAGGTGGGGCCGGACGCGTTGCGAGGCTGGACTCACCTGAGCATGTGCCCGCGGCGTCCGGGAGTCCGGCGCGCGAGCACCGGCATCGCAGGCTTCTTCGGGGCCAACCGGGCTTGGGATCGACTCCTCACAGGCCTCGCCTACGCTTATCGAACGCGGGGCGGAAGGCCTGTATCGGGCCCCCGAAAGAGAAGAAGCCGCCTCAATGGAGAGGTGGCTTCTCATCTGCCCGGCGTCTTCGGACTACGGTCCGCCAACCTGTCCGTCCGAAGACCGGTCCCGCTGGGGCGCTGACCCCGGTGCGGATCGGCAAGTTGTGACTGGACTGAACCGGACTAGCGGGCAACGGATGTGTCCGGAGTACCGGCCGAGCTCGGGGTGTTGTCACATCCCCGGTCGGTGGCTCCGCAGACACGTATCCGCTTGCTCAGGTGGCTGAGACCCGTCCACCGGTCTCTGGCTACGTCATCTCTATCGGCGTACCTTCCCCTTCGCTTGAGCCCCACCGCGCAGCTCTCGCTCACCGCATGAGCGGTGTTGCGATAGACGTGCTCGCCCCCGGGGCCGAGCCCCGCTGGCGGCCGGCTTCTCGCGGGCGCCGGGTACGACCGCGAGGAGCCGCCGCCCGCACAGATGCCTCCACATTCCGTCGGGCGGGCGCGGGGAGTTCACACAAGGAGGTGTGATACCCATGAACGTTGGGCCGGTAGGTCCACCGCCGGGCCAAGTGTCGCTAAGGCTCCCCACCGGGCCGGGCGCCCGCGCTGATCCGGTGGCGGCCCCGGCCGCCGCCCAGGCAGTCCCGGGGGCCGTGGACGTGTCCACGACCAGGGTGCCCGAGCCGCAGCGGCCCACGAGCGAGACGACCAGGGATCAGAAGGAGCTGGACCGGGCCGTCAGTCAGATGAACGAGATCCTCGACCTGTTCTCCATAGAGGCCAGGTTCGAGATCAACCGGGAGGCCAGGTCGGTCCAGGTCGTGCTCAGTGACAAGCGGACCGAGGAGGTCATCCAGAAGATCCCACCCGACGAGGTGCTGCGAAGGCGGGCCATGCTGCCGGCCATCTTGGCTTCCTCCGTCGACGTAGTTACCTGAACGTAGTCGGATCGCGGCGGGGGCCCACCCGGCCCCCGCCGTCCGACCCGTGCCGCGAACGCGGGACGGGCGTTTGTGTTCCGGAGGGTGGTGCTCATGGCGAAGGCATCGCGGCTCGCCCACACGGAGGTGGCGGCGATGCGAGGTCGAGGCCCTTCGACGCCTCGCCGGCGCGTGCCGGCCCAGGGACGATGCCGGGCCCGCGCCTGATCCCCCGGGTAACCGGGCGCGGCCGCCATGAGGCGGCCGTAACTCAGTCAGGGAGGACGCCGGCCTTCCTCGCATGGACGCGAGGTGAGGAAGGGGGTTGGTCTGTGCCCGGCTTCAGTTCGCTGAGCGGATCAACCAATGTCCCGGCGCTGAACGCGTGGCGCTATCTGAACAGCTACACAAACGCACTTGCCCGCTCCACGGAGCGACTGGCCTCCGGGCTGCGTATCAACCGTGCCAGCGACGACCCGACCGGGCTGATCATCGCGAATCGCTACGCCATGCAGCGGCGCGGCCTGCAGACGGCCGCCTCGAACATCCAGCAGGGGGTCTCTATGCTGCAGACCGCGGAGTCAGCCCTCTCGACCATCACCGAGCTGGTGCAGCAGATACGGGAGGAAGCGCTCGCGGCTTCTTCCGCCACATCTCAGAGCGCCAGGAACGCCGCGCAGTCGACGATCGAGGGGCTCCTGGCGGACATAGACCGCACAGCGGCTCAGGCGACCTTCGGCGAGCGGCAGCTCTTGGACGGTTCGTTGACGGCCCTAGTGAGCACGGACAGCCCGCTCCTGACCGCGGCCCTCCGCGGCACGCCCGTCGAGGGCGGCGAGTACAGGGTCGAGCTGACCACGGCTCCGGGGGCCGGACAGGTACTCACGAGCGCACCGTTGACCTTGCTATCAACGGGCAACACCCAGTACGCGAGTGGTACGCGTGGGAGATCGCTTGACGTGTCACAGGATCTGCTGACATACGGCTCCGGCAACCCGGCGCTGGCCGAGGACGACTTCACCCGCTGGGTGAACCACGAGTTCACGACCATCACCTGGGGCGCCACCGGGAACACGGCGAACCGTGACTTCCGGTTGGCGACGGAGCAGATCCCCGGAGGGGGCGACGACGTGTACGCCGTCACCGCGTACAACGTCGCCGACGATTCCGTCGGGGCTCACAGCGGGTTCGCGATCTCACACGCGGGTGGGGCGATGCCGTCCGGCGCGCGCGGCTACATGCGCGTCGAACTGACGGCGGTTGCCGGCACCGGCACGACACCTACCACCATCCAACTGGACGGAGCCGGCACGCAGACCGCCACGCTCAAGGTGACCAAGGTCGCCGAGAACGGGGCCGAGCTTGTCGGCTACATCACGCTCACGGGGACGCAGCTCATTGCCAATCAGGACGTCCCCCGGCTCGTAGCGCAGGCGGGGTACACGAACATGTACTCCGACGTGGACTCGCAGGCGAGGATCGACTTCGGAGCCGTCGGGGAGACGTGGACGGTCGGGGACACGCTGCTGTTCACCCTCGACCCCAAAGCGACGTTCTCCGCGGGCGATGAGACGATCCGCGTCCTGCGAGAGGCGCCGGGCAGGGACGACTTCCCGGCAGCCGACACGACTGGCGCGTCCCTTTCCGGTGGAGCCCCCTATCAGCCGACACGCGTCGGCCTGAGGAGCCTTGCCGGTACGAATGTGTCGTATCTCGATGGACAAGAGGTGAGTGTGTCCGTCCCGTACCTCGACGCCTCGAAGGCGGCGCAGGTCGGCACCGGCATGTTCCGCTTCGGATCGCTCGGGGACACAGTCCAGGCCTCCCCCAGGGCTGTGCAGTTCAACCTGCACAGCTCCACCGCGGCCGAGCGCGTGACGTTCCTTCGCAACGTAGCGGAGTTCGCGAGCGGCGGCTCGAGTGTGTTCGACTCGGGCGACCAAACGATGAACATCCACTCCGGAGGCAACGTCGCGTCGCTCTCTTTCGGCGGAGCGGACACCCTGGAGGAAGCCGTCCAATCCATCCGAGACGCCATCCGCCGTTCCGTGTCGGCGGGCGGTCTCGGTATGGGGGTGGACGGCAACCTGGCCCGATCCTCGGGTGTCGACGCGAACCTGGCGGTGCTTGTGGATGACCCGTCTGAGACGGGCGCGGAGTCCGTTCTCTCTGCCCTGGTCCTTCGCTCTCCTGTTCCGGGACCGGATGGGCGCTTCGCCTTCTCCGGGAGCGGGGATCTGGTGGGCGGGCTGGGGTTCACTGAGTACCTCACGCCCAGCTTCTCGACCTTCGGCGCGACGGTCTCGAACGCACGTACTGGGGCACCGGTCGGCACGGCAACGACCAACGCGGGCGTCTTCCGCGGTCTGCCTGCCGGCATTGACCTCTACATCGACCCGTCCGCCGAGATCGATGTGGGCTGGGACAACGCCAACAAGGAGTTCACCTTCAGCTCCGATCCGGGAGTGAAGACCTTCGGGCTACACGTCGCGCCCAACCTGCTGAACCTGCACGTTGGGCCGAACGCGGGCGACACGTTCGCCACACCCGTGGCGCAGGTCGACACCCAGACTCTCGGCCTCGCCGGGATGCTTGTGGTGGATCGCGACTACGCGAACGAGGCGCTCGTGCGCGCCGATCGAGCCCTCGACTTCATTGGTGTCGAGCAGGCGAAGATCGGCGGGTACGTGTCACGCCTCCACAACGCGGAGTCCCTCAACGACCTCGTCACGGCCTACGTATCGAGCGCGGAAGACAACGTCCGCAACGTGGACGCGGCGAAGGAGATGATCGACTGGATGAACTACCAGCTTGGGGTGCAACAGGCCGGCGCGATGCTTGCGCAGGCCAATGTGCACCCCACGATGGTGTGGCAGCTCTTGGTGACGCCCTTGATGGGCTGATAGTGCGCGGCTGCCATGTAGCGCACCGCGTAGCCCCCGCGCCCCCGCCTTGGTCCCGAGGCGGGGGCGCGGTGTTTTCTGTCACGCTCATCCCGAGTAGCCACGCACTGAGCGGGGAAGCTCGGGAAGAGGGTCACTGCAGGGCCTCCTCGTTCTCCAGGAGGGGCCGCATGGGGCAGGGGCCCCTTCCATGCGGCCCCCCCGAGGACCGCTCGCGGGCAATGCAAAGGCCCTGGAGGGGCACTGCCGACCACTTGACCAGGAACAGGTGGCATAGTACATTTGTTCGCATTGTAGGGGACGTGCGAGGAGGGATCGCGCGTGAGCGACGACATCGTGGTCGAGATGCTCTCCGAGGACGCCGCCGCTGTCGTCCCATGGCGCTGCCTCCACGGCGGTCCTCTGACGAGGGACACAATGGAGCGGTGGGAGCACGACGATCCCATGCCGTGGGCTGACCTCCGCGCTCGGAACGGCCCGCTGGGCGATGCACAGGAGCGAGTGCGCCCACGCATGCATCGTTAGGTCCCGGTGGTGGAGGGTCGTCTCCAGCAGGTAGCCCGGCACGCCGAACGCCGCGTTGGCGACGACGATGTCGAGTGGGTCGGAGCTCTCTTCGTTCCCCTCGAACAAGCCGACAGACTGTCCTCGCGCCCGACGTCCGCGCGCACAGCGATCGCGCGGCCGCCCGCGGCCACGATCTCGTCGACGACTTCCAGCGCCTCGGTCTTGCTGGGCCGGTAGCTGATGACAAGCGCGACGCCCTCCCGCGCCAGGCGGAGTGAGATAGCCCGCCCGAACGCACGGCTCGAGCCGGTCACGAGGGCGGCCCTGCCCTGCGGCTCCCGATACGCTATCGCTGCCCCGACCTCTGCCGCGTGCGCTCAGACGGTCCTCGGGCCACGGAGGTGGTCCACGGCGTGGATCACGAAGGCGGCGGGGTAGAACCGCACTGCGGGGCTCGCCGGGTCCCGCCTGACCTGCCGCGCGATGTGTTCGCGCGAGACGAAGACCTTCCGCAGTGCCCAGCGCGCCGCCCGCCGGGGCCCCATCAGTTTCGACACGATCGACAACGCGCGTCGCGGTGACGCGTACCACTCGCGGACCATGCGATCTAGCGGGAGCGACGCCACCAGTGCCCGCTGGCGGCTTGACAGGCCTGCCACCAGACGGCCCCCGGCCTCCCCGCGAGTCGCGGCGAGGAACGGCCCTGTCAGGGCTGCAGTCAGCGCGACGTACGGCATCAGTCCCGGCGCGAGCTCCGCGCAACGAGCCGTCACCTGCTCCCACGCTGCGTGGCCGCCCTGAGGGGCTGACAGAAGCGCAAGGTCCCTCACCCAGCGCAGCGGGCGCGCCGGGGACTCCTCAATGTGTGAGGTGAAGTTGCTGCAGAGCTGCAGCACGCTGTCCACGGGGGACGGCACGAGGGCCTTCCTGTAGTGCACGGTGACCCAGCCGCCCGCATCGGCCAACTGCTCGAAGGGCACCGGGAAGTTGGTGTAGCCGGGGTCGGGTGTGGGGGCGTAGAGCGAGTCATGGTGGACCTCCACCGCCGGATGGTCACCCTTGCGCAGATACGGCAGGTGGTGGCACTCGTCCCAGCGGTCCTCCTCGGCATATCCGAGCTCGACGAGCACCGCCTGCGCCTCCGGGGCTCGCTCGTGAGGTACCAGAATGTCGGTGTCGCCCGCCGCGCGGTGCCATGGCCTCTCGTAGAGAGTGAGAGCTAGTGCGGACCCCTTCAGGAGCATGTGTGGAATGCCGGCCGCGCTTAGGCCTCCGATGACCTCGTCGAGGTCGCGCGTTCTGACCGCGTGCCAGAGAACCGCGGCGTCCCGCTGCGCGCGCAGCTCCGCTCGGATGCGATCCGGCAGGGGAACGCCATGCTTCGCGACAAGGTCGGCCACGAGCGGCCCGAGCCCGTGCCGGCGCAGGTCGTTGAGCAATCCGGCCCATGAGGCCTCGGGCAGGGCACCCATCAGCTCAACCGCACGCCTATCGCGCGCGGCGGCCAACTCGGTAAGCAGATCAAGCTGTTCCTGGTTCAGACCGGTCCTCATGCCGCCTCGTCACTGCTCGCAGATCAGCAGCGCGTCCCTATCGGCAATGTACACGAGGCCGGTATCGACGGCAACGTCGAGCGCGTTGCCCGGCGTGTCGAGGAATACGTAGGGGGTGGGATGTTCCTCATTCTCGAGGGAGACGAGCCGAAGGCCCGGCTCCCCGGCCGCGACGTACGCGGCACCCGAGTCCATCAGCGCCGATGAGGCGGACCCCGGGAACTCGGCCATGCCGAGGAGCGCCGGGGCCGCCGGCTCGCCAAGGCCCACCACTGCCAGCCCCCGCTCCCCGCACGCAGCGAGGAGGATGGTCCCCACGCGCCTTAGCGAGACCGGAGCCGCGGGCAGGTCGAGCGAGCCGGACACACTATGGCCCTCGGCAAGGGAAACCGTGACGAGTCGGCGCGCGCTCTGGTCGGCCACGTAGAGGCTGTCCGTCCCGGCCGCGATCACATCGGCGGACGCGCCCGCCAACGGGATCGGGGCACCCGGGAGCGGGGAGGACGGAGTCGCTAGGTCGACCGGCCTGATGCCGTCAGCGCCGCACACGCAGTAGGCGGTAGTGCCGACCAAGCACGCGTCTGACAGCCCCGGAAGAGCGATCGTGGCGACGACCGAGGGTGAGGCCGGGTCGGTGTTGTCGACCACCGCCAGCGACGGGTCGCCTTCGCCCTCGCCGGCGCAGACCGCACAGCCGACCGTCTCGCCCAGCGTAACGCGGGTGACGGCCCGGTCGGTCGCGTGCGTCAGGAGCACCGCGGTCGCCAAACGGTTGGAGACGTCCAGTACCGCCAGCCCCTCATTGAACCCGACGAGCGCGTGGCGAGCCGTGCTCGCGATCGCGCGGATGTCCGTGGGGCCGGCGAACGCGACCGTCACGTTGCTCTGCTCTGTGACGTCAAGCGTGCACACTCCGGCCGGGCCCCCGGCGACGCACGCCGTGCCGCCGTCGGCGTGGACCCGCAGGGCGCGAGGTGGGGCGCACCTGCCGACGACCGCCGGGGCCAGCGGGTCGGACACATCGATCGAGTCCACTCGCGCTCCGCCCGGCCCGTCGCGGGAGATGAGCAGCAGCCCGCCGGCGAGCGAGAGGGACGTTGCGTCTTCGACCGGCAGTTCCGCGAGTTCCTCGATCCTGGCCGGCACAGCCACGTTGAGAACGACCAGGCCGCGGTCGCTCACAAGCACGTATAGGAGCGTGCCGGCGACGCACAGGTCCGTCACACCACCGTCCTCGGAGACGGCAATCGTCCCGACCGGGCTCGGCGCCGGGCCTTCGATGTCCGCGACGACCACCTCGCCCGCTTCGGTTCCGACATATGCTCTGGTCCCCTGTATCGACACATCCAGGCAGGTCGCACCGGCGGCCGCGATGCCGCCGGTGAGCAGCGGGTCGTGCGTGTCCGTCAGGTCCACCTGCCGCAGGCCAAAACTCCCGTCGGCCAGGAACGCTCGGTGCTGAACCACCGCGACATCGACCACGCACTGGCCCGCCCCGAGATACGTGGTGATCAGCCGCGGGGTGGCCGGGTCGCTGACTGTGAGGAGGTGGAGGCCGCCTGTCCCCGCGGCGACGTAGAGCCACGGGTCGGCCTGGAACATCCTGCACGGCCCGTCCATCGGAGCCGCGACGCGCTTGGCCTCGGCCCATCCACCAGGCCCGCGCGCGTATGACACGATCCCGTAGCCCGTGCTCGCCACGACGTGGTCCCCCACCGGGACCGCGTCCAGCACTCCGCTCCAGAAGAGCGACGACACGAGCGACGGAACGCCGGGCAGCCCGCCTCCGTCACCGCCCCCACCGTCGCCGTCACCTGGCGTGAAGCCGTCGCCTCCGCCGGTCGTGGTGTGTGGCGCGCAGCCCACCAGCATCGCGAGCGTCGCGATCGTTGCGAGCCGGCCGAGACGCACGCCCGTCACCTCCGTACACAGACAACGGGCTTCAGCCCGTTAGTGCGGACACAATGGGCTGAAGCCCATGAGCTACTCGCGATGAGACACGCTACTGCTTCGTCAGCCGGATCTCCTGGGTATCGTCCGGCGGCTTGATGTAGAGCGTCCGGTAGTTGTCGGCGAACCTGTACCCTATCTCGTCTTCGTCCTCGCCCATCATCGCCAGGTATAGCGTCTGGCCGGCCAGCCTCCACTTGAAGGACATGGACTCGCCCATCCCCACGGCGTCGACGCGACCCGTGCCCCCGGGGCTGAATGTGATCTCCATGGTCTGTCCGTCTTGGCTGCCTCGCCAGCGCCCGTAGAACCGCTCCTGCGTCGTTGGCTCGGCCACCGGGGCGGGCCCACCCTCTACAGCCTCCGGAGTCGCCGCGGCTCCGGGCGAAGCCGACGCGGTGGCCTCAGTCGGCCTCCCCTCCCCGATGGCGAGGACCCACTGGTGTCCATTGCGCTCCAGCACGGCGCCCCGTAGGGTGACGTAGCGCACCGTGTAGCCGAACACCACGTCCCCCACCTGGGCCCAGCGAGAGGCGCCGGTGGTCTTGTCGGTGATCAGCGCTCTCAGCACGCCGTCCCGCCCGACGATCGCGGTGATGTAGACGTTGGGCGCCGTCTCTCCTAGCGAGCCCGGCGGCTCCTCCGGCGGCACCAGTCCCCCGCCGGCCGGCGAGCCGCCGACCGGGCCGCCTCTCGGCGGGGGGGACGACTTGGCCGCGCCGGCTGCTAGACGGTTGGTGGCCGGGTTGCCGGTCAGTGTTGGTTCGGACGCGCCGGAGGTTGCCCGCCCGGCCCGGAAGGCCGCCGGATCGGCGATCGCCGGCTGCACCGGGTCCAGCCCGCGACCGGCGGAGACAGTACCGGCGATGGGTGGAGGGCCCAAGTCCTCACTCAGGTCTGCGGGCCCCCGGGGCCTGCGCCCACAGCCCCCGACGAGGAGCGTGGCCGACAGAAGCACCACAGCAGTTATTCCGCGCATCGTCGCGCCCCCTCGTGGCGGCAGGAGCCCGAAGCTGCCGGCGCGCACATTATACGCCACTGCCGCACTGTGGCGCAGGCGTCCTCGCCTGACATCAGGGTCATTTCGTTTTCTGAGTGTGTCCAAAAAGGAGAGGTTGGGGTTCGGTCGGTATCTGTGGGGCATGAGTGACTCAGAGAC
>Ga0315282_10003166_pt1 | contig 29630 bp, 33 predicted proteins | sample YL17G07_20_MG_FD_203693 | JGI IMG/M metagenome (GOLD analysis project Ga0315282, IMG submission 203693) | Sediment microbial communities from Yellowstone Lake, YNP, Wyoming, USA - YL17G07_20 | ecosystem: Environmental > Aquatic > Freshwater > Lake > Sediment | place: USA: Wyoming | collected... | reverse complement strand
TATGGGAAACCCGTCGTGAGAAAGCTCAAATCTAACTCTTTCATTCTGGAGACAGAGATTCGATTCCCATTAAGAAATGCCCCCTTTCCAGTTTCTGCTTGAAAGAGTTCATCGAAGAGAGGATCATAGACGACCCCCAGTTTTATCTCTCCCTCTATTTCCAAGGCAATGGAGACGCAGAAAAATGGGAACCCATGAATATAATTCGTCGTTCCGTCGATGGGGTCAATGACCCACTTAAATGGAGAACCCTTCCCATGGAAGGCGCTCTCCTCAGTGAGGAGATCATGATCCGGGAAAGCATCAAGGATGATTTGGCTAATCGCCTTCTCGCAGAGCTTATCCACCTCGCTGACGGGGTTGATTTTCCCTTTGAACTCCACTTTGTGAAGATCAGCGAGGTGTATCTTCTGAATCCGACCCGCCTCCCTGGCGGCTGCAATGGCCACTTCTGAATATTTATCCACCCGTCCTCACCAGTTGACAATCCTTTCATCGAAACTATATGATAGCTGTATGGTCAAGTCAACCGATGATTCGGTGTTTGGGATGGGATCGGAGTGGTGAGATGAAATTGGAATCGAATGGCAATTGTTTTGTTTGCGGGAAAAATAACCCCAATGGCTTACGCCTGAGCTTTGAGATCGACAAAGAGAAGCAGAGGCTCAAAACCACGTTCGTCGCCAGCCCTACCTACCAGGGCTGGGACGGGATCGTCCACGGAGGAATCCTCAGCACCCTTTTGGATGAAGCCATGGCCAATTTGGTCTATGAACTCGGCTATCAAACCGTCACCGCTTCGATCGAAATCAGGTTTAGGAAACCCGCCCCCATTCTTGAACCTTTGCTGGTCTATGGAGAGGTCACGGAGGTGAGCAAACGATTGATTAGGGCCAAGGCCCATATTGCTAAAGAGGATGGAACGATTCTGGCTGTAGGGACATCTACGTTTATGAAACAGCGGGACTCAGCTACCGATTCTCTCTGAAGTTTTTCTCCGATCGCACATCCATTGGGCAAAATCAGGATCAAAGCCAAATTGAACTAACAGGGTTCGGTTTCTCAACAACTCTTCCATAGGAAGGTCTTCCACCTTTCTTCCTTCCCGAAGCAGAATGGCCCTCTTGCAGAGCTCAACGGCCACGGCCAGATGATGCGTGACGATCACCTTGGTCTGAGGAATTGACTGGATTCGCTCAACCAACAAGCGGCTTCCGGCTGGATCCAGGTTATCGGTAGGCTCATCGAAAACCAAAACTTCGGAATTCATGGATAGAACCGTTGCCAAAGCCACCCGCTTCTTCTCTCCCTCACTCAAATGGTGAGCTGATCGCCCTTCAAATCCTTTCAACCCCACCATTTCAAGAGCCCTGTCCACCTCACGCCGAACGCTCCCCATCTCCAGCCCCATATTGAGCGGACCAAACGCCACATCATCAAAGACTGTCGGGCAGAAGAGTTGATCCTCTGGGTTTTGGAACACGACGCCTACTCTTCTCCTAATTTCCCTCAGGTTCCCCTTCTCCACGGGTAGACCTAAGATGATGACGCTCCCGTCTCCCATCAACGTGCCGTTGAGATGATAAAGGAGTGTGGACTTGCCCGCTCCATTGGGTCCGAGTACCGCAACGGATTCACGGTCCCAGACCTCTAAATCGATATCTTTTAAAGCAGCTGTCCCGTCTGGGTAATGATAGGAGAGATGATGGATTTCAATGACCTTATGTGACTTCATCATCGAGTCCGTAACGAGCTTGCAAAATGTCAAATGCCAAAATCCCTGCCTACCGGCAGGCAGGCAAATGCCCAATGAATGTCAAATTTCAAAATCCAAAGTTTTTCATATTTGAACTTTGGATTTGATTTGAACTCTGATCTTTGACATTTGGCATTTTCAGAAGCAGCAAATTCGATATTCGAATTTCGTATCTCCAAATCCTGCTCATCTCAGATAGATCCTCAGGAAGACGAAGACCGGGACGAGCGTGAGGAGAAGCAGTTCCCCCCACCCAAATCTTCCGGCGGTCGTTTCAGGCATCGTTCCCTGATAACCTCTGGAAAGCATGGCCAGATAGACCCGTTCCCCGCGGTTAAAACTCCTCAAGAAGAGCCATCCCACCATGTGACCAATGACCTTCGAGTGCCAGAGCCACTTCCCTCCGAAGCACCTCGAATCCCTTGCCCTTTTCATCCGATGGATTTCATCGATGAGAATGAACGAGTAACGGTACATGAAGGAGATAAGAATGGTAAAAATTCTGGGAGTTCTCAGTCTCTCCATTCCCTTGATCAACTGGGGAAAAGAGGTCGTGGAGGAGAGAAGAATGATGGCAAAGACCCCCAGACAAGACTTGACAACCACATTCCACAGGATCCAAAGGCCGCTCTGAGAGACGGAAAGTCCTCCAAGGCCCAGATTGTAGCCTCCCCCTAAGGTATCCTTCTTCATAAAAGGAATAGAAAGGCTCACCAGAAAGAGAAAGGGAAGAATGACCACGATCTTCCTCGCCAAATGGCCCAAAGGAAGCCTTGCAAGGAGGGCGATGCTGATGAGGGCCAGGGTCAGAAGGCCAAAGAGAAGAAAGGAGGAGGGCTGAGAACTGACCCCCACTAGAATCAAAGAGAAGAAGACAATGATCTTTGCTCTGGCGTCCAAGTGGTGGATTGGACTTTCGACACCGCTGTGATGATCTAAAAAGGCATGCCTCATTTATCCGTCCTTCAGTCCAATGCCAGCAAGCTTGATAAATTAAGCCCCAGGATCTTTCTCTGATCTTCTTTTGACAGACCCGAGTCTTCCAGTTCTCGAAAATATTTTCGAGGGGAAAGGAGAGGAAAGTCCGTCCCGAAGAGGATCTTCTTAACTCCAACGATCTCACTTACTACCGCGTAGATCTTCTTAGAATAAAGATAGGGAGAGGCGGCCGTATCGTAATAGACGTTGGCCATGCCTTTTGCGACCTCTGGCATCATTTCATAAAAAGGGAGCCCGCCACCCCAGTGAGCCAGCACGATGGGCAGGTTTGGAAAAGAGAGAATGAGATCATAAAAACGCTCAAGAGGGGTTCTCCCTTTCCCGGGATAAGAATGGCCGAGCGTTTCATTCACATGAAGGAGCAAAGGGATTCCCTTCTTTCCCATCTGGGTGAGAATGGGCTTCACGGCCCCGATGTCCTGGGGAGTCATCTCCCGACGGTAGAAGGCTATCTCCCCTACCCCTCTTACCCCCTCTTTCAAGTAAACCTCCAGTTCTTTCTCTGACCAACCGGGGTCTGAGAAGAGAAGGATGATGAAGACGATCAAACGATGGGGATACCGCGAGGCTGACTCTATCAGATATCGATTATGGAGGGAGCACAGATCCGCTTCGCTCCAGGGAAATCCGCAGATGATCGATCGCTCTATACCATATTCATCCATCGAAGCGATGAGGTCTTCGACCCCTGCCATTCTCGCCTTTGAATCTTTATAGATAGAAGAAAATCCCTGATCCCTTTTGCAGTAAGCCTGCCGGTCCTTTCTCACTTGGTCTGGGAAGATATGGGTGTGACAGTCTATAATCATGAGTTACCTTTTATCCCGCCCACTCGATGAAAGAAATGGAATATTGGAAAAATGGAATGATGTAGAAGTAAGAGGTTAAGGTTAAGGCTAAGGGTTAGGTTAATTTTCAGAATTTCTCAACCTCAACCTAAGCCTCAACCTCCCGGTTTTCCAGTTTTCCAGTTTTCCATTACTCCATGATTCCCATGGGTCTCAGGGTTTACCTTTTGTGAACCCATAATGGCCGAGGATCTTACCCAGGTTCCAATATTCCTGGGCCCCAGGACAGAAGACAACGGGATGGGCTTTGGAAATATCAATTCGGCCTTTCTCTTTCTGAACCTCTTCTTTGACATGAAGCGCCACAATCTGCCCGAGAAAGAGATCGTGGCTTCCCAGAGGGAGGATGTCTTTCACCTGACATTCGAGTTGAACCGGACACTCGTCGATCAGCGGAGGTTTGACCTTTTCTGCCGGCACCGGTTTCCATCCCATGGCGGCGAATTTGTCCGTCTCCTTTCCCGAGAGGACGCCACAGGCGTCCACCTTCCGCACCATCTCCTCGGTTGGAAGGTTCACCACAAATTCTTTCGCTTTTTTTACACAGGCATGCGAGTATCGTCCAGGGCGAATCGATATGCCAACCATGGGAGGTTCGGAGTTGATCACTCCCACCCAGGCCAAGGTAATGATATTCGGCCTCCCTTCCTCATTCACACAGGTGATTAACACGACCGGGGTGGGAAAAAGCATGGTCGTGGGTGAAAGGCTTTTTCTTCCCATTCTCTTTCTCCTTTTTTACAGAAAAAGGTTCACCTCTCCTTTCCCTTTTCGGATCACCTTTGGAAGATCATCGGAAAGGTCGATAATGCTGGAGTGCTCTGCAACAATCACTTCTCCATCGATCACGAGGTCCAACTGTTTTCCGAACCGCTCTTCAATCTCGTCCGGGTCATTGTAAAGGCTCTCATCGGGTTTATAGACACTCGTGCTGATGATGGGATGTCCCAATTCCTTCACCAAGGCAAGGCATATTTTATTATCAGGAATTCGAATCCCTACCGTCTTCTGTTTCGTCAAGGCGATCTTGGGGACCAATTTGGTGGCTTTCAGAATGAAGGTGTAAGCCCCCGGGAGGAGGCGCTTCATCGTCTTATACGCATAATTTGAAACATAAGCATATCGGCTGATATCTTTTAAATCGGAACAGATGAAACTGAGGGGCTTATTCCCATCGGTCTTTTTCAGTCGATGAATCTTCTTGATGGCCTCAGGGTTGAAAAGGTCGCAGCCCACCCCGTAGATGGTGTCCGTAGGATACCCAATCACCCCTCCCTCCTTCAAAACATCCACAACCTTCCTGATCAGCCTCTTTTGCGGATTCTTGGGATTGATGGTGATGATCATTTCCTTTCCTCCTTCCAAAAACGATACCCCCCACCCTTCCACAAAATGGAACACGTGAGGGGCGGGGGGAGATATTTCTTACGCTCAATATGCCATTTATTTTTTTATACAAGACTTATATTCAGAAGTCAAACGAGCTCTAAGGGACAATTACGAAAATGCTGCAGAATGCCCCACCGTGCCTGTCCCGTCCTAACGGGATGGGCGGGCATGGATGAATGTGGCGATTTCAAAAAACCGATAGGCCGGACATTCTTGTCCGGCCACCGCATTCTCGCCGAGACTGGAAAGTCTCGGCTATCCGTGAAGTCCCCCCTGCGTGCAGGGAGCTTTACTCTTTGATAAGGAGGATGCGAACCGTAATACGACCTGCCTGGTCGGCCATGGGTCGTCCCATCTCTTTCTCTTTCCCCTTCCCCACAGACTCTTTTTCCTTTGCTCTGGGGGATATCCTAAACGCTCTTGGAGCCACTTGCTGGGGTGCGGCCGGCTCTGCCTTTTGGGGAGAAGTCATTCCCTCTAATTTCTTTTCAAATTCAGGATAGGAAGCAGTCGGAAGGGAAGCGAGAAGGATATGCCCTTCCTCTCTTACGATCTCCCCCCCACATTCCTCGACCAAACCTTGAAGTTGAGAGACAGCCTTCTCCTGGTCTGAGACTCTCAGAGTGATTACTTGAGAAGGTTTAGCAGCAAGGGAATGAATGGCCACCTTTCCGATTTCTTTCCCTTCTGAGAGAGGGGTTTTCTCCTGTTCCATTTCTTTCGTTCGAGGCGCTTTTGAGAGAAGGGCTATCTCCTGATTTTCCTTCTTCGCCTCTTTTTGAGCCAAATGCGTATCCGTCTTTACTTCGGACCAGGGAGTTTTTGCTACGTCAACATCCTTTTCACGGGGTGGCTCCATGGGGATCATCTTGGTAATATAAAGGACCACAAAGACAATAGCCACCATGGCCACGGCCTGGGCCGGAAGGTTCATTCGGCTTAGCCGGTGAACCCATCCCTGTCTGCTCCCCATCCTCTTCCGGTCTTCCTTCTTCTGATAAATCTCTGTCAGAAACCCTTCGGGCGCTTCCACCTCATCAACGGAATGAAGCCAGTTCATGGTCTTTTTGAATGTTTCAAAATCTTTTTGGCACCCCAAGCATGAAGCAAGATGTTCTTTGAGAACCTTTTCCTCCGAAGGATTCAAATCTCCTTCGAGTAAGGAAGAAAACCTCTCCCGAACTTTTTCGCATTCCATTGGCTTCACTCCCATAATCCCTCCTTCTCTCCCCCAAAGCTGTGGAAAAATCGATTCTCAGGGAGGGCGAGCGGGGATATTGGAAAAGGTCGCAATTCTAAAACTTTGGAGATATCTCCGTTCGACCGACTCTCCCGATTTTTTTACATGTCCCCTTTAGTAAAGAGGGAGGGATTCGTAATGTGCTAATGAGTCATTCTCTCCAATTGTTCTTTGAGATCCATCCTTGCCCTGTGAATCTTTGATTTGACCGTCCCCTCCGGAAGGGAAAATAACTTCCCAATCTCCTCGTAAGAGAACCCCTGGAGGTCCCTTAAAACAATCAATTCTCTCTGCTCTTCCTTCAGTTGCAGAAGCCCTCTCTGGATCAGATCTTGAATCATCTTCTTCTCCAAAAGGGTTTCAGGATTATCCGAAGGGTCATAAACTTGCCTTGGTATTTCTCCGTCCTCAGTGTCAATCGGATCATCCAGCGAATCCGATTGGAAGTATTTCCTTCTTTTGAGATATTTCCACCGGTTTCGGCAGTGGTTTACGGTGATTTGAATCAGCCAGGGTTCGAACTTCACCTCTTCCCTTAAGTTTTTAATCGATTCAAAAACGGAGAGAAAAACCTCCTGAGCCAGATCCTTTGCCTCCTCCTTGTTACCCAGCATGCGATAGGCAATATTGTACACTCTCCTCTGATAGGCAAGGACGACCTCTCCGAAGGCCTTTTCATCGCCGGCCTTACAGGAGTCAATCACCTCTTTTTCAATCTTTGGAGAAGCCTGCATGGAAATCTGTTCTTCCCCTATAGGTTAAGACAACAGAAAACTATTTTAGTTCCAAGAGTTTCAATAAATCGTTCGCTCACTTCTTTCCAAAGATCTTGAGATACTTCCTCGATTTCTCATAGGCCTCGGCCAATTGTTCCTCCGATCTCTTTCGATCCTTTTCGTCAAGGGTCTTGACCACCTTTGCCGGAATTCCCAAGACGAGTGAATCATCAGGAATCTTCATCCCCGGCGGAACAACGCATCCGCCTCCGACGATCGAATGTCTTCCCACTTCCGCTCCATCTAAAACGATGGCCCCGATTCCAACAATGGCCCCCTCTTTCACGAGACATCCATGAAGGATGACCCCATGGCTGATGAGCACATTCTTTTCGATCGTGACAGGATGATCCTTGGGGGATTCGACCAATACCTTATCCAGAAGGACAGATCGGTCTCCTACGACAATTCGGTTGCTATCCGCCCTGAGGACAGTCAAGGGCCATACGCTTACATCTGGCCCAAGAACGACATCTCCGATCAACCTGGCGGTGGGATCGATAAAGACGCTTTCGTCAAACTGAGGGGATTTTCCTTCAAATGGGGTGATGTGTGAGAGGGGAGGAGGTTTACCTCTCCGGTTAGAACTGGAAGTCATACCGGATCACCTCCTCCTATTGATAAGACATAAGAACACCTTCATTTCCTGAGTTTCTGGATCACAATGACGGTGATCAATAAAACCAAGCCGATCGCATCAGTGTCAAGACCGGGTTTGATGAGCAGAAGTGCTCCGGCAACAAGCATCACTCTCTCCACTGCAGTTGCCTTCCTTAGAAACCAGCCCATCAACCCTGCTGAAAGGGCGGTGACACCGATCGATGCCGAGATAATTGTCGTAACAATGGTGCCCCAAGAACCGACCATCAAGAGAGAAGGACCATAAACGAACATAAAAGGAATGATAAAGCCTGTTGCTCCAATTCTTACTGCCTCTAACCCTGTCCTCCAGAGATTCGATCCCCCAATGCCAGCCGCCGCGTAGACAGCCATGGCCACGGGTGGAGTGATGGCGGAGATGATAGCAAAATAGAAGACAAAAAGGTGAGCAGCAATCAACGGAACTCCCAATTTAATGAGGGCTGGGATGAGCAGAGCAGCCTGGACGATATAGGCTGCTGTGGTGGGTAATCCCATTCCCAAAACAATCCCTGCAAACATGGTGAAGATCAGAGCCGGGATGAGAGAATCTCCGGCAATGACAAGAATCAAACTTGTAAACTTAAGCCCTATTCCAGTCAGATTGATGACTCCGATGATGATCCCTGCACAGGCACAGGCCGCTGCCACTGGGAGCATATTCTTTGCGCCGAATTCGAGGGCCTTCAAAATCTTCATGACGCCCATACGAGTCTCTGCCCTCAGTAAAGCGATCAAGACAACAGAGAGGGTAGCATAGATGCAAGCATACATTGGCGTGTAACCGGCTATCATGAAATAGACAATCACGATCAATGGAAAAAAGAGATGTCCCCTGGCCAACATCACCGATTGAAATCGAGGTCTCTGCTCTTTGGGAACTCCCAAGAGACCTGTCCTGCTAGCTTCGAAGTGGACGGACATGAAGAGAGCGAAATAGTAGAGAAGTGCCGGAAGGGCTGCATGAATACAAATCCGAATATAGGGAATCCCTGTATATTCTGCCATGACAAAGGCAGCCGCCCCCATGACCGGAGGCATGATCTGGCCTCCCGTAGAGGCCGTGGCTTCAACTGCAGCTGCAAAATCAGGTTTGAAGCCCGTCCGTTTCATCAAAGGGATGGTCAACCAACCGTCGACCATCACATTGGCCACCGCGCTTCCTGATATCGTTCCGAAAAGAGCCGATGAGACGCAGGAGATCTTTCCCGGCCCTCCTTTTGCTCCACCGACCAATGAATTCGAAAAATCCATAAAGAACTGCCCTGTCCCCGACTCCTCTAAAAAAGCACCGAAGATGACAAAAAGGATCACATACGTGGCGGAAACTCCTAAGGGAATGCCAAAGATTCCCTCCGTCGTTAAGTAAAGCTGATCGACGATGGTTTCGAGAGGAAAACCCGAATGGCGCACGAGGCCAGGTAGGTATTTGCCGAAAATGGCATAAAGAAGAAAGGCAGCTGCAGTAATCGGCAGCGCCAATCCGATCACCCTTCTCGAGGCTTCCAAAAGAATGAGCGTCAGAATGATGCCCAATACGAAATCCCATGAAGTGAGAGACTGGACGTAAGGGTATCGGGTCACGACATACTCATAATTGAGGAAGATATGTCCGAGGGAAGCCAGGGTCAAGAGGATAAGAACACCATCTAAGATCAATTTTGTTTTGCTCTGTTTGGTTTCGCTCGTAAACCCTACAAGGAAGATCAACAGGAGTATGAAGATGAGGTGAATGGAGCGATGCATCATCGCTTCCGGGGCGCCGAAGGCTCCCGCATACAGGTGATAAGCGGACGTGAAGATGGCAAGCACCACCACAACTTTTTTCAAGATTCGAATAAACCCTTCCATTTCCGCCCTACCTTTCTGAACAAAAAGGGGAGGATTTTCCCAACACCTGTCCTGAATCGGGGCAGGCGCTTGGAGACGAACGTCTGAAAGGCTTTATTTGATCACACCTGCTTCTTTGTAATACTTCAACGCACCGGGGTGGAATGGAACACCGATGTCAAGTGCAAGGTCTTTTGCCGTTACCCCCTTCATATCCTTTACGACATCTGCCAACCGATTTACATTTTCTGACAGGAGTTTCGTGATCTTATAAACGAGTGGCTCAGGAAGTTTTGCACTGATGACAAGGTGAGTGAAATATCCAATGCCAGGAACATCGTAATTCTGGCCAGGATAGGTTCCTGCAGGGACAATCCTCTTGAGGTAACCGGCGTTTATCTTCTGGAGTTCTTTGATCTTGTCATCCGGTATGGAAATCAACCGAACCTTTCTGCTTGTCGCCAGGTCTAAGATTGAGGAGGCGGGAATCGTCGTCCCGAGAGTGAAACACTCCGCATGTCCATCCTTCACCAAAGAAACCGCATCAGAATAACTGACATAACTTAGTTTACCCAAATCCTTATAAGAGAGACCATAGAGCTGGAGGACTTGGTTCGTCAGGAGTTCTGCTGTATTCCCTTTGGGTTGTATACAAACACTCTTCCCCTTCATATCCGAAATATTTTTGATGGCGCATTCCTCTAAAACGACCACCTGAAAATACTGGGGATAGAGGTTGGCCAGTTGCAGCACATTCTTGGCAGGGGCTTTGAAGGGGGGGCTTCCTACAACGCCATCGACACTCGAACAGGAGTTTCCAAAACCGATATCAGCCTTCCCGTCTTGCACCCCCATCACATTGGCGATGCCAGCTCCAGGTGCCACCGAGACACTGGTCCCCGGGATCGATTTCTGGATTAGCTCTGCAATCGCTCCGCCCAAAGGATACCAGGATCCTCCCATTGGGCCTGTCATCAACTTCAGATCGACCTTCTCCTGACTAAAAGCCAAAACCGGAAGCATCAAACAGATCACAAAAATGGCTAGAAATTTCATATCACTACCTCCTTCCTTTCTTATGCTCGCTTTGTGAATATGTTTTTTGTCATTCTGGACTAGGTTCAGAATCTTACAAAGATAAAGAGACCGTGAAACAAATTCAGGGTGACACTTGAGGTTTGGATTGAATTACCACCATCTCGAACGGTTTGTCAAGAAATTGGAATGCTAAAACGTTCTCCCCGCCCTTTCATCGATCACCAAGGGCCCTTCTTGCAATTTCTCCACAATTTCTACCTTGTCAAAAGTCAGGAGCGTCTCCTGCTTTAGTCTTTTTGCCAATTCCTCTATTTTATCCTTCGAAAGCTCACCTCCCTCGACTGTAATCTCTAAACGGTCCACTCCCTTCATCGAGCGAACCCCGATGCGATATCGGTCTTTACATTCTGGAAACTCCCGCAGGATATTTCCAACCTGTGAAGGCCAAAACTTGACTCCCTTAATTTTTAACATCTCATCCGTACGTCCTATAACGCCTCTCGGCAGAGTCATCTCTCTTCCGCATTTGCACTTCTCTTTGATCATATAAGTCAGATCACCAGTGCGATAACGAAGCAAAGGGGAGGCTTCCTTATGCAAGTGAGTGATGACAAGTTCTCCCTTCTCTCCGTAGGGAACATTTTCACCCGTTGATGGATCGATCACTTCAGGAAAGATCAAATCATCCACGATGTGAAGCCCTTTATCATAACGGCAGCTTCGAGCCACAGGCATACAGAGGGCCATGCTATAAGAATCGATGATGGTGAGATCTCTCCCAAAAGTACTCTTCACCCTCTGGGGATATCCTTCCACAGAGGTAAAAGGTTCTCCTCCCACAAATAGAATCCTTACACTGGGAATGCCCCCCGAAGCCAACTTCAGAGCAAAGGTGGGATTGGTAATCAAGACCGAGACCTCATATTTATTAATCAGATGAATCGCTCTTTCTGATTCACCCGGACCGAGAGGAATCACCTTGGCCCCATAGTATTCAAGCTGGCTTTGATAGAAAAGTCCTGCGATGAAGATATGATATCCATAAGTGACGACGCAGATATCCCCTTTTCTGACCCCTGCCGCCTTGAGGGTACGGGCACAGACTTCGTGCATCTTCTTAAGATCCCTCTTTGTCTGATAGACCGGATAGAGTTCCTGCCCAGAGGGAGAGAAATTCACCCGGGTTATGTCATCCGTGTATAAGGAGCACTCTGATGGCCTCTTTCTTAACTCTTCCAATATTTCTGAACTTGAAGTGAAGGGGATCTTCCTGAAATCATCCAAGGTTCGGATCTGGGAAGGCTTGATCCGAGCCTGATCCAGTTTTTTCTTATAGAAATTGAGTTGATACAGTTTTTCGACTTGCTTTCTTAATATCTTGATCCTTTCATCCATACATCATGGCCTTTCTAATTCCCGACCCTGTCTTTACAGTTATCTGAGACCAAGCAGACTTACGGAAGATCCAATCCGGTGCGCTCGGGGATCGCACCCTACAAAAACAAAATAGAATGATGTAGGGCCCGTTCCCCGAACGGGCCTAAGCTTATGAATTTACCCCGTTAGAAAGCCCCGCTGTTTGCAGCGGGGATGAAAACTATTTCTTGCTCAGAGCGAGCACGGAGTATAATGCCCCGTGTCAGCCTTCCCGTTAGAAAGTAGAAGACTTTCTAACGGGGTTTACCCTTGTGTGGCAAATTCATAGATCTTAGTGGCCAACAGTTCTGCTGAGACTTTGGCAAAATTAAAATTGGGTCTATTTAATATCTCCGCGATCTTGGATTCAAAAAGTTTTTCATCTATGACTTGACCTTTCAGAGCCTTTTCTATTTCATGAATGGGTGAAGTCGGTCTCAAGGGACTTGCATGAATTGCGCCAGAAATCAATAGGTCCCAAATCTTGTTATCTTTGATGAGGGTGATGATCCGAATCAATGGCCCTTCCGGAACCTTGAATTGAATCATCCTCCTCACGACATCCGAAGGAATCTTTCCAAACCTGCGTTCTGACCTTTCCATAAAAAACTCGTCAGACGTATACTCTTTTTCCATCCTTTGATAATAATCCCTTTCCTTTTCGGTCAGCTTCCCCGGAACCAATTCGACGTCGAACACCCTCTGAATCTGCTTTATGTAAATCTCTTTGATCTCCTTTAAATCAATACTTCTGCCAACCAGCTTTTCAAGATAGGTGATCCTCTCCTGGATGGTACTCGCTTGTTTGTCTGCAAATTTTTGTGCTGGCGGAGTGATCGCTGATGCAATGAGGTCCACATCGGGCTGTTTTACTTGAATCCCTGAGCCCATCTGAATCGCCTTCTCTTCATAAAAGCAGGACGATGGGCCGATTTTTCTCCAGATTCCGTCATCACACCTTATCTCTACATCGTTCAAAGGTCGGAACCGACATTCGACGTCAAAATATTCAGAAATCCCAGCGGCAATTCCAATGAGCGTCTTTTCAAACATCTTTTCCGCATTGAGTGGAACCTTCGGGTTCTCCCTCGCAAGATGAAGGAAGGTAAAGACATAACCCGTATCTCCGAAGATGGGACCTCCACTGGCAATGGTCCGGAAAACGGTAATCTCCTTTTCTCTGCAAAGATGGAGATTGATGTCTTTCTCCGGGTCATTAAAGAAGGTCGTAATCATGCTCGGTCTTGGAAAGGTACAGAAACTCACCGTATCGGGAACGATCCCCTCGCTTCTGGCCCTCATCAGGACCGGACGGTAGATGGCTGTCTCGGCATAGGTCAACCAGTTGATCTCCAAAAATCTCCACTGTTCCACGGAAGGACCTTAACGTCTATTTTCCCCTTTTTTTATACCATCAGACTTTTTTATTCAATCTTTTTATTGAAAGAAAACCATGCGATACCTCGACGGCGCCAAACCCCGACTTCGGACCGCCATAGGTGAAGGGATGAACTGGTTCAGATACATATGAGACAACAGTGAGTTAAGGTAGAAGAAGAGATTGAGTACAAAGGGTTGATTTTTTTAACAAAGATGTCTATAATTATTTTATATTGTTTATAAGGAGGTAAACCTGAGATGAAGAGAGCAATATCGGCCATCCTGTCATTTGCCATGATCAGTCTGTTCGTCGTCGCCTTGGTCGGATGTGGAGCCGACATCAAAGCCGAAAATGAAAAACTGAAGGCAGAGAATGCCAGTATTAAGTCAGACAACGATAAACTGAAGCTTGAAGTTCAGAAATTGAAGGAAGAGATCCAGAGGGCAGCCGAGAAGGACGCAACCATCGGTTCCCTGAATGCAGAGAATGAGGCTCTCAAGAAACAAGTCGAGGACCTCAAGACCCTTTTGACCAAGAAGAAAAAGTAACCCAGAGTGGGTACAAAACAAAAAAGGGAGGACCCGATCACGGGGGGTTTTCCCTTTTTTGATGCTTCGACGGCACCAAACCCCGATTTTTAAGTCGGGGTAAGAAGCGCCGCTCAGTATCAACCCTGAGCATACCCCGGGTGCTTGTCCTGAGCGCGGTCGAGGGATTAGACCGGGGAGTCGAATGGGTTGATTCCTCCCCCATTTCAATCCCATGGAAAGGCAGAACCAATTGGCAAGAAAGAGAGGTAAGAAAGGATGGGTGTATTACCTCCTTTATACCTTTATCCTCTCGACTTTCCTCTTTCTACTGTGTGGAGCTTTCCTCTTTTTCTATTACTCCCATCAACTCCCTGATTTTAAGCCTCTCAAGGATCGACATCTCAATGCCTACTCCACTGTCTACTCTGAAGAAGACGAGGCGGTCGGTAAATTCCTAATGGATAATCGAATTCCCGTCCCTTACGAACGGGTTCCAAAAACCCTGGTGGACGCGTTCATCGCTGCGGAGGATGCAGAATTTTTTAGGCACAAAGGAATCGACTTCAAGGGAATCACCCGCGCGATGATCAAAAACCTCATGGCAGGGAGAATTGTCCAGGGAGGAAGCACGATCACCCAGCAGGTAACGAAGATCTTCTTTCTGACCCCCAAGAGAAGCCTCCTGCGGAAATTGAAGGAAGTAGCCTATGCCTTTGGACTGGAGAGGAACTTGAGCAAAGAGGAGATCCTCGCCCTCTATCTCAACAATATCTACCTAGGGAACGGAGCCTATGGCGTGGAGGCCGCGGCTGAAAGTTATTTCAATAAGCGGACAGAGCAGCTCAATCTGGCGGAGATGGCTATGATGGCCGGCCTGGTGAAAGCCCCGAGCCGCTATTCACCAATCAATAGCCTAAAAAAGGCGAAGGAGCGTCAGGTCTATGTCCTGACACGGATGACCGATTTAGGATTCATCTCCCAAGAGCAAAAAGAAAAGGCTCAGCAGACACCCTTAAAAATTCAATCGCGGGAGAGTGCCTATTTTAGCAAAGCACCTTACTTCACCGAATTCATCAGGCAACTGGTGGAGAGGAAATACGGTAAAGAGAAACTCTATCAGGAAGGACTTAGGATCTACACCACCCTCGATCTTTCCCTCCAGAGAGCGGCGCAGAAAAATGTAGAAATGGGGCTCAGGGACCTGGACAAGAGGCAGGGGTTTCGGGGTCCCATCCAAACCCTCTCCCAAAAGGAGATGAAAGATCTTCAGAATAAGAAGAAAGGGAGCTTGAACCCTCTCCTCCAGAATGAGATCTATGAAGGGGTCATCCTCTCCAAAGAAGATTCAAAGAAACATTTTACGGTCTGGGTGGAAGATCGGAAGGGAATTCTTCCTTATTCAGAATCAACGTGGGCCCTTCAGATCAAACCCAGCTCTACCTACAAGCCACAAAAGGTAAAGAATCCCGGGGACCTTCTCAACCCAGGAGATGTGGTTCATGTGAGGGTGAAAGAACTTCCTGCCAAAAAGGACCAGGCTCCAATCCTTTCTCTTGAGCAGCAACCTCTCATCCAGGGAGCGCTGCTCTGTCTCGATCCCAAAACGGGTTATGTAAAGACCATTGTGGGAGGTCGGGATTTCAGCGAAAGCCAATTTAACCGCGCCCTCCATTCCCGAAGACAACCTGGTTCCGCCTTCAAACCCATCATCTACGCAGCCGCACTGGAAAAAGGCTATAACCCTTCCACGATCATTATGGACTCCCCCGTGGAATATGAAGATTATGACGAAGGAACCTATTGGGCTCCAAAGAATTATGATAAGAATTTCATGGGACCGATCACCTTTCGAAATGCCTTAGCCCATTCCAGAAATGTGGTGACCGTAAAGATCCTCGAAGATATTGGTGTGGGTTATGTTCTCAGATTCATCAAACGATTAGGGATCGAATCACCCATCAAGAGGGATCTCTCCGTTGCCCTGGGAACTTCTGGCGTCTCCATGCTCGAATTGGCTCAGGCCTTTGGGGCCTTCGCGAACGGAGGGGAACGGGTCAAACCGATTTTTATCAAAAAGATCGTCACCCTGAAGGGGGAAGTGCTTGAGGAGAATTATCCTTATGTGGAATTGGAGGAGAAGGAAGAGGAGGAGGAAGGAAATGGGGAGGCCTCGTCCCCTGTGTTAAGAGAACGCGTGATCTCTCCCCAACACGCCTTCATCATGACCCATCTTCTTGAAGGCGTCGTTCAACATGGAACCGGTCAGAGAGCCAAAGTTCTTAATAGACACATCGCAGGAAAGACCGGTACCTCGAGCGACTATACGGATGCTTGGTTCGTCGGATACTCCCCCTCCCTTCTCACGGCGGTTTGGGTAGGTTTCGACGAAAAGACTTCTATTGGGAAGGACGAAACAGGGGCCCGTGCAGCTCTTCCCATCTGGATCGCCTTTATGACTAAGGCCCTGGCGGAAAGCCCCGCAGAAGAGTTCAAGGCACCCGCAGGAATTGTCATGAAGAAAGTTAATATCGAAACGGGCCTGCCCACTCATGAAGAGTCCAACGAGACGATCCTCGAAGCTTTCGTTGAGGGAATGCTGCCGGAAGAGAAAGAGGGTGAAAGAAAAGAAGAGTCTCCCTCTTCACCCGCTATCAGAGACATGCTTCCCAAGGAGAGTCCAAGTTACTGAAGCGGGAGGAGTGAGGGTGAATCAATGAAAGACGAAGAGATAAAAAATACACTTCGAACATGCAAGACCGTCGCCGTGGTGGGCATTTCGCCCAAAGAGGATCGGCCCAGTTATGGGGTTGCATCCTATCTGAAATCGAAAGGCTATCGCATCATTCCTGTCCGGCCGGAGGGGGACGAGATCTTAGGCGAGAAGGTTTATCATAGCCTCACGGAAATTCCCAGAGAAATTGAAATCGATGTGGTCGACATCTTCAGAAAATCAGAGGACGTCCCTCCCGTGGTGGAGGAGGCCATCCGTCGGGGAGCGAAGGTCGTTTGGATGCAGGAAGGGATTATCAACCAGGAAGCCTGTGCAAAGGCTGAAAAGGCTGGCTTAAAGGTGGTCATGGACCTCTGCATGAAGAAAGAACATCAGAGGCTTCTCTGAAATGCGGATTGCGGAACGCGGAATTCGGAATGAAATGTCAAACCCGTTCTTTCGCTAAAAATTCCGCACTCCGAATTCCGAAATCCGAATTAAGGTTAGGTTCCGAGTATGGTTCTTCTTCCATTATACCGTTCTGTATCATATTGGGTTTTTACATCCACGAGATTCAATTTCCCAATCGCCTTCTGCAGCGGGACCGCAGTGATCTTGCCATTCCTATAACTGACCATCTTCCCAAAATCCCCTTTCACGATTAGGTCAACGGCAGCGATCCCGAAATACCTTCCCATCCGGCGGTCATAGGCACAGGGAGACCCTCCGCGTTGTAAATGACTCAGCGTGATGCTCCGGGTCTCTATCTTTGTCGCCTGTGTAATCTCCCTGGCCAGGAATTCCCCGATCCCCCCAAGCGTTTTATGACCAAAACCATCGACGCCTTCCTCTTTCGTAATCTCAGGGGACCCGGAGGGTTTTGCCCCCTCAGCTATCACAAGGATGTCGTAGCGGGCTCCTTTTCTGCGTCCTTCAATCATTAATTGGTTCACCTTCTCTAATTCAAAATCGTATTCAGGGATGAGAATAATATAGGCACCGCTCGACTCCCCTCCCTCCAGCGCCAGCCAACCTGCATGCCTTCCCATCGTCTCGACGATAAAGATTCTTCTGTGAGATCCAGCGGTCGTCCGGAGCCGATCGATCTCTTCGGTAATGACGTTGACTGCCGTCTCAAATCCGAGGGTATAATCGGTTCCAGAGAGATCCTTATCGATCGTTTTGGGAATGCCTACTACGTTCGCCCCTTCAAGACAGAGTTTGTGGGCTACGCCAAGCGTGTCCTCCCCTCCTATCGCAACGATAAAATCGAGTTGATAACGTTCAATATTTCCAAGGACGACTTTCGATCGGTTATTTTTGGGATCATAGGGATTGGTTCTCGAAGTCCCCAAGTTTGTCCCTCCGTACCGGTCCCATGTTCTTACCATCTCTTCCGTCAAGGTGCTGATTCTCGGCCCCCGAAAATCTTGGTCGCCTTCAGGTTGCACCAATCCTTTCCAGCCCTCACGAATTCCAAGAACCTCATAGTCGATCTTTCTCGTCCTCCGGAGCCGCTCATCCAAGGCCGTCTTCACTACCCATTTAATCGCTGGGTTCAGTCCAGCACAATCCCCTCCACCCGTAAGAACGCCAATCCTCTTCTTTTCCATTCTCTCCTCCCTATCTTCAAGGCAATCAACTATCGCCGACTCATCACCCCTGCCTACCGCACGTAGGCGCAAACAATGCAAATTTCTAATCCCCCCTTTAGCAAAGGGAGGTTGAGGGGATTTGAAAACTATTTTCTCAAACTGAATCCTCCCTCGCCTTGAAGGCGAGGGGTTCGAAAAACATGTCGACTTCAAGTCGACTTCGGTCCTAATTCCCTCTTCGTCGTCATTCCTGCGAAAGCAGGAATCCAGAAGAGAATCTGGAAGAAGAACCCACTGGATACCCGCTTTCGCGGGTATGACGATACGGTCGGGTTCGCTTCCGTATTTGGCTCATGTTTAGTTTGTTCACATTTTGCCTATTTTCGCTTCGCCTGAAGGCGAGGGGTTTTTACCATCCCCGATGGTGACACTAATTTTCTTGCAAAATGTGATCCGATCATTCCCGGGGTGATAATAATCAGGAACCCTTGCCACTTCTTGAAACCCATGCCGAAAGTAAAACTTTTGAGTCTTCTCATATTGAGGGATGGAAGAAGTATCGATGAGAATCATTCTTCCCTTTCTCTCTCTTACGACTTCTTCCAAAAAACGGAGAAGTTTGGAACCGACGCCTTGTCCCTGGGACCGAGGGTCGACGACGATCCAGTAAAGGTCAAAGGTCCCCTGGGTCATGGGGACAGACCCATAACAGACATAACCGATGGCTTGATCTTCTTCGTTTGCCATACAATCAATCCTATAATCTTCTTGATTCGGGTCTTTTAATACAGTATCGATCAACTCCATTGCTACTTCGATCTCTTCACCGGTAAAGACCTGGGTCTCTAAGAGCATCGAATACAACTTCTCTCGATCTCTCTGCGCTAAAGCACGGATCTTCATCTTCCATTCCTCGTCAACAGGGTTAATATCGCTTGAAATCTTATCACAAGGTCATGAGGAGAACAATTTCTTTTAGTGAAAGGAAAGATCGCTGAAATTATTTTTCATTTGGGACGAGATTGAAAAAGCCCCCTTCTTCGTAAACCGGTTTCCTATAAAAGGCTTCCAAGCCCAGAGCGATAAATGGCAGGGTGAGGATGATCTTCTGGTTTTCCTCTGTGCTGTAGCCTAAAATCTTCAACATCATGCTATAAGGTTTTGTGCCCGGTCGATATCTTCTTTCCTCTAGAGTGACCTTTCTTAATAAGGCTCTGATGTCTTGGAAATGTCTTGAGTCCAATATCTTTCTCCCCGTCGCATCGCCAAGAGGATGGTAATATTCCATCAACTGGCCCCTCAATTCCTCAACGTCTGAACTCTTTGGCCAGAGATCAAGTTCTTCTTTGAATTTGTTTAATGTCAGTTCCAGTTTCAATAGCCTTTTATCTGCCTCACCATCCAACGGTGTTTCCCCATCCCAGAAAACAGGTTTTCCCCCGTCAATCCCGTGCTTCTCCGGGTCAAGGTAGACCATGGTATTACTCTTGAAATTTATATAATAAAGCGAGATGTGTAAGTGGGGTGGCTGAACCCATCGATATTCCATGGGACCCAAGCCGGAGTTGCCGGAAAGGGCGACAATCTCGCCCCTTCCTAGCGCTCGAACCCCTTCTCCCAGGTATTTCATCACGTCTCCTGAGATGAGGAACTTCTCGTTAACAAATGTATCCTCTAAATGGGCATAAACAACTCGATAGGCCGGATTGAAAACATCGGCTAACATGACATAAAGAGTCTCTTTCCAGTCCCTCGTCCTCTGTCTCAAATAAGAAGGCGTCATTGGCACGATAGGGGTGAACATAGGGACATCATAATCCACCCCAGGGGAGGCGTTTCCTCGAATATGCCCTTGAAAGTCCCCCGGCCCTCCATATCTCGAAAACCATTGAATGGGAGGGCCAAAAATGGGGTCCCAGTCCTTTGTAAGGGTGGCATAGTAGTCACGATTCAAGACTTCATCCAGACTTTGTTTGCCTTTTCGAAGGCCGGTGCATCCTGAAAAGAGGGAACTCCCGATCCCTGTGGCAAGAGCGAATTTAAACCCCATCTCCAAAACATTCCTTCTCGTATACCCTGCCATCTTCATAAAACCTTTCTCCTCCTGTTAAAAGAATATCATACAAAATCTTCAAATTTTCCAGGTGAGGAGACTTTTTTATTAAAAGCGCACCTGAAAACCCCGTTCTGTGCCTATCTGCCTTTAGGCAGGGACGGGGGTGAAAGATGTGTCCGCCGAAAGCGAAATGGTTTAGCGAGTTGCTGAGAAACCCTAAATCACTGTCACTCCCGCGAAAGCGGGAGTCCAGATAAGCTTGTAAGGACTGGATTCCTGCTTCCGCAGGAATGACAACATGGAAATAGGTTTTGAATTTTAAAGCCCTGCCCTGTGGGCGGAGTTCTTTACTTTTAATGTCTGAGAGGACTGAACTCTGTAATTGACCCATTCGGCGGCGCCAAGCCCCGCCTTTTAAGGCGGGGTAAAGAAGCGCCGCTCAGGGTCAACCCTGAGCAAGCCCAGACCTTAAGGCCGGGGAGTCGAAGGGTTGACACGTTTCACTCAAAGATGTAGATTTCAATTGGTAGTAGAGAGGCTCCGAATCTTGTTAGGTGAGGTTCAATATTTAAATCTTGTGAAATGGAGGTTTGGTTGAAGGCCGTATACACGATTACGCCGAGCTACCTGATCAAAAAGAAGAGAGACTTCACGGCCGGCGTAAAGAACCTGGAGAAGCTGGGGTTTAAAGTCATCAATAAGAGACCGGTAACCAACCTGCCCTCCATCCGCAGAAAAGTTGCGCAGGTCCACGCTGCCTTTTTGAATAAAAAGGTTGAAATCATCCTTGCCCAGAGGGGCGGATACAGTTGCATGAAGCTCCTACCCCATCTGGATTTCAACCTCATCCGCAACAACCCCAAGATCCTGGCCGGGTTCAGCGATCTCAGCGCCCTGCTCAATGTCATCTGTGAGCGGACCGGTCTGATCACGCTCCACTCGCCCATGGTCATAAACTTTTCCCCGCCTTCCAGGTTTACGATCCGCTCGTTCCTAAACGCCGTGAATGGGTTCCCCAACAGAAACCTGTTTGAAGGCGTGCCGTTGAAGGTGTACCACTCCGGAATTGCCCGGGGGCGCCTGAAAGGGGGAAATCTGATCACCCTCACCGCCCTCATCGGCACGGAATGGGAAATGGACACGGACGGGACAATTTTATTCCTAGAGGACGTTGACGAGAAACTGTACGAAGTCGATCGGTATCTTACCCAGTGGATCCATGCTGGCAAGCTGCGAAGAGTGAAGGGGCTGATCCTGGGCGATTTCAGAGGGATCAAAGACCGAGATGTTTACCATATTTTATCCAGCCAGATGAAGATCGACTTCCCGCTGGTAAGTTCTCCCTATATTGGACACGTTAGGAACAAGATCACCCTGCCCGTCGGCGCCCGGGTGGAACTCAACACGATGAAGAAAGCGCTCACCCTTCTATGAATACGGTTTGGATCTTGCTGATGGCGACAAGCGTTCTCTTTTCCTTCCTAAACGGTAGACTGGATGCGTTTACGAAGTCCATTTTCGAAGGGGCGAAATCAGCGGTCGAGGTCTCTCTTTTCCTTCTGGGCATCGTTTGTCTTTGGCTGGGGATCACCAAGGTCATTGAAGATTCGGGACTGATCAACCGCCTCTCCGGCTTCTTTCAATATTTTGTGAGGCGGCTCTTCAGAAATATTCCCCCGGAACATCCCGCTATCACTTCCATCACCTTGAACTTCCTGGCCAACCTTTTCGGGCTCGGGAATGCTGCCACCCCTCTCGGAATCAAGGCCATGCAGGACCTTAAGACTCTGCATCCGGATGGGGAAACCATCACCTTTGAGATGATGGTTTTCATCGTGGTGAATACCGCCAGCATTCAACTGATCCCTTTCACTGTGATCGGCATCCTTGCGGATTACGGATCCAAAGACCCGTCGGCCATTGTCCTGCCCACCCTACTGGCAACTTTCCTATCGGCCCTCGTTGCTCTCGGGCTCCTGTTCGCGGTCAGGAGGATCCTTAAATGAAAACGGTCAGCTTGATTTCGCAGCTCATCATTCCGCTCTTCATCCTGTTTGCGATTCTTTATGGGTGGGCCAAGAAGGTGAGGGTTTACGATTGTTTCGTCTCTGGCGCAAAAGGCGGGGTGGGCGTCGTGGTCAGGGTTTTCCCGTACCTCCTGGCGATCTTCGTGGCGGTCAAAGGTTTTCAAGCCTCCGGGGCCTTTGAATTTGCCCAGGAGCTGCTACGGGGGCCCCTGGGGGTCTTCCATGTTCCCATCGACGTGGTATCGATCGCCCTCATCAAACCCTTGTCCGGAAGTGCTTCGTTAGGGGTGTTCACGAACATCGTTAAAACCAACGGTCCGGATTCCCTGGCCAGCCTGATTTCTGCTGTCATCATGGGGAGCGCGGAGACGACTTTTTACGTACTGGCAGTTTACCTGGGTGCAGTGGGGATTAAGAGGACAAGATATCTGGTCCCGGTCTGCGTCCTCGCCGACCTGGTCGGGATCATCATCGCAATCAGCATCGTGAAATTCTTTTTTCATTTGGGCTGATGGACTCGAGATGTACAAGATGGTTAGTCAGAAGGAAAGTTACTCAGGCCACTCAAAAACGTCGCCCTTCCTGAAAACTTCTCCCCTCCCCTTTTAAAAGAATATCGTAATAAATCTTCGAATTTTCAGGTGAAGAGACTTTCTTATTTTTGGTGTCTGAGAGGGCTCGCTGAGTAATGGTAGGTTTAATCCTTTTCCCTTTTAAATAGGACCCTAAACCCTCATCAATTACTTCCCTTTCGGCAGATAAACAGAAGGCACAGTTCCGGCCCATATCCAAAGAAGGCCATATTCCTTCGATGGGCTTCCTGTTAGTGTAAAGGTTTTTCCATCTATTTCTGAATCTATGCCTGTCAGTGTTGCTATGATTACTACTTCCTCAGGCCCCAGAGTAACAACGGTTATTGAACTGATCTTGTTAGTAGACATGCTTGCACCCAAGCTGGCTTTGATGTCCTCCATGGTATGAAGAGAAGGGAGGAATGAGTTTGCTTCTTCATGATATGCTGCTATCTCAGCAGCGACGTTGCTCATATAATTGGTTATCTCCGTCAATTTCTCAATCCTAGTATTCTCACTTCTCTTAAACTGTCGAAGTATATCATCAAAACCTTTATAAGCCTCATTTTCCGTTTGTTTGATGATAGTCAATCCAAAAAACAATCCAGCAGTCAAACAAATCACCACAACTAAGAAAATCAATACATTTCTTACGTTGATAAACTTCTTATCCATCTCCTTGGGAAAATAGTGGGAAGCATGGGGGGCTTTCGGGGGTACCGGCTGGTTGATTCAGATTATATGTGAAATAGAAACTCCCCCCCCCAAAAAAATTTGGTGGTTATATAAAGGCAGGGAATAGGTAAGGACGAAACCAAGCAAATCTTTTGTTGAGACGCATCCTGGCGATTAACAAAGTCAAAAATAAACCTTAGAGAGCAGCTAAGGGGGGAGGGGTCGATAAGGCTTCTCCCCTTCTTGTTTTCTTCCTGAAACTATCTGTTCCCTAATTTTAGACAAAAGTGTATATTACAACTGCAAATGAACAACGCGGATGTGCCTCGATCCCTTTGAATAATTCATTCTGAAATTAACTCGTTTCTATATAATATTCTGTAAAACCATCTTTTCTGGAAAAATAGTATGATATTCAAGCCTTTTGAATAAAAGAGAGCCTTTAATGGTTTAAGATTTAATAAAAACATAGAAGCAGCTTAATAAATAAGTTAGGCGGTCAGTAAGGAAGGAATTCAATCATGAATGATTTAGAAAAATACTTCATAGAAAATACAGGAAGACTGATTGAGAAATGGAAACACTATTTTGAAATTTATGATCGACACTTTTCGCGTTATAGAGGTACTGATGTTCACATTATTGAATTCGGTGTATATCAAGGCGGTTCTTTGCAGATGTGGAAACAATATTTTGGGCCTAATTCCAAAATATTTGGGATAGACATCAATCCACATTGCAAGAAGCTAGAAGAGGAACAGATTGAAATATTCATAGGTGATCAGGAAGATAGAAGATTCCTGAAAGCGCTAGCAGAAAAGATTCCAAGAATAGATATCTTGATTGATGATGGCGGTCATACAATGAAGCAGCAAATAAACACCTTTGAGGAGCTTTTCTCTTACATTGATGAGAATGGTGTGTATCTATGCGAAGACATACATACCTCTTATTGGCTGAGGTGGGGCGGAGGCTATAAGAAACGCGGCACGTTTATAGAGTACAGTAAAAACTTTATCGACTATATAAATGCTTGGCATTCTACCCGAACAAGCAGGTTAAGCGTCACAGAATTCACTAGATCGGTTCACTCATTGCATTATTACGATAGTGTTCTTGTGATTGAGAAGCGACCAATTGAAAAGCCATTGCACCTGGAGACTGGAACACCAGAAATTCCAAATTTTGATCCGCCAAAGAGCTTATTGAAACGCCTCAATGGACAGTTGAAACGAGAAATAGACCACCTAACAAGGCGCTCCACCTGACCGCTTTTCCGCTGCGCTTCAAAGCGGCCGGTGAGCTTTATGGTTATACTCTCTTTCTAAGGGAAATCATCAACCTCTAATGTAGACTAATCCTCACTCTTTGTAGGTGCCAAACGCAATCTGGCCCTACCCTCCCAAAATATTCTCGTTGACTTCTCCATTTGGATCCCTGTAACAAAAAAGGCGAAGCCATTTCTGCCCCTCCCTTTACTGATCGGCAACTGAATATACATTTATTTGTACCCCCCTTTGAGTTCTACACATTGGCTAAACTAAGGCAAGAGAGGCGGGAGATCTGTCATTCGTATTGTAGGCAATGTTAGTCCACAATTATACTCCCCAATGCGGCGGATTACCTGCTTGATTGTAACCTCTATCCATTGCCGCTCCTTTTCACTCAGAGGAATTGGAGTGGTTTGAGCTTTTCTTGCGGTTAAGCGATCTCCCCTCGCGGAGGTTAGCTCGCCCAATTGATTAAGCACATCGTATTCTATGGAAAACATATTCGAGGCTGCTCTTCGACGTTTACTCTGACCACTTCGAGACGCGGGCGAACCTCCAGCTATCAATTCAAGGAGTGACAAACAGAAGTAAGCCATCGAAAGAAGTCGATCTTTCCCATCTAAATACATCTGATATCTCTGCCATAACGTCTCGACATCTGGAGATACCCTGAAAATCATTGGAGGCTTAGGGTATTCTCTTCGTGTGACACGAAGAGTTACAACACTTCCTTCCATTGTTAGAAATCCTTCCGACACCTGGATTTCTAAAGGTGCATCTGGGGGAGGAGGATTTCGATCAATCACTTGTGCGTCTTCGTAAACGAATCGAATTTCACCTGGCCCGAATTTAAGAGCGGCATCCATTTCCCACGCACGAAGATACCAAGTAACAACCTTATGAGCAGCGTCGATCGACTCATAATGCTTTTTCATATGACATGTTAAGATACCGGTTTCCAAACGACCAGAGAACTCATCATGATCTATATCGACTGGAAGAGGGTTGTCATAGGTAATGTTACTAGCTGTTTCAAGCCTATATCTTAATATTTCAACATGTGGATCTCTCACACTATCACCTCTTAAACCTCCTCTTGAGTCCCAAAAGACCAAGGAGACCAGAGCCAAGAAGGAGCATGGTCGAGGGTTCGGGGACGGGCTGGCAACTATCCGAAATAGTTAGTTGGCTATAATCTAAGGCCCAGCCGTCAAACGGAATGGTTGCTATAGTAAAGGTTGTTGACCCGGTTAAATAACTTACAAACGGCATTAGATCAAAACTATCCAGCCGTGCAATATTGGTAACCCCAGGGTCTTCCCCTGGGGTCAAACTCCCTATGAATTGGCCATTAATATATATCGGGGCAGCAACTCCCCCATACCCTAAGCCAGCAGCAAATACTTCTAATGATGCGCTTGTTATTGAGCGAATCCCTCGGTTACTATAAGAGTGAGTCCATGATACTGTGTCATACATTAATCTATCTGTATAAGGTGGGTCAGATGGGTCAGGATTAATTCTAAAAATATCAGTATCTGAAATAGGCCCAGATAGTGCACCTATTCCGAAACCATCTTTATCACCGTATAAACTCACTATCGTTGTGGCATTCACGATACTACTTACACAAATAAGAAACAAAATAATCGGAATACCCAGGGCTTTTTTCATACGAGTTTCCTCCATTGATTAGATTCTATTCCAATAACTTAACCCGCAATTCCCATGCCAACTTCTTGCTATCGCCATAAGGCCTCAGATTGATGTTGTTTTTCTCCAACCAAACAATTTTGTCCAAACCTAAAAGTGGAAGTATTTTACACAAAAGTCCGGAATTCTTACCCTAAAAAGGATAAAAATGTTTCCCAATTCCATATGATGTCGACGGCGGATTGCCAAAATGAAAAAAGAATTGACAAAAGACATTGAAGGTGTATCATGGGGATACATTTATAAGAAAGGGGTGGTTAAATGTCACCGAGGGCAGCAAGAAGGAACTTCTATTTATCTGATTTGCAGTTGAAGCGGTTAAATTCGATGTCCAAAAAGATGGGTCTGTCAGCATCAGAGATTTTGAGGCGAGCGATTGATGAATATTGGGGGAGGTTTGAGAGGAGGAGCAAGAAATAAATTGTTTCAATACCAAAAAGGGGGTGCTTTATGGAGGAGGTCAAAGTAAAAATTGTTGGGATTGCTCCATTGTTAATGAACAAGTTTAAGATGGAAAAACCTGATGAGACAAAGGCTAAACGGAGGGACGAACAATACAGCCCAGAGGTTGATGCAGAAAATGCACTCTATAAAGAAAAAGGGATGGGATGCTATGCTCCCTCTACATGGCTTGAGGCCTGTTTAAGAGAGACAGCGAAAGAGTTTAAAGGGAGGGGTAAGGCCTCAATGAAAACAACAATCCTATCATCTGTCTTTGTTGAACCCGATAAGATACCCTTGAACAAACAGACCTATGATGAAATAGACCTGAGACCAGTTGTTATTCAGAGGAATAGAGTGGTTAAGGGTAGACCTAAATTTAACTCATGGGGGTTGGAATTCAATATTAAATACGATGAAAAGAGAGTCAAGAAAGATACTTTGAAACAGATATTAGAGGAAGCAGGAGCAACAAAAGGGATTGGAGATTACAGACCAAAGTTTGGAAGGTTTAAGGTAGAGAGGTTTGAATAGGTTTACTGAATGGGGCATGGTTTGGTCGAGTGTGGTCCGGTCCGGTCAGGCATAGTATGGCGACCTGAGGTACGGTGAGGCACAGCGGGTTATTCCCGCTTTTAGAAATTATATTTATCCGATGTGGTTTGGCGGGGTACAGTGTGGTTGGGTAATGTAAGGTTACTTATGGTACTGCGGGGTATAGTCAGGTACAGCAGGCATGACCCGCTGTCTTTCTAATTAACACAATATGGAAACTAAAATCCCAAGAGAAATAATCACAGAAGATGTAAGGCAAATCGAAAGGTATATCAATAGCATTTGGAAGCAGTTCACCACAGAGAAAGAAGTTAGATTAAGCAAGTTATTTTCCGAACCAGAAAACAAGGGATTAAAACACATTTGGAGATATGGGTCTGCTGATTTGGTAGTCTATAAAGAGAGCAAACCCGTCTGTATCATCGAGTCAGGCGGTTCGCACCATTGGGAGGAGAAGCAGAGTCTTAACGATAGGCGCAAATGGAAACTTGCAGAAATCAATGGTGTAAGATGCCTCACAATGGTAGTTGGAATTCAGAAAAGACTATCCAACAGGAAGTGGAGGGCATTGTTGGGGAGATATTTATTTGGGTGTGAAGATAATCCTGAAAGCCAATGAGGGCAAAAATCGGGAGATGAGAAGATGAAACTTCGAGATGAAGTTTTAGACTTTGCGAAGATGTTATTTGTTGGATTGCTGGTCAGTGTATTTTTGCTGTTTGTTGCAGCGATTATAGGTAAATGTATAGGTAAATGTTCCTACGAAGATAGGAACGAAGAGCCAAGTTGGGGTCGTGGTCTTTGAGGTCGTGAAAGGATGGAACTGAAATCGCTTATGACTGTTTTCCAGACACAGGTGACCCGAGGAAGTGAGAAAGTAGGTGATCCCGATTAACTTAAGATGGCCGATGGTCGGGAGGAGGTGATATGGAAGAGGGAAAAAAAGTTACCACAATTGTTCCTGATGATACTTGGCATGGAATTCGTGATTTCCATAGGAAGAAACCATGGGCGAAATGGATCTCCATTATAATTACCATTGTCGGCCTTTTCGTTGGATATTTCGTCACAGGAGTTATAGGCATCATTATAGGAATTGGATTAGGTGTGCTTTCGTATTTCATTGGTCCATTGGCCTATAATAGAATTAAATGAAATTTAAGGAGGTGAGTTGAATGGCAGACAGGAAGAAAAACTTTGGGTCAGGCTTGCTATATTGCGATTTAAGAAACTGCCTTCAGCAACGACTTCATTGCATCGGATGACTTGAAGTCCGTTTTAGACCGGATCTGCAACCGCTTCACTCCAGAGCTTAACGTCGTTACATCTCTCCCCGTCCGTCTGCTAAGCTCCGAAAGAGTCCCGACCCCCAACTCCATAACCAGCCATCCCGCCATCCACCTGGCCTCTGATAATTCACGATCTTTACCTGGGACGAGAAAATCCTTCTCGTCAAAGTGATAATACCGGCAAACCTCCTGCATGATTCTATCAAGGCTTGCCTTCGGTCTTAGCCTCATCGGCTTCCGGCCTAAGATCCGATCCATGAAATCGTCATCACCGAGAATCCGGCTGTCTCTTCCCAGGCCCCTGTGGTATTCTTCTTGATGGAGCCCTCCTTTTCCTTCATGAACAAATCTCCTGTAGGCCCTTCTGGCTAGGGTAAGCCTCTTCGAGAACTGCGAGAGAACCCAATCCGTCGTAAGCCAGGGGATTATTTCAAGGCCGAGATACGCTCGATGGCCGCTCCACGGATAATCCTCCGGTTCCTTTACAATCCCTGCCCGTACCGGATTTAGATGGACGTAACGAATCAATTCTTCCAGGTAAGGATCTGCGTCAACCAGAACAGCTTTGTACCGCCCCTGAAAAAGATGGCCAGAGCGTTTCTGGCGCCAATTCATCCACCGGGTGTAGCGGAAACTGAGATTCTGCATAATTCGTGAAAGCGGGATCTCGCCCATCTGAATCGCCAGGTGGACATGGTTGGTCATCAAACAAAATGCATGGATACGATGCCCGAAACGTTCAATTCCCTCTTGCAGCAGCAGGTAGAAGCGGGTACGATCCTTATCATCGGAAAAAATGGTCTGGCCGTTGTTACCACGCAAGATAGCGTGGTACAGTGCTCCTGGATAAAGGAGTCGTGGTTTCCGAGCCATGAGGCAAGACT
>Ga0315282_10003165_pt1 | contig 29631 bp, 31 predicted proteins | sample YL17G07_20_MG_FD_203693 | JGI IMG/M metagenome (GOLD analysis project Ga0315282, IMG submission 203693) | Sediment microbial communities from Yellowstone Lake, YNP, Wyoming, USA - YL17G07_20 | ecosystem: Environmental > Aquatic > Freshwater > Lake > Sediment | place: USA: Wyoming | collected... | reverse complement strand
TCCCGTATCAACAACCGGCCGAGGAAGTGCTTGAAGTACAAAACGCCCCTCGAAGTCTTCACCCGAGTCGTTGCACTTCGAAGTTGAATGTGCACCCCCGATGCTTACCTCGGCCTCGCCCTTCATGCAAACGAACACGACGTGAGACGCCATGTCGCATCTTGACATGCTCTCCCCTGGGTCAAGGCTGATGACTCTCATCTTGAACTCGGGAGTCTGATAAAAGACATTCTTTTCTCTTTGGCCGTGACCGGCCGCCGGCATGCCGGCGATATCGAACTTTTTCATGGGTGCCCCCTTTACCTAACCACTACCGTTCCCAACTTTCTTTGTCGCGCTGGCCCCACTCAATCCGACCTATCATCGGCTTCGCTTGAACATCATTCGGAGCGTTCCCGGCAGGTCGGCCAAGCGGCCTGCCATCATGAAGAAATAGGTCATCGTCCAATTGGCGAGAACTGTGGCCACTCCGAAAAGGAACATGCCGACACTCATCAGAGGCCAACCGGACATAATGTTCCCGACGACGCAGCCCGTGGCCATGGCGGCGCCCGCCCCGACGAGGAATCCCCCGAACAAGGCCGTCACGATCTGCTCCGGCGGCTTCGGTTGAAGCCGGACCCGGCCCCCGAGCGACGCGGAGGCGAAGGCCCCGAAAAAGGTCCCAAACACGACCAGGACGAGCCACCAGGTGATCTTCTTGGCGCCCGGGACGGACGGTGACGGAACCGCGTTCGCCGCGGGGCCCGCGATGTGGAGCAGGCTCGATTCAGTGAGGAGCTCCTGGATATGGAGGACCCCGTGGGTGACGCCGATCGGATAATTGCGGCCGGCGGCCGCTGAAGAGAAAAGAGAGGCCACGACCACAAGGCCGATGGCGGCCCCCGCCTGCCAGGGCTTCCAGGGCTTTGTCAGTAAACTACGGGATGGGGCCGGCGGAGCCGGAGGAATGGACTTCAAGCCCGGCGCCTCGCGTTTCATTCTCCGCAGGAGGACGAGTGCGGTGGTCAGGCCGGCAAAAATCAACGCCCAAGACCAGAACGGCAGGCCCGAAAGCGAGGGAAGCGTCAAGGGGCCGCCGCCGGACGCACTCGTTTTGACCGCTCTTGCTTTCGTCGCCCACCCGGTGAGCGGGCCGTGTTCGACGAACGCAATGCCGATCGGGATCGTTAGCAGGGCGACGATTGAATTGATATTTCCCATGGCTGATTTATAGATGCACCCGCTGATGCAGCCTCCGGCCAACACGGTGCCTGCGCCGAATACGAGGCCCCCCACGATGTCGTTCACCCAGAGCAGCGGCTTGGGACTCAGCGAAACCCACCCGGCCAGGCTTGCAGCGGCGAAGCCGATCATCGCCACGACGATGCCGACCCACAGGCCGAAAACCTTCCTCCCATTCCTCATCAGGAGGACCTCGCTAAATGCTGAGGCACCGCACAAATCCCCCTTCTGCAGGAAGAATCCGAAAAGCAAGCCGATGGGAAAGGCCGAGAGGACCCATTTCTTCGTGATTAGGGCCGCCGAAAGAACGCCTATTCCAGATATAGCGGCCACCCAAAAAGGCCACCAGCGGGAGAGAGTTGCCCGGTGAATACGGTTTTCGCCTGCCATCGTTCTTCCTCCTATCCGAGCCTGACGATCAAGCCTTGATTTCCGGGGTCGCGGCCGCATGGAAATATCGGCGTTTGAAGTACAGCGCCACGTTGACCAGACCGATCATGACCGGCACCTCGACGAGAGGGCCGATGACGGCCGCGAAGGCCTGCCCGGAATTGATGCCGAACACGGCCACGGCCACGGCGATGGCCAATTCGAAGTTGTTGCTGGCCGCCGTGAACGACAGCGTCGCCGCCTTGGGATAGTCCGCGCCCGCCTTGCGGCTGAGGAAGAACGAGACGAGGAACATGGCTACGAAGTAGATGAGCAGCGGCACGGCGATACGCAGGACGTCGAGCGGGATCTTGACGATGTATTCGCCCTTGAGCGAGAACATGACGACGATGGTGAAGAGGAGGGCGATGAGGGTGATCGGGCTGATGCGCGGGATGAACTTCGTCTCGTACCACGTCCGGCCCTTGAGCTTGAGCAGGCTGAATCGGGTGATGAGCCCGGCCAGGAACGGGATGCCGAGATAGATGAAGACGCTTTTAGCGATCTGGCCGATGGTGACGTTGACCGCCGTCCCCTTGAGGCCGAGCCAGGTCGGGAAGACGGTGATGAAGATATAGGCATAGACCGAGAAGAACAAGACCTGGAAGATCGAGTTGAAGGCGACGAGCCCCGCCGCGTACTCCCGGTCACCCTGGGCCAGGTCGTTCCAGACGATGACCATGGCGATGCAGCGCGCCAATCCGATCATGATCAAACCGTACATGTATTCGGGCTTGTCGCGAAGGAAGATGACGGCCAGGGCGAACATCAGGAGCGGCCCGATGACCCAGTTCTGGACGAGGGAGAGGGAGAGGACCTTGACGTTCTTGAAGACGTCGCCGAGCTCCTCGTACTTCACCTTGGCCAGGGGCGGATACATCATCAGAATGAGGCCGATGGCGATGGGGATGTTGGTCGTCCCCGACTGGAACTTATTGATGAAGCCGACGACGGCCGGCACGAAATAGCCGAGGCCGACGCCGAAGGCCATGGCCAGGAAGATCCACAGGGTCAGGTATCTGTCAAGGAACTTGAGTCTGGGGTTTCCGGGTGTCATACGTGGTCTCCTTTCACGTTATTCAGGTCCATAACAAAAAGTAAAAGCCGATGCCGATGATCAGGACGCCAGCGAGCTTCTGCAGGACACCGTGGGCTTTGCGCAGACCCTTCGATTCAAGGAGCCCTTTGGCCGCGCCGACGGACGTCCCCGCAATAAGGACGAGCGCCGAGTGCCCGAGGGCGTAGACGAAGAGAAGGAACCCGCCATAAAGGACGTTCCCCTTCTCCGCCACGAAGGCCAGGAGCACGGCCAGGATGGGAACGGCGCACGGCGTCGAAACGACGCCGAACAGCAGCCCCAACAGGAAGGCGCCGAGATAGCCCTGCTTCTTCACCCGGATCCCAGTCGGAACGGGGATATTCCATTTGAGGATGCCGAGCAGCTGCAGCCCCATTAAGAAGCAGACGCCCGCTACCGCATATTTCCAGAACTGGCCGACATTCCCGAACATCCGTCCCATGAGAGCGGAGATGAGCCCGAGCGCCGTGAAGGTGATGGCCAAGCCGATAACAAAAAAAAGTGAAAAGACAAGCGAGCGTCTTACGGTCGTGGTTTCCTTGTTGCCGGCGACGACGCCCATCAAGAGCGGGATCATGGCCAGGACGCAGGGGTTCAGGGCCGTCGTCACGCCTCCCAAGAAGACCGCGACGATGGCCAGCCAGGGGCTGTGCCGGAGGAGCGCCGAAACGTCGCCAAAGAGACTTTCCATCTCTCCTCAGCTCACTGGACGCCGTGCTTCTTCAGGAGCTCGAGGATCTCCTCCTTGGGAAAGAGCCCGACGTGGCGGGCGATCTCCTTTCCCTTTTGATCCACGAAGACCTGGGTCGGGATGAGCTGGATGCCGTATTTCTCGGCCGGGGCGGGATCCTTCCAGACGTCATAAAAGATGACCTGGACCCTGTCGGGGAAGGCCGCGGCGATCTCTTTCATGATCGGTTGCATCTTCTTGCAGGGGATGCACCGGTCGGCGCCGAGCTCCATGAACGTCACCATGTACTTGGAAAAGTCGATGTCCAGGCGGTTCGTGACCAGGACCTCACCCTTGACGGCCCAGATGGCAGGCTTGGACTGATCGGCACGGGGATTCGCGGCAAAGCCAGAGAAGCCGGCGATAGAAAACAGGGCTACGGCAAAAATGATTTTCGTTTTTATGGTCTTAGACAATATTCAATCTCCCTTCCGCTTTCAGCTGCTTTTTTATTTTGGACCATAGGCCGTTCTTCTTATATATTTCCCGCACTTGTCGAAGGTCAGGAAAGGTGATGGCCTCACCGAGGCAAAGATTGGCGCAGGTCGAGCAACCCACGACGCAATCATTGGGCCGGACGACCTCGGCCCCTTCCTTGGTCCAAGCAAAAACGTTACGTCCGCAATTCATGCAAATCCCGCACTTCACGCACTTGCTCCTGTCGATTCGTGGCGACCAATCGATCTTGTTCCTTGGATAACCTGTCAGCCAAGCCATAGGATTTCCTCCTTCACCGATATCATTGAATTCTCGAGGCGTTCATTCGGAAGGCGTTCAACAAGGCGCTGATGAGAAGTATGGCAGGGATGGTCAGGACCAACCGCAGGAGAGCGAACTCCGCTCCTAAGAACTTGACCTCGAACAGGATCATCGGGATCTTGATCGAGGCCCAGACGCAGAGGAAGACGGCGACGTTATAGAGGCTCGCACCTTTATCGAGAAGAGACTTGCCGATGGGGAAAGCGGCATACAAGGGGCCCATGGCCACTGTGCCCAACAGGAAGGCAATGGATGTGCCTTTGATTCCCGAAGCATCGCCCATGAGCCGTTCAATGGTCGGTTTCGGGACCCAGGCGTCGAACAATCCGCAGAGAATGAGGACCGGCGGGAGAATGGAGATCATCTCCACGAGGTAATCCTTGGAGACGAACAGGATGGTAAGCGCCTTGTCGGGCCGCATTGCCCAAACAAGCAGCGTGGCCGCCGCAAGGACCGCCAAAATCGCCGGCACGGCCTTGATCTTCATCTCAAGACCTCCCCCATGACGAAGGCGATGACCAAGGCCATGACGAAGCTGAGGGAGTTCCTCAAGAGAGTGAATCTCCTACCAAAGAACTTCACTTCGAGGGGAGCCGTAAGCACGCCAACCATGACCAGGGTGGTGACGAACGCTGCGATGGCTCGAACATCCGCTCCCTGCCTGAGAAAGGACGCGGCCAGGGGGAAGGCGATAAAGGCCGGGATGAGAACGATGGAGCCGAATGAGGCGGCTATGATGACCCCGATGATTCCCGCGTTCCGGCCGATGGTGTTCAACACGAGCCCGGAGGGGAGGAACGTCAAGATGAAACCGATCGTCCAGATGATGGCGACGATGGACGGGGCCAGGGACAGAAATGCCCGCCGGAAGAAGCGAAGGGCTTCCATCGTCTTTTCCCGGCTTTTTGCCCAGGATAAAATAAGGCCTGCCCCCACAACGCCCCAAATCACCACAACAAAAGTCATTCGCTACTTCACCCTTGGGTTAGAGCCGCGCTCGTCAGGCCGCAGCCTCCTGGATCCAAGCCTTGATGTCCTCGATCCGGGGAATACGGCCTGCGCATTTGATTTTTCCGTTGATGACCAGGCCGGGAGTCGCCAGGATGCCGTAGGACATCATCTTCCTGATATCGGTGATCTTCTCGACTTCGGCGGCGACATCGAGATCGGCCAGCGCGTTCTTCACGCGTTTTTCGACCATCTCACATTTCGGGCATCCCGGGCCCAGAACCTTGATCTCCATGCCTCCCCCTTATCCCTTTCCGGTTTCCACGAAAATGTCCGGCTCGACGATGACGCGGCTCTTGACGGAGTTGGCGACGAGGCTGAACTTCTGGGCCGATTCAAGCCCCCGGCGGACGCGCTTTCGAACGGCCTCCATCGGCTCGTTCCCGGCACGCACGACGATCCGGGGCTTCAGAATGACCTGGGTGAAGATCTCGGTCCTATCGAGCTCGACGAGCTTCGTCCCCTCGGCCCGGCATTCATAGGAAACGAGGTCCAGCCGGAAGCGCTCGGCCGCCCAGATGAACATCAGCATGACGCAGGTGTTGACGGCAGCGACGAAGGCGTCCTCGGGCGTCAGGACGCCGGCCCGGCCGTGGGACTGCGGCGGGGCGGAAAAATCCATCTCCGGGCCGTTGCCCAAGCGGACGCGCCCGTCGTGCCCGCCCGTCCATGTCACGGTTGTTTCGTAGATTTCTGTTTTGGACATCAGGGCTTCCCTGGGCCAGATTCTTTGTCGGAATCCTTACGTTTTTTCTTCAACAGCTGGTCCGTCTCTTCCATGATCTTTCCGGCGACCTCGTCGGCCAGGCGCAGCCCTTCCGCGTTCAGCCGCCGGGTCGTACCGATCGCGCCGCAGCCGCATTCCTTCGCGATTTCCGTCACGACGATCGATGCGGCCGGCTTGGCGCTGTATTTCTCCGTGGCCAGGGCCGCGCACCTTTTTTCGCATCCGTCCACGGCGATCGTCGGGTAATGACGGGCGAAGGCCCGCTCGCCCTCGCCGCCGGCGAGGAACAGCGGCAGGCATAGGGTCACGGTATCGTCGGGCCGGAGGGTCTCCAACACCTTGCGGACCGCCCGGCGCGTCACCGTCCCCTCCGGCAGTTCTTCGCCGGAGCAGGAGATCAAGCCCACCTTCTTTTTCGGCAGATCAGGCATGGCCGTCCTCCGCTCCGATCCCGTCCACGATCTTCGCGCCTTCCTCGGCCGCGGCCCGGGCCAGCTTTAATCCGTCTTCATTGAGATCGCACACGCCTTCCGGCTTGAGGCCGCGATGGCGGCGGACGACATCGAAGACGGCGACCTTGCGGACGTCGGCGGCGCCGGAACAGCCGAGCCCCGCGGCCGCGCAGGCGAGCTTGCAGCCGTCGATGGCAATGGCCGGTCCGCCGGCGACCTCGCGCCGGGCCTCTTCGTCGCCAAGGACGAGAAGGCCCAGGGCGACGATCTTCGTCTTTCCGGGGCGGAGGTCCTCCGTCAGGATGAAACCCGCCTCCCGCGCCGCCGCGCCCAGGCTTTTTCCGATGCCGCTGCAGGCGACGACCGGAATCTTGCGCTTCGATCCGCTCATCGCAGGGCCTCCGCTTCCGCCTGGACCTTGGCCAGGGCCAGGTACTCCGCCGCGATCTTCAAGGAGGCTTTCGCGGCAGCGACATCTCCGACCTCGAGAACGGCCAACCAGCCTTTTCCGTAGGGGTCCTGGTTGACGAGCTCGGCGGCGGCCGCGAGATCGCCGTTGACCACGACGACCTTTCCGCCGACGGGCGACGGAACGCTGATGTTGACCTTGATCGTCTCGACGACCGCCACCTCATCCCCCCGCTGGATCACGGTCCCCACGTCCTTCATTTCCGCGAAGGCCACATCGCCGTTCCGCTGTTGCATGAAATCCGAAAGCCCGATGCGGGCCCGCGAGCCTTCGAACCTCGCCCATATCCCGGCCTCGCTGTAAAAGAGATCGGCGGGAAAGCGGAAGCGAAATTTATCGACCGTGAGCTCAAGAGCATTGTCACCCATGCTCCCCCTCCCGTATCGCCATGGCATTCCGCCGGACGCCCAACGCTATGTTCTTCACGCCCGCCCTCCCTCGATGAACGTTTCCTCAATCCAGGCACGGATCTCGTCGCGGCTGCGGCGGAAGCAAGCCAGGACATCCTCGTCCGTCCCCTTGCAGGCCACCGGATCTTCGAAGGCGTGGTGGAGATATTTCTTCCCGCCGAGGAAGACCGGGCAGTCCGGCTGGCTATCGTCGCAGACCATGACAACGTAGTCGAACCGTCGGCCCTCGAATTCGTCGATGCTCTTCGAGCGATGGCCGGAGATATCGATCCCGATCTCGGCCATGGCCCGGATCGCGGCCAAATGAACCCGGGTGGCTTCCGTGCCCCCGCTGGAGGCCCGGAACTGGTCGGCGTGAAGGGTGTTGACCAGCCCCTCGGCCATCTGCGACCGGGCCGAGTTGTGGACACAGATGAAGAGAATCGTCTTCTTGTCCACCGGTTTCTCCGTCATGTCATTTCGCTCCTTGGCCTGCCGCCGCCGGGAGACGGATCGGCTGCTTGTGCCGGACGTCGCGCCGGGCGCAGAGGTCCATGCGTTCGATGTCCCGGAGAATCTGAGCCGATGTCCCGAGCTCCGGCTTGAGCGCCGCCTCGAGCAGGGCTTCGACCGTCTTGCGGGCACGGCCGGGAATACGATAGATGATCCACCGTCCTTTCCGGACGTCCTCGACGAGCCCGGCCTCGCGCAGGATTCTCAGCTGGTGGGAAACGCGCGACTGCTCCATCTTCAGGACGAATATGAGCTCGCAGACGCACAGGTCCCGCCGCGCGAGGAGGAGCATGATCCGCAGGCGCGTCGTTTCCGACAGGGCCTTGAAGGTCTTGACGGCGTCGCTCACGGGCATTGGATGATCCCCTGGGCCCAGAGGCACGCTCCGCAAGCGGGGAAGGTATTGCCGTAGCAGTCTTCCTCGTTCTTTTCGAGCATCGTGCAGCCGCCGCAGACGTGGCAGGGCGAAAAATCGAAATCGCGGACCTTTTCGCGGAAGCGGGCGTAGGCCTCCGAATCCCAGACCTCCCGGAGCCCGGCGGCGCCGGCGACGGCCAGGTCGCCGAAGAAGCAGGCCGCCACGGTTCTCTCCAGCCCGTAGAGATAAGTGCGGTGCGTGTGGAGGAGGCCGGCGCAGGGCGCGACCTTGCCGTCCCAGCGGACGAAGGCCGAGCGGTCATGGATAAAACGGCAGCGCCGGGCCTCGACGCTCAGCCGGTTGCCCATGAAGGACAGGTTCTCGAATCCTTGGAGAAGATTGAACACGGCGTCCCTGGTCGTGTCGTTGATATCCAGCCGTGGGAGGTTGATTTCGGTCTTGCCGGGGGCGGCGGTGAAGGTGTCCAGGGTCAGCGTCTGGAGACAGAGCATCTCCTTTTCCATCTCGGCGCTGTAGGGCAGGACGTTGCTGACCTGGATGCGGCGGGCGCCCACCGAGCGGGCCAGCCGGTCGAGCTCCTTGAGGTCGGCCAGGTTGCGCCGCATGAGGACGAAGGCGATGCCGAGCTCGACGCGGTGCGGGCCCCGCTCGTTCAGCTGAGCGAGCCGCCGGAGGCTGTCCATGATGGCGCCGAAGTCGGCGCCCCGGCGGATGTCCTCGTAGCTTTCTTCCGTCGCGCCGTCGAGCGAAACCCAGAGCCTGTCAAGGCCGGTCGCGAAGAGCTCGTCCAGACGCGAGCCGTCGAGCCGGGTCGCGTTGGTCACCATTTCGGCCCGCAAGCCGAGTGATTTGACCTTCCGGATCATGGACATGATCTCGGGATGCAGGGTCGGTTCGCCGATGCCGCCGAACATGACGGATTCCAGGGAGGGGAAGCGTCCGAGCCCCGAGGCCAGCCGGCCGAAGAGCGCCGGGTCCATGTCGCCCGTCGGCTCGTTCCAGGTGTTCCTGACGCACGTCCGGCAGCTCAGGCCGCAGCGCGAGGTCGGTTCGATGTACAGCCGGGCCAGGCTGTGGATGTCGGGCAGGACCTCCAGGCGGCCGCGGTCGAAGCGGACGTCGGCGACCGAACCGGGCCCGAGCCCCAGGCGTCGCGCGGCGTCCGGCGGGATGAGCAGGCTCCCGTCCCTGCGGACGCGGCTCCGGGCGGCTTGTTTTACGGCGGCGGGCTTTGACATATGAAGATATTTTCATATATCAGGCCGGGATTGTCAAGGGCAAGAGACGTCCCAAGGACAGCCGATGGAAGCGGAAGGCGTTGTTCCCTGCGTCATGGCGAGCCCCGCCGGGGGCGCGGCAATCCCATGAGCGTTCAGCTTTATTTGTAGAGCTTATAGACGCGGGAGGCGATGCGGGCGATCATCCGCTTGGCGATGATGGCCCCCGTGTTGCCCTCGGTCAGGACGCAGATGAGGAGGTCGCCGCGCGGCGCGAAAACGATCCCGGCGTCATGGCAGACTTTGTGCTCCAAGCCCGTCTTGTGGGCGACCAACGTCTTCCGGGGCAGGTAGCGGGGGATCCGGTCGTTGACTTTCTGTTCCTTGAGCACGGCCAGGCACTTCTCCGCGACATGGGAGGAAACGCAGGTGCCGCGGTACATCTTTTCCAGGATGCCGGCCATGTCGCGGGGCGTGGTGTAGTTTTCGACGCCGTTGGCCCGCGAGCGGAAGTCCATCATCTTGCGCGACAGGTTGGTCCGCTCGAGTCCAAGTTCCCTGAAGGCCTGTCCGATATAGTCGAAGCCGAGGAGATCGATGAGCATGTTGGCGGCGGTGTTGTCGCTGTCCGTGATCATGAGCTCGAGGAGCTTCTCGACGGTGACCGGCGTTCCGGCCGGCGCCGCCCGCAGGATGCCGGAGCCGCGGACCTTGTCCGTCCTCTTCAGCCTGAGGACCTCTTCCAGGGTGATCTGCCCCTCCTCGACCGCCTTGAGGCAGGCGGCCATGATGGGTACCTTGACCATGCTCGCCGAGGGGAACGGCCGGTCCGGATCGCGGAGGATGGTCCGCCCCGTACCGAGGTCCTTGATGACGAGGCCGAGCTCGCCCTGGAAGTCACGGACGCTTCTCTCGATGTCCCTTTCGAGCTCCTGCCATTTCGCGTCGATCGGCCTCCCTGCCGTCGCCTGCGAAATCACGTACTGGCTCGGGCCGGCGGCGGGCGGCGCGGCGGCGCCGAGGGTCAAGGCGAAAAAGAGGGCGAGCGATATGGAATGTATGACCGGCGAGGCGAACTTTCTCTTCATGGCTCGACGCAACGAGCCCTATCTTACCAGCCCGCCCGCCGTTTTTGAAGTCCTCTCCAGCCTCGGCGGCAAAAAAGACCCGCCTTTGTCCCCCCGGGCGGTCCAGCCCGAAGAGAAAAGCGCTTCAGCCGCCGGAGGATTTTTTCGGGCGATGGCAAACGATCTTATGGAGAGCATGCCTTATTCGACATGCGAATCGATTTTGATATACGGCTCCATGTCCCCGCCGCTCCACTCGAAGGCGCCCAGCTGGGCTCCCCCGCCGTGGATGGGCTCGAAAGCCTTCGCGGGCAGGAGCTCTTCGCCGTCGTCGTAAATGATCAGATGGTAGGGGGTGCAGTTGCCGAAATAGAAATACCGGACTCTTTCGTCCCGATGATCGATCAGATGGGCGCCCACGGTCGCGTCGACGGGAAGCCATCCGTAGGGCTCGAAATAGACCTGCGCCCACGAATGCTGGGCATGATCGCCGTCGGGCTGGACCCGCCATCCCCCCTGCGGCCGGGCCGGTATATTATGGATCCGGCAAAGCGAAATGAACAGGTTCGATTTCGCGCCGCAGTCCCCGCGCCTGTGCCTAGCGGTGTATTCCGCGGGATCCCCCAGGACCGGCTTGGGATCGGTCCAGACGACGTTCCGGCAGATCCATTCGTAGATCTTCCGGGCTTTCAAGTAATCGTTGGTCTCGCCGCCGACGATTTCCGCGGACAGCTTTTTCAAGTACGGCGTAAAGGCATTGCTCCCCGTTTCCTCCGTGTACTTCCGATAATCCGGGTCCGAAGTCCCGTACGGCCGAATGGAGGCGGGGTCGATCTTTTGATAATGTCCCATCGCTTGATATTCGTAGATGAACTGACAGACGAAGGCCGCGTCGCCGATCGACGCGGCATCCCTCATGGGCTTCATCCAGCCCAGCGGAGGCTTGGCGAAATAGTTCCTCCATTCCCCATTGGCGTTATTGCTTCGATCGATCGCCTTTTCGAAATAGATCATCGAGGTCAGGTTGCCGCTTTGAGGAAGCCTGATATCGGCGACGCTCGAACGGACGATCCTGATATCCGATTGAAATCTGTTTTCCCGGACATAGGGGATCCAGGCTTTCAAGACGGAGTGCTCGGGCAGGCCGCCGATATCCTGGAAAAAGGTGAACGCGACCGTGATCTTCCTGGATAGGGCCGCGCCTTTCTCGAACGAAGCAATCGTCTCCAGCGGGTACGGCGAGGCGTCGTGGCCTTTGTCTTCCGGGATTTTGGCCCGGCGGGCGGCTTCCGGATTGACCCGGAAGAGATCGGAAACGCAGTTCGCGTAATACCTTCTTTCGCCGTCGATCAGGTAATATTCCAGGCTGTCGTCGGCCTCCCATCTTTTCACGTCGGCTTCCGACACGTCGGGGATTCTGGCCTTCAATTCCTTGAAAACGGCCTGGCGGGATAGCGTGTATTCCCTTTTGACCGCCTCCATCTCCTTGGAAAGCTCTCCGTTCCGGGCCGGCCGGCGCGGGTTTTCGGTTTCGCGCCCGCAAGAGACCACCGCCAGGGCCAGGACGATCGCGGCAAGAGCCGCTGTTTTTCTCACTCCGGCCTTCGGCTACTGCCTCTTGATCGTGATATCGCCGGAGGTCTCTAGCTTGAGCGTGACGCCGCCCTTGCCCGTTCCGAAGCTCACGGCCCGGCCCTGAGCGCTTCCGGTATCCCTCAACATGACGGGAATGTCGGTGATGATCTTCCCGAACTCGGTCTTGGCCGTGCCCTCGAACTCGATCCCCGCCGGCAGCGTGATCTGGATCGGTTTGAACGACGTCCTGACGTCGATGGAACTTCCCGCCGGCAGGTTTTTGATCTCTTCGATATCGACGGCGCTCGACTCGCCCACGACCGTGATCGGTCCCGACGTCCGCCGCAGGACGACGTTCTTGAACGAGTTCTTGACGCTCACGGCGCCGCCGATGTCCTCGGCCAGAACGCTCGACGATTCGCCCTCGACCGCGAGCCCGCCGCCGATGCGCCGGACCTCGACGCCGTTGAACGACGTGTCGATCGTCGCGCCCTTCTTGATATCCGCCGCCGTGACCTTGGCCGACTGCGACCGGACCTCTAGCGCGCCTCCGACGCCGGTGACCGAAACGTCCTTGAAAGACGACTTGACATAGACGTCATGGTCGACGTCGCGGACCGTCACGGCCGACGATTCGCCGTCCACGGTCAGCCGGCCGTGGATGAGCGCCGCGGTGATCGACTGGAAGGAGCTCTTGATCGAGGCGTCGCCGCCGATGTCCTCGACCGTGACCGCCGCGGATTCGCTTGTCAACCGCAGTCCGCCCTTAACGCGCGTGACCTTGACCGGCTTGAAACTGCTGTCGACGACGGCCTCGAGCGACACGTCATCGACGGTCACGTCCGAACTCTCGCCCTTGATCTCGAGACGGCCCCGGACGCCGCGGACGTCGATCGTCTTGAAGGAGGACGTGATCCGGCAATCCCCGGCGACGTCTGAGCCGACGACGCCGGCGCTCTCCGCGGTCACGGTGAGCGGCCCGCCGATCTTCACGAACTGGACGTCCTTGAAGCTGTTGCGGATATCGGTGCGGCCGGCGATGTTCTCGGCCCGGACTTCGCCGCTTTCGTTCCGGACGTCGATCGGCCCCTTGAAGTCCACGACCCGGACCGCGGCGAAGCTGTTCTCGAGCTTGAGCTCCCCGCCGCAGCCGCCGACCGAGACCTCGCCGCTCTCGTTGCGCAAGGCCAACCGGCCCGTGACGCCGCTGACCGCGACGTTGCCAAAGTGGTTGCTGATATCCAGGGACTGCGAGGCCGGGACGAAGATCTCGATCCGGGCCGCGTAGGAAAGATCCCAGCGCCCCCTGCGAACGGCGTCGCCGATCTTTCCGAAGATGTTCGTTTTCTCCCGGTCCCAATCCATGGGCGACGTCAAGCGCAGGACGAGGCCACCCGCCTCGGTCTCGATTTTCATCGCCGTGTTGTCGAGGAACTCCTTGATGAATGCGGGATCGGAGTCGCCGACCTCGACGGTCGCCTTGGCCGAGACCTCGTTTTTATCCCAGGCGGAGACCGTCAGTTGGGCCTGGGTCCGGTCGACGCGAAGCATTTTTCCGGGCGCGGAAACGCCTTGCGCGACCAGGGTTTTCGTCTGGACGTTCTTGGCGTCGGGGCCGAGAAGGCCCGTCTTTTCCGCGCCGGGCGCGGTCTGAGGCGCTGCGACCATGAAGGTCACAAGGAGGATTGTCGCCGCCAGGGCGATCAGGGTTTTGTTTCTCATGGTTGACTCCTTTCCGAAATGGTCTAATTCATCGACCCGAGCGCGTCGGCCAGGGCCTGCCGCTTGTCCTGCAGCGCGGCCAGGAGATAGCGCCGGATATGGGCGTTCCCCGGGTTCGAGGCCAGGGCTTCCCGGCACTTGACGATCTGGGCGTCGATGACGGCCAGCTTGTCCTTGTAGAGGGACATCTCCTGGAGATCCATGGCCGCGATCTTCGGCCGGGCCTGACTCTCCAGCGACTCGATGGCCCCGAGGTATTCTTTTTCCGTGCTTTCGACCCGGGCCAGAGCCTCACGGGCCAGGATGCCCGACGGGGCGGCCGGGCTCCGGAAAACGCGGATGCCCAGGACGGCGAGCACGAGGAGGGCCGCGCCGGCCGGAATGAGAACGGGCCAGCGGCGGGAAAGAAAAGCGATCAGCCGCGGGCCTTCGGGCGCGCGTTTCCCCGCCCCCTTCTCGGCGGCGAGCTGTTTCTCCCGGACCAGGGACGCTTCAATTTTCTCCCACAGGGCGTCCGCGCCGACCGGGTCCCTGAGAGCCGTGATTTCCCGGTCCAGCCGGGCGTCGAGCGCCGTCTGCTCGCGGCACTCGGCGCAATCCCGGGCGTGGCGGGTAAAATCCTCAGCCGTCACTTCCCCATTCCGATGCCTGTCGAATTGATCGCAGCTCATGATATCTCTCCCGCCGGGATGGAACTCAGCCAGTCCCGGAGCTTCTTTCTGGCCCGATGGACGCTGGTTTTGACGGTTCCGACGTTGACGCCGAGAATGTCGGCGACTTCCTCCTGGGAATACTGTTCGACGGCGAAAAGGACGAAACAGGATTTCATCTGCCCCGGCAGGCCGTCCACCGCCTGAGCCAGGCTGTGGGCCAGCTCATGGCCGGATGACACGCCGATGACATCCATATTCTCCATGGCCACGGCGCTCCCCCCGGCCTGCTTCCGCTTGCGCAGCACGTCCATGCAGGTGTTGTGCAGGATCTGGAAGAGGTAGGTGCTGAAGCGGGCGCCCCGGCGGAATCCGCCGATGCCGCGGAAAAGCTTGAGGAAAGTCTCCTGGACGGCGTCCTCGGCTTCCTGGGGACTGCCCAGAAACCTGACGGCCGTCCGCAACAGGGGCTGGCCGTACCGGTCATAGATTTGCCTGTAGGCGCCCAGGTCGCCCGCCTGGCATCGCTCGATAATCTGCTCTTCGTTCGTTTGGTCCATGGTCGGATTATATCGCTTTTCACCCCGTTAGACGGGCTGGAAAGGCGATTCGTTGACCGGGGCGGCGGAAAAAGCGGAGGACCGGAGGTCGAGCTGGAGCTATGGCAAACGTGAAATGGTTGAACTCTCGGCGGGCCGACCTTATAATCTCGGGTGCAATGACGTCCAAGGAAAGAATGCTGAGGGCCCTGGCGCGGGGCAAGCCCGACCGCCTGCCGGCGACCGTCCACCAATGGCAGAAATTCCACCTTGACACGTACCTGGGCGGCGTGACCGACCTCGAGGCCTTCCAGATGTTCGGCCTCGACGCCTCCATCCAGTATTCGCAGGACGCGGGGCAATTCCGGCTCGCTGGAGCCGATTCCGCCGCCTCTTCGAATCCCGGCTGGCGCGACGAGGTCGAGATCCTCAGGGACGATCCGGACGACAGGGCCTGCCGCCATACCATCCGGACGCCCGGCGGGACGCTGACCTACGCCGCGGCCGGCAACCGGGCCACGACCTGGATCACGGAATATCTCATCAAGCGAGACGAAGACATCCGCCTCATCGATAAGTACATGCCGGTGCCCACCCTCGACACGGCGGCCGTCAGCCGGATGTACGACAAGGTCGGCGACAAGGGCATCCTGCGCGGCTTCGTCTGGGGCAACCAAGCCGGCTGCTGGCAGCATGCCGCCTGCCTCATGGACATCCAGCAGCTCATCCTCAAGGCCATGGACGACCCGGCCTGGGTCCACGAGCTCCTGGCGATCCTGCTCCGGAAAAAGCTCCTCTTCATCGAGACCATGAAGGGCGCCCGGTTCGACCTCGTCGAGACGGGAGGAGGGTCGGCCTCGTCAACGCTCATCTCGCCGGCGATGCACCGGGATTTCTGCCTGCCGTACGACCGTCAGATGCACGACGCCCTTCACTCGCTCGGCTTCGCCGTCACGTACCACACCTGCGGCGGGACGCGGGGCATCGAGGAGCTGATCGTGGCCAACGGCTGCGACGCGTCCGAGACCCTGGCCCCGACGTCGATCGGCGGCAACCAGGAGCCCTGGGAATTCAAGGCCAAGATCGCCGGCCGCCTGGCCCTCATCGGCGGCCTGGACCAGTTCAACGTCCTGACGACGGGGACGCGCGATCAAATCCGGGCCATGGTCTTCAAATTGTTCGAAAAGGTCGGCGCCGACGGCGGCTTCATCCTGTCCGCGAGCGACCACTTTTTCGACACCCCGCCCGAAAATATCCGCGTCTACGCCGACGCCGCCCGCGCCTGCGTCTATTGATCATCCGGGTCCGAATCGCCCAGCATCCGCCGCTGGGCCTTCTTTTCGGCGTACGGGCGCGGGACGTAGACGCTCTCGCCCGTGACCGGATCTTTTCCCGTGTAATACATGCACGTCGAGCGGGTCATCGGCGTCGGCGTGAAGATCTGCACGCCCTCGACGGGCTTCTCGCCGCCCTTCCCGAGTTCCTGGAGATAGGCGGCCAGCTCCCGCGCTTCTTTCTCGGACGTCCCCGGGTGGGCGACCATGAAGTAGTACTTGAGATGCTGCGGCGCCGCGAACCGGCCCCGGCCCGCCTCCCTATTGATCTCATCGAAGACGCGCCGGAACTCCTCGAGCTTCCGCCGGCCCCCGCTCTTCCCCATCAGCCGCAAAACCACGTCGGACACGTGCTCGGGGGCGATCTTCAGCAGGCCCGAGACATGATGCTTCGCCAGCTCTTCGATGTACGTCCGGCTCTCCAGGGCCAGGTCGTAGCGGACGCCGCTGCGGACGAAGATCTTCTTGACTCCGGGGACGCGCCGCGCCTTGCGCATCAGGCCGATGAGCCGCTTGTGGCTCCGGTCGAGCCGGCCGCAGGCGAGGCAGTCGCCGTCCGCGCACGGCGACGGGCAATCCATGCCGTACATGTTGGCCGTCGGCCCGCCGAGGTCGTCCACGAATCCCTTGAACTCGGGATGGCGGGTCAGGCCCCCTATCTCGGCCAGGATGGATTCCTCGCTCCGGGACACGATCCGGTCGCCCTGGTGCAGGGACAGCGCGCAGAACGAGCAGCGGCCGATGCATCCCCGGTGGGTCACGACGGAGAACCTGGCCATGCCGAGCTCGGGATAGCCCTCCGGGATGAGGCGGGAGAACGGCAGGCCGTAGACCCAGTCGAGATCGCTCGTCTTGTATTCGGGCGCCGGGTATTGGACGACGAAGCGGTTGGCGTGGCCCTGAACGAGCAGGCGCCGGTTGGCGATGAGGCGCTGGGCCTCGCAGAAGCGGTCCTTGTCGCCGCTGACCTCCTCGAACGGCGGCAGGACCTCGGCGCCCGAAGGCGCCTCGCTTCGGACGACGCACGTTCCGGGGATGCCGTCGAGCGACTCGCCGCGGTCCAGCTTTTTCGCGATCTTCAGGACCTGGATCTCGCCGGGGCCGTAGACAAGGATATCGGCCCTCGTATCGAGCAGAATCGACCGCCGGACCGCGTCGTCCCAATAATCGTAATGGGCGAAGCGCCGCAGCGACGCCTCGATGCCGCCGAGGACGATAGGCACGCCGCGGTGGAGCTCGCGGATCTTGTTGGCGTAGACGATGACGGCCCGGTCGGGCATTCGGGCGATATAGGGGACGTTGCGGTCGCGCGCCCTCTCGCGCTTGAGGGGCGAGTAATTGACCAGCATGCTGTCGATCGAGCCCGACGTGACGCCGAAGAAAAGCCGAGGCCGGCCGAGCTTGAGGAAGTCGCCCTTCCGCTTCCAGTCCGGGGATTCGATGACGCCGACGCCGTAGCCCCGCGCGTCGAGAACGCGGGCGATGACACCGACGGGCGAAAGCGGATGGTCGGCGTACGGCTCGCCGCTGACCAGAATGACGTCGAAGCCGGAACCGCTGGTGGCGATCATCGGGGCTATTTTATCACGCCGCCGTTTTCACGCGGCACGGCGTAGAGCCCGAAGGCCGCGTTGGCGAGGAGGAGCGCCCCGGCCAGGAAGAACGGGACCTGGAGCCCGAGCCGGTAGCCGAGCGACGAGAAGACCACGGCCCCGGTCATCTGGCCCGCGGTCTGGAAGGACATCAGCACGCCGGCGCTCCCGCCGATCGTTCGCTTTTCAAAGAGCCGGGAGATGGTCAGAAGAACCAGTGCCCCCATCAGCCCGTCGCCGGCCTCATGGATGACCCGGAAGGCGAAGGACAGCCGGACGTCGTTCCGGACCATGAGGACGAGGCCCAGGCCCGACAGGGCCATGCCGAGGAGAAGGAGCCGGCGGTTCCGCCTCGGGTCGTACTTCAGGCGGCTGACGAGGAGGGACGCGCCGGCGATTCCTACGTAGGCCAAGCCCATGTACAGGGCGACCAGCCGCTCGTCGAGCCCGAAGCGGGCGCGCAGAAAGGGCCCGTAGACCGTGCCCTCGACGCCCCAGTGGAGGGCCAGGACGAATAGGAAGGCCGAAAAGGCCAGGGTCTTTTTATTGAAGATATTCGAGCGGTATTCCCGGAGGGCGACGACGGAGAACTTTTCCGCGCCGAAGCCGCGGACGGCGAAGGTCGAAACGATCGTCAGCGCCGCCAGCGCGGTGAGCAGCGTCCGGTAGCCCCAGTGGAAGGCAACGAACCCGCCGAGCACGAAGCCGACGGGCGGGCCGGCCGCCAGCCAGAAATTGTAGATCCCGTACTTGCGATTGGCGTTTCCGTCCGTCTCGTCCTTGTAGTACAGGCTGTTCGTGGAAACGTCGAGGGCATTGTTGGCGATGCCGAAAAGGAGAAAAACCAGGGCCATGAACTCCGCGCTCCGGGCCAGGCCGATGAGGAGGAGGACAACCCCCTGGCCGGCGAGCGCCGCCAGGATGACCCGCTTCATCGACAGGCGGTCGTTCATCCAGCCCGTCGGAAAGGAGAAAACAATGGGGGCGAAGGAGAAGCAGAGGACGACTAAGCCGATCTCCAGGCCGCCGAAGCCGAGCTTGAGGAAATGGAACGGCGCCAGGAAGAGCGCGGTCGTCACCGCCAGCTTGCGGACGAAATTGATGAAATGGATGGTGCGGATCATCGGCTTGTGGGGGACATCATACCATAAAAAAAAGGGCGGCCGCGAAGCCGCCCCATGATAGCCGCCAGGGCGCGCTGCCCGGTCCCTCGTTTGCCGGGACGGGGCATCGCCCCCTATCGTCAGTACTTCTTGAGCTCGATGTCGCCGTTGAAGCTCGACAGCCGGATCCTGGCGCCGCCCTTGTTGACGGTGCCGCGAATCTCCTTCGGGGAGATCCGGCCCATGACCTGGATCTGGAAGTCGCTGTCGATGACGCCGCTGAACGTATTGGCCTCGAAATCGAAGGCCGAGGCCGCCGGGATCCTCATCTCGACGTTGCCGCTGTGGGTGCCGAGCTCGTAGTTGCCGCCCGCGAGGATGGTCCCGACATAGGTCACGTCGCCGCTGACGGTCTTGCCTTTCACGGTCCGGGCCTCAGCGACGTCCTTGAGCTCGAGGTTGCCGCTGACCGATTCCATCTCCACGGAGCCCTTGATCTTGGTCGCCCGGACGTCTCCGGAGACGGACTTGAGGTAGGCGTCGCCCAGGATGCCGTCGAGCGTCACGTTTCCGCTGACCACCTTGGCCTCGAGCCCGGCCGCGCCGAGAACGTCGACGTCGCCGCTGACGCCGTCGATCTTCGCCGCCCCGCCGATGGAGACCAGCTTGATGTCGCCGCTGATGGACCTCACGTCGACGGCCGCCTTCTCGGGAACCCGGATCTTGTACGAGACCGAAACGTTGATGCTCTGGTCGCCCCAGAAGTTCCGGCGCTCGGGGTATTTCGTCTCGATGCGCAGGGCGCCGCCCTCCCGGGTCACTTCGATCGTTACGAGATTGGCGTTCTCTTTAGCCTTGTCGAGGGATGACGCACGGGCGACCTTGAGGGCCTCGATCTTGACCTGATTTTCTTTCCAGCTCGTGATCTCGATATCGCCGGAAACATTGATCAGGAACAGCTTGCCGTCAATGGCCAGGGCTTCCGTCTTCTCGAACTTATCCTCGTATCTCTCGCGATCGTCTCTATCGCGATCGCCGGCCAGGGCGGCGCTGAACGAGAGCGCGACGGCCAGTCCCAGCAGAATCGCCAGTCCTTTCATTCTTTTCCTGTTGTTCATGGTTATCCTCCTTCTCATGCGATCTTATAAAGTTTTTGTCCGCCGCGGAGCGGCCGGATTCTTTTCCGTCAATTCCAAGGCCGTATCGAGGACCGAGATCTTGTCCATGTAGGCGGCCAGGAGGTAATTCCTGGCCTGCAGGTCTTCCGGCTCCTTCAGGACGGACTGCCGGCAGGCCTTGATGGTGGCGTCGATGACGGTCAGATTCTTCTCGAAGACGTCCGCCACCTGCGCGGGCATGGCGCCCTTCTGGGCGGCGAACGCCTCGGCCAGCGAGGCGATGGCTTTCTGGTAGTATCCCTCCGCCTCGTCCAGCTTGGCCAGCGTGTACTTCTCGCGGTCGCCGAGATCCGGGGTCGCGCCGCCGCGGCCCGAGCGGATGCCGATGATGACGCCCGCGCCTATCAGAACGAGAGCCAGCACGGCCGCGCCGGCAAGCCTCACGGCCGGCAGACTCCAATCGAAGGCCCTCCGCCGGGGCATTTTCGCCGGAGCGCCGGCGGTCCCCGTAACATCGGCTTCCAGCCGGCGCCTGATCATCCGCCAGACGTGGTCGCCGGGCTCGGGCGCGTCCAGGCGGGAAGCCGCCTCGCTGACGGCCCGGAAGTCCTCGAGGACCTCCCGGCAGGCGGCGCAGGTCTCGAGGTGGCGCTCGAGAGAGTCGGCCCGCCGGGCGTCGAGCGTCCCGTCGACGTATTCGCTGATGTTCCGTCGTGCGTTACGGCATCTCATGGTCTTTCTCCGTCAAGCGGCCTTCCTCGCCTTGAGGAAGCTCCGCAGTTTCATCCGCGCCTTGAAAAGCTGGGATTTCGAAGTCCCCGCCGAGCAGCCGAGGAGGCGCGCGATTTCCTCGTGCTTGTATCCCTGGACGTCATGCAGGACGAACACGCTCCGCAGGCGGGGCGTCAGGGAACCGACGGCCTCGGCCAGGGGGCCCTTGAGGTCGCTTTCGACCGGCGCGGCGCCGTCGTCGATGATCCGGCTCTCCATCTCGTCCAGGGAGACGGTGTTCGCGCCCTGGTTCCTTTTCTGCCGCAGGTAGCTGTAGCACGTGTTGAGGGCGATCCGGTAGACCCACGCCGGAAAGGTGCCCGCGTCCCGGACTTCCCGGAAATGGGAAAAAATCTTCAGGAAGATGTCCTGGAGCAGGTCCTCGGCCACGGCCGAGTTCATGGCATGGCGGTAGACCAGCCCGAAGACGGGACGCTTGAACATCTCATAGATGGCTTCCATGGCCGTCAGGTCCCCCGTCCGGCCCCGCTCGACGAGGTCGGCCAGGCGCGCCTTGTCGGCCGTCCCCCAGACCGGCCCGCGCCGCGCGTCTTCGCTCATGAACCCAGCCGCCGCCCGGAATTCATCCCCTTCGTCATGGACGATATTATCCACGATTTCCCGGGAAACCGCCAGGATCGGTTGGGGCGCGGTCATTTCTCTCATCACCAGTAAAGATGCCCCGGGCGGGAAAAAGGTTGCCAGGCCGCCGGCCCGCGAAAGGTGCACTATCTCGACTGATCCCGATATCGGTATTCTCCTTCCCCTCATAACGAACAGATACCGACTCCAAGGCGCGATGCCAGGAGCCTGGCCATGTTCCCTGCATGGATGCCGCGGTTTCATGACGTGCGGCGCCGCCTCGCCTAAGGCCGGTTCCGAGGCTTGAACATTTTGCTCCAGGGGTGGTAAATTGAGGAGGGGTCGGGTCAATGAAGAACCGGAGCCCCGTTCCAAAGGGGAGGTTTTCGATGATGCATAATCCCAAATCGGCCCTCATTCTCCTGGCCGTCTGGACTTCGGCCCTTATCGGCGCCGGGACCGCATTCAGCCAGGAAATTGAGGTGAGAAGCGACGGCGTCCGCGCCGTCAAGAATCCGGCCGCTCCCGTCGGTCATGAGGGGAAGGCGGTCCGCCTGTCGCTGATACAGGACCTTGTCATAGGGAATGATCCGTCGGCGGGAGATTCTTCGTTCGGTACGCTCTCGGCTGTCATCGTCGACGACGTGGGCGACATCATCGCCTATGATAGAAAGAACGCGTGCTTCAAGATCTTCGATAAGAACGGCAGGTTCGTCCGCCGATTTGGCCGGAGCGGCCAGGGCCCCGGCGAAATCCAGACGCTCATGAGCATGTCACTCGTCGGCGCGGACAATATCGCCGTGGTGGACACCGGCACCAACCGCATGTCCGTTTTCTCGAAAGACGGCGTCTGCTTCAGGATGATCCCGCTCACAAAGGGAGTGCCGTACAACGCCATGACTGATAAGCAGGGCCATGTCTACGGCACCGTGCTCATTTTTGAATCCCCGGTTCTCATGAAACTGGTCAAGTTCGGTCCCGATCTCCTCCAGCAGGCCACGATGGCGACCCTCAAGATGCCCTCGCAGAATGCCCTTCCGCCCCCGGAACTGACGGAGCGCTATTATTATTACGCGGCTCCCGACGGCACGCTCGTCTGGGGGACGAATTATCGTTATTCCCTAAACGTCATCAATCCGGAGGGGAAGCTCGTCCTGACTTTCGAGAGGGCGGCCGAGCCGGAAAAGCTGACCCGGGCCCGGCTGATCCAAATCGTGAAGATGCTCTACCCGGACCGGCCCGTTCCGGACAATATGGCTATTCCATCTCACTACCCCAAGAACTTCCCGTTTTTCAACGCCGTCATCGGCGACGACGAAGGGCGTATTTATGTCCGCACGCTCGCCGGCTGGGGCACCGGCACGACGAGCTATGATGTCTTCGATCCGGCGGGCAGCTACATCGCCCGTTTCGAGCGTCCCGAGGATGAGGAAATCGTCGCCGTGAAGAAGGGCCGCGCCTACGTCAGGATCAAGGAAAACGAGAAGGGGATGCCGCTCATCAAGCGCTACCGGCTAGAGTGGAGATGAGCCGACCGCCGGCGGCAAAGCCGCCGGGCGGACGGCGAGGGAAAGCGTCCGGCGATCTTCGTAAACCTTCTCCCTCCCCTGTTCGTCTATCCATAATGAGGAGCTCCGAATGTTGAAACATTATTTCAAGATCGCCTCGCGCTCCCTGCGCAGGCACATCGGGTATTCATCCATCAACATCGTCGGGCTGGCCGTCGGCATGGCCTGCGTGCTGTTCATTCTTCTCTGGGTCCAGGACGAGCTGAGCTTCGACCGCTTCCACGCCAACGCCGGGACCCTGTACCGCGTCGAGCAGGACCAGAAAGGCAGCCAGGGGAAGTTCCACGTCAACGTCACGCCCTACGGCCTGGCCGCCGCGCTGAAAACCGAGATTCCCGAAATCCGGGAGGCGACGCGACATGCCTACGTCGGCACGCTGCTCGTCCGCTACGGCGAGAATACGTTCTACGAGAACGGCGTCCGGGCCGTAGACCCCTCGTTCCTACGGATGTTCACGTTTCCGGCCGTCCGCGGGAACGTCGCGATGGCCCTCAACGGTCCCGGCTCCCTGGTCATCAGCGAGCGGATGGCCAAGAAATATTTCGGGACCGCCGATCCCATCGGCAAGTCCGTGATCATCAACAACGCGTTCCCGGTGACCGTCTCGGCCGTTTTGAAAGATCCGCCGGCGAACTCGACGTTCGTCTTCGACGCCCTCCTCTCCATCGAGTTCCTCAGGAACATGGGCGTCGACATCAACGAGTGGGGCAACAACAGCATCTTCACCTTCGCCCAGCTTGGTAAGAACAGCGCGGCCGCCGCCGTCAACGGCAAGATCACGCGGCTGGTCCGCGAACATACGCTGGCCAGCTGGCGGGGCGACGACGCAAACTGGAAGAAGATCCAGGCCGATCCCGAGCAGCTGAAAGAATACAACAGCTACGTCGGACCGGATTTCTCGCTGATGCCGGTCGTGGATATCAATCTCCACGGATACTTCGGCTTTGCCCGCACCGATCAAGGCCTTCAATACGTCCGCACGTTCTCGGCCATCGCCCTCTTCGTCCTGCTCATCGCCTGCATCAATTTCATGAATCTGGCCACCGCCCGCTCGGCCAACCGGGCCAGGGAGGTCGGCATTCGCAAGGTCGTGGGCGCCCTGCGGAAGGCCCTGGCCGCCCAGTTTTACGGCGAATCGATCTTGACCGCGGCCCTGTCCGGGCTCGTGGCGCTGGGCCTGGTCGCGCTTTTTTTGCCCGCCTTCAACGCCTTGGCCGGCAAGCACATGCCCCTGATCTCGCTCCTGGCCCCCAAGTTTATCCTGGGCATCCTGGCGGTCACTCTGGCGACCGGAGTCATCGCCGGCAGCTATCCGGCGCTGTTCCTGTCGTCCTTCCAGCCGGTCAAGGTCCTCAAGGGCTGGACCGCCGCCGGGGCGCGCAGCGCCTTTTTCCGCAAGGCCCTGGTCGTCGTTCAGTTCAGCCTGTCCATTCTGCTGCTCATCGGCATGGGCATCGTGGCCCGGCAGATCGATTACATGCGGAATAAGAAGCTCGGCTACGACAAGGACCAGCTCATCTACCTGCCCATGCGGGGGGAGACGGCCAAGAATTATGAGGCCTTGAAGGCCCGGCTCCTGAGCGACCCGAGAATCGAAGGGGTGACCGGCATCCACCAGCCGCCGACGTCGATCGGCAGCAATTCCTGGGGCGCGACCTGGGACGGCAAGGATCCCGACCAGCGCTATCTGATCGGGATGGCCGCCGTCGACTTCGACTATCCCGAGACGATGGGGATCCCCATGGCCGCCGGGCGGGCTTTCAACAAGAAATATGCGACCGATAGAGGCGGGGCCTTCATGGTCAACGAAGCCGTGCCCAAGCTCATGGGTCTCGACGCCGCGTCCGTCATAGGCAAGCGCTTCAACTTCATGGACATCGAGGGCCCCATCGTCGGCGTCATGAAGAATTTTCACTATCAATCCGTCCGCGCCTCCATCGAGCCGCTGGCCGTCGCCATCATGAAGGAGGGGGACAACTCGTGGCTCAACCTTTCCTTCGCCATCGTCCGGCTGAAGGCGGGCGACATCCAGGGCTCTCTGGACTCCGTCCGGGCGGCCTGGCAGACCGTCAACTCGCGTTATCCTTTCGATTACCGTTTCTTCGACCAGGATTTCGACCGGATGTACCGGGCCGACGAGCGGATGGGAGCGGTCCTCAAGGTCTTCGCCGTCATGGCCGTGATCATCGCCTGCCTGGGTTTGTTCGGCCTGGCCTCGTTCACGGCCGAACAAAGGACCAAGGAGATCGGCGTCCGCAAGGTCCTCGGCGCGTCGGCGCCGGGCATCGTCATCCTCCTGGGCAGGGAATTCGCCAAGTGGGTCCTGATGGCCAACGTCCTGGCCTGGCCGGCCGCCTACCTTCTCATGCGCAATTGGCTCCGGGAATTCGCCTACAAGGCGGACATCGCCTGGTGGCTGTTCGTCCTGGCCGGGGTCGGCGCGCTGGTGTTGGCGCTGCTGACGGTCAGCTTCCAATCCGTGCGGGCCTCGCACACCAATCCCGCCGACGCCTTGAAATACGAATAGTCCGGCGCGCGGCGGGGGACGACGACGGACGGACTGTAACCTTCCTCACGGCCGGATCGTAATCACTAGTGCATTCCGTTTCTCCGGGCGCCCGCGCTAGAGCTGCAGAGCCATAAAAGGAACTTCGGACATGAAACGCTTCACGCTTATCCTGGCCTTTTTATTCCTTCAAGCCGCCGGATCGTTCGGCCAGAACCGGCATGTGACCGTCATTTCCGGCGGAATCCTCATCGATGGCACGGGCAAGCCGCCCGTAGCCGGTGTCACGGAAATCATAGAGAATGATCGGATCGCGAAGCTCCGCCCATCGAAATCGTTCGTTGTCCCCCAAGGCGCACGCGTCATCGACGCCTCGGGCAAGTTCATCTTGCCCGGCCTGATCGACACCCACGTCCACCTCGAAATGATCGGGCTCTCGGACATCGGAGAACTTCCGGCCGGATGGAGCGCAAAAGACAAACTCCGGAAGCTCATCGCCATCAACGCCAGGCTGGATCTTATTTCCGGCTTCACCACGGTCAGGGATTTGGGCTCGACCGAGGCCGTGCTGAGAATCCGCGACGAGATCAAATCAGCCAAGCTTCGCGGTCCTCGGATTGTCGCCTCGGGCAGGCAATTGGTGAAGAAGTCCAACGAAGCGCCTCCCAACGAGATGTTCATGGAATATGACGGACCGGAGAGCGCCCGAGCGAAGGTGCGGCTTCTGGCCGGAATGGGCGTCGACGTCATCAAGATCCGCCTGACTCACTCGCGGCCGGTCCCTTCCCTCGACGAGGTCCGCGCGATCGTCGACGAAGCGCATCGGTCGGGTCTCCGGGCGACCGTTCATACGGACGTGCCCGCGGACGATCTGGTGACGCTCGCCATAGACGCCGGGGCGGACGGCATTGAGCACAACGCGCCTCTTCGCTCGCATGATGCGCAGACCTTAGCGCGGATGGCGCAGAGGCACATGTCCCTGATGGCGGGCGCGGGGGCTTTTTATCTTCAGAGAATCGACGGCGCCGGCCTTATCGACGCGTTCGATCAAGCTCAATCACGACTGTTCCCGGACGTTGTCCTGGCCGCCCTTCGCGCCGGTCTGGGCTCGCTCCATCAGCAAACTCAGCAAATGAAGCAGGCCGGTTGGGATGCCGCTCAGCGTCAGGCGAGTTTCATCCGGGAGATGCAACGCGCCCGCCAGGCCGGAGTGCTCGTCATCTTCGGCACGGATTGCGGAGCCTATGGCATCGTACACGGCGAGCAATACAAGGCCCTTTACGGCGAGACCCGGATGGGCTCATCGGCCATGGAGGCGATCCTCATGGCGACGAGGGATGCCGCCGTGGCGCTGGGGAAAGCCGCCGAGCTGGGCACAATAGAGCCCGGCAAACTCGCCGACATGATCATCGTCAGCGCGGATCCGCTGGCGGACCTGAGGAACCTATCCCAGGTCTATCGCGTTATCAAAGGCGGTTCGGTTTACGATCCGGCGGAGTTGATATCGAGCGCGAAGTGAATCGGCCCCAAAAAGGAAAAAAGGGACAGTCCCCTTGAACTCCTTCGGCGAAAATCCCCTTGAACGGCCCGTGTCGGCAGTCCCTCTAGACGGCCGGCCTCAGTTCGGTCCCCAGTGCATCAGCACCGGCGGGATGAGGGCCAAGGCCGCGAACAGGACCCAGGCGACAAGAAGCGGGATCATCCACTTGGCCCATTTCTCCCACTTCAGCCCGGCCAGGCCCAGGATGCCCATGGTCACGCCCGAGGTCGGCAGGACCGGGTTGATGTACTCGGCCATCTGGAAGGCGAAGACGGCCGTCTGCCGCGTGATCCCGACCAGGTCGCCGAGCGGCGCCATGATCGGGATGGTCAGTGCGGCCTGGGCCGTCCCGGAGTGGACGAAGAAATTGATGACGCACTGCGAGACGAACATCAGCTCCGACGAGAGCAGAGGGTGGAACCGCGAGATGGCGCCGGCCATCCCGGCCAGGATGGTGTCCAGAATCCGCCCGTCCTGGGCCACGAGCAGGATGGCCCGGGCCGTGCCGATGATGAGGGCCGCGTTGACCATGTCCTTGGCCCCGTCGACGAAGGCCTTGCCGAGCTCGTCGCCCTTGAGCCGGCCGGCCATCCCGGCCAGGATGCCCATGGCCAGGAAGACGCCGCCGATCTGGAGGATGAACCATTTGTACTTCAGGATGCCGAAGACCATGAAGCCGAAGCCGGCGGCGAACACGATCAGAACCCGCTTGTGGGCGGCCGTCAGCGTCAGCTTCTCGAGCACCGCCTCGCCGACACGGAGGGTCTTCCGCTTCTCCCGGTCCTCCTCGTAGGTCGGGCTGAGCGCCGGGTCCCTGCGGATGCGGGCCGCGTAGCGCATGACGACGGCGATGACGATGGCCGTGCCGACGCTCCAGACGATGAGCCGGTAGCCCAGCCCGGAATAGAGCGGCAGTCCGGCGATGCCCTGGGCGATGCCGACCGTGAAGGGATTGAAAAACGCCCCGGCGAAGCCGGCGGCCGCGCCCAGGAACGGCAGGGCGACGCCGACGATGGTGTCGTAGCCGAGCGACAGGGAGAGCGGCACGAAGATCAGGATGAAGGGCATGGTCTCCTCGCACATGCCCCAGATGGCGCCTCCCAGGGAAAAGATGATCATGGTCACGGGGATGAACAGGACCTGGAGCGCCCGGCTCCGGCCGAACTTCAGCGACAGATTGTGGATGACGGTCGTGATGGCCCCCGTCTTCTGGATGACGGAGAAGGCGCCGCCGCAGATGAAGACGATGATGATGATGGCCGCGGCGTCGACGAAGCCCCTGGCCGGCGAAACGAAAAGCCCGTCGAGTCCCTGCGGCCGGCTGTCCGTCCGGTGGTAGGAGCCGGCCACCGGGATGGTCCGGCCGTCCTTCTCCACCCGCCGGTACTCGCCGCCGGGGATGAGCCACGTCGCGACGACGGTCAGGACGACCATCGCGTAGATGAGGATGAGGGTGTGGGGGAGTCTCAGCTTCTTCAGGCTCATCGGGCCTCCGCTCGTCCCTTGACCGGATCATAGACGTCGCCGGGGAGAAGCACGTGAAGCGTCATGCCGTGGGCGCCGAGCCGGCCCTCCGGCCCCCGGAAGATCTTCGCCCTGCGCGCGTCGTAGACGATGACCTGGTTCTCGCCGAGGACCTCGTAGCGGCCGTCGGGCCGGACGAGGACGGCCGTCGACTCGTCGATGCCGACGCCGACGAGCTTCGGGTTCTCGATGATCGTGGCGATCAGCCGGTTGTGCCGCCGACGCGTCACGAAGTGCTGGTCGATGACGGCCTTGGTGACGAAGTCGAAGCCGCGCGTCCGGATGACGTCGTTGGCCCAGATGACCTCCCACGTCCCTTCCTTGTTGTCGGTCCGCTTCTCGTCGCCGGTGATCATGATCTCGCTCATGACGGCCGCGCCGGCGCTCGTGCCGCCGATGACGCAGCCTTCCTGGTAAAGCTCGAGCATCCTCTTGTGGATGGGCGTGTCGAGGAGGGCCGCCGTCAGCAGGGCCTGGTCGCCGCCGGAGAACCACACGCCGCCGACGCCGTCGAGGATCTTGGCGCTGTCGGGTTTCATGGCCTCTTCGCGCGTCAGCTGGTAGTAGACGACGTCCTTGACGCCGTTCCCCTGGAACTCCTTGACGTAGTCCGGACCGACTTCCTGGGGCGAGCCGCTGGCCATGGTGAAGATGACGACCTTGCCCGTGCCGAAGCCGGAGGCCAGCTTGACGTATTGCTTCATCAACGGCGCGTCGCGCTCTCCTCCGCCGATGATGAAGAGATAGCCCTTGGGGCCGGCCTGGGCGGCCAGCGACAGGGCCAGGAATGCGAGCAGGAAGACGAGGAAGCTCTTTTTCACGTTGCACCTCCAGCCGGACGACGGATCACGGAGTCCTATCTTACCAGAATCCCCCCCGTCGGAGTAAAGAGGGGCAGCCCTTCCCAAAGGGGACGGCCTCAAGAGAGGCCGGCCTCCCGGGGGATCATTTTTCATCTTTTAAGAAATTTGGCTCATCCGACATTCTTGTGGGTAGCAGGCAGGAGGTTTAGGCCCCCGCAATGAAAATAGATGGCGATCTTGAAGTGCTCGCGGTTTCGGAAGCC
>Ga0315282_10003164_pt1 | contig 29635 bp, 22 predicted proteins | sample YL17G07_20_MG_FD_203693 | JGI IMG/M metagenome (GOLD analysis project Ga0315282, IMG submission 203693) | Sediment microbial communities from Yellowstone Lake, YNP, Wyoming, USA - YL17G07_20 | ecosystem: Environmental > Aquatic > Freshwater > Lake > Sediment | place: USA: Wyoming | collected... | reverse complement strand
CGAATTCCTCGACCGCCGGGTCAGTGGAGAAATAGCCCGGCTTCAGACTCACGCCGTCACTGATGAGGACGGGGCCCGCGGCCATGGCATGCTTGATTCCATCCTTCGCATGGTCCGAATGCAGCTTGCACTGCAGCTGATTGGCTCCTCGCGTCGCCAAGAGATTCCTCAACATCTCGTCTGCCAGTCGAGCATCTGCAATTTGGAGGACGAACCCGCTTTGTGGTATCCGGGCATTCCCGCCCTTCTTCACCTCGACAACGAGGTCTCCCGCGACGGCGAAATCGACCACCTGTCCACCCGGGGAGTTTGAGCCGAAGGTCCTGCTGAACACGGCGACTCCCTCACAAGATGCTTGGTTCACCTCGAAGGGTACCGACTCAGAACCGCGCCAAAGTTTGGCCCCTGAGAAGCTCCTGCCTCCGATCAGGAAGCTGAAAGAACGCAGGTCGATGATCTCAATGTGGGTAGACCCATCTGTAGACACTATGAAGGTCCCTCTCCGGAAACTCGGAGGAAATCTGACGTGTCCGTCGACCACAAGCAGGCCCACCGGATCATTGAACACTGTGTGCAATGACAACTCTTCGGGAAAGTTGGCGAAGAAACCGCCATTGATCCCCGCCGATGCCCCTTGGTTGACGCATATGTCGGGAAGGCTCTGGTAGTGGGCGGCGAACCCGATTGGCAGAGTGGGTTTGACTGTGACGTACTTCCGGCTCACTTTGCCGGGGCTCGGCGTGACCGATCTGACAGAGTATAGCATTCTGTCCCGTGACATCAGGCCGTCCAAGACCTCAGTCTCAAAGGGTGTCGCATTGGGAATCCTGAACGCGGAAGACTCGGGAACGTCGGTTGCAGTGAGCTTGCTAGCGGTGACCGAGTCTTGCACAACAGCGAACTCCGCACTATCGCCACTCAAGATGGTCCTGTCATCCTTGCGAAGGAAGGGTTGACTGAGGCTTCTCTCATCAGCCGATCTGGAGACGACGAGGACATCATCACGAGTCACCGAACCTCTGACGCTTCCGGCGCCCGCAGCTGCGATCCTTCTCAGTGAATCGGCCACATTCAGCAGTGCTCGTTGCCCTCGCGGGTGATCTGCTAGGACCACCCTGATCTCGCCGAACCCAGATAGCTCAACCGGATCTACATCTACCCAATGCACGACGACCTTGCCGTCATCCGTGCTGATTGTTTCGACATGCAGTTCGGAGGCTGACCGCAACCCGGACAGCTCCGGTATCAGCGCGGGATATAAGAACCCCGGGCCGAGCCAGACTTCCGGAACCGAAGCCGGTCCTAGTGGGCCAACTGTAGTGCGGACAGCGCAAAACTGGCTCCGATTGCGATGAGGATCACCCCAGTGCCAATCAAGAGGGCTCTGTAGCCCCTGCCCCCAAGGACATTTTTGGCTCCTGAAGTCAGCGCAGATACCGACGTGAATACGACGCCGTCACCCGCGATATGACCCAGATAGAACACAAACAACCCGAGTGGCCCCAAGACCATGGCTTGAACGATTGACGTGACACCTATCGTCAGCCACCAAAACGTCCAATACGGATTTGACGCAGAGGTCATCCCACCGAGCAGAGCCAGCCTCATCGCCGACGTTCGGGTCTGCTTCTCCCCCACGTCAACCACGGTCTCCCGTCTAGACGATGCTTTGAGCGTCAAGAGACCAAAGGCGACCAGCGCCATACCTCCTATGAGCCCCAACCAGAACATGATGCCGCTGAGATCAACGCTAACAAGACCCAACGACAGCAGGACCACCACCGGCAACTCGACCGTCGCGTGCCCGAGCGACAGCATCAAGCCCACTCGTGCGTCGCGTCCTACCGACTCCTTGATCACTGTCAGCAAGAGGGGGCCGGGCGCAGCTGCGCCCGAGAACGCAACCACAAAGGAAGCCAACGCTATTCCAAGTAGATCTATCACGGAGCCGAAAACTCACCTCTGCCTGATGGACTTGGGGTACAAAGCAGGCAATGTTCGCTGCTGCTCTCCAACCGTTATATCCTTTCCTCCCTCGAATACTCGCCAGACTGCAGATGGCGGAATGGTGGAAGGATCGGTTCATCTGGCTCACTTGGGGCGACTACAAGGACTTCAAGCCCGAGGACATCAACAACGTGGTCGACCAAGCTGCTAAGAAGGGATGCAACATACTCGAAGTTGTTCCCTACAAGGGAGACATAAACAACGAGTATGCCTTGTTCGACAGTTCGGTACTGCCGAAATGGGACAAGGCTGGGACCAGGGATCTGTTGCAGGAGCAGATCTCGACCGCTCATCAAAGGGGACTGCGGACCAGGACTTACCTGAATGCTCACTACTACGGTGACGAGTTCTACGAGAAACACAAGGAGTGGGCGCAAGTCAGACCGGACGGAAGCCCGATAGACACGCTCTATGGTCATGGCTACACAATGTGCGTTAACTCTGCCTACAGGGACAGGATGTTCAAACTGATCGTTGAGGTGGCGAGGCGGGGTGTGGATGTGGTTTTCTTGGACGGTCCTGCGTACTATCCTGGGGCTTGCCACTGTGACAGCTGTCGCGATGCGTTCAAAGCCGAACAGGGACATGACCTACCCACCAGAGAAGACTGGACCGACCCTCTTTGGAGGAAGTTCGTCATGTTCAGATACAGATCCATCGCCAGGTTCTTGAAGGACGGTGCGCGAGCTCTGACCGATGCGGGGCTCGGCTCGTTACTCTACAGCAACAACAGCAGCCAAGTCTGGCCGTCTTGGAGCTTCGCCCTGAGCGCGGAGGATTCATACGAAGGGCAGAGCATCATCGGAATGGAAAGCTATCAGTACTACACACTGCCGAGCGGGGTTCCCATGTGGTTCCAAGGCTGGACGACGAAACTCGCGAATTCGATCAAGCGAGACAAACCGTTCTGCTTGTTCTTGGCAGCATCCCACCAGCCTTGGTTTAGGGAGAGGATACCTCCGATCGAGTACCTGCTCGGCAAGCTGCAAGGCCTGGCGAATGGAGCGGACATGTTCGAGGATCATGGCTTCGCAACGGAGGCTACTCCCCAAGGGGCTAGGTTCTTCGACGCAGCAAGGGAATATGAGAAGTACTATCAGTCATCCAGGTCGGCGGCAAGAGTCGCAGTCGTGTGGTCGAGGAGAACAGGCGATTTCTTCTACGAGCCTCCCGCAAGAGGCGGAGCTGAAGAGGCACAAGCCCGAGTGGAAGTGGAGAAACCCGCCGGCGTCGCAGTGCAAGCAGGCGACTTCTTAGAAGCTCAAAGGATAACGATGTGGAAGTACGAGAGCGAAAGGAGGACCACGGAGGAGGCGAGGGGTTTCTACGAGGCGCTCATCAGACTGCACATTCCCTTCGACTTGATCTCAGATGTCAACGTGAACGAGCAGGACTTGGCCAAGTACAACCTCCTCATTTTGCCGAACGTTGCGTGCATGAGTGATGTACAAGTGAAGGCCGTGAGAAGCTTCGTGAGAGCGGGGAAGGGTCTGATAGCTTCGTACAAGACTTCGATGTTCACCGACTTGGGCGAGTCAAGGGGGGAGTTCGCGCTTTCTGATGTCTTCGGGGTGTCATCAAAGGGAGAACTCATGGATGTCCTCAAGTGGGACTACATGGTGGTCAAGTCGAAACACCCCATAGCAGAAGGAGTACCTCTGGTGAAGTCCTACGGCACTGAACTTGCCGTGATCCCCAGTCCTGAGCATGTCATGAAGACGGATGGCATCGGTGCACAGGGGGTGTGCGTGCAACTGCAGGCCATGCCGTCAAGATATGGCGACATCACACCAGAGACACCCTACTCGACTGTTACCGCAAATGAGTTCGGATCAGGCAGAGTGGTCTTCTTCCCTTCGGCCTTTGCTGGACAGTACTGGAACAATGGCTTCCTCGACTACCTCAAGATAATCGAGAACTCGGTCAAGTGGGCCGGCCGAGCTGGACGGCAAGTTGAGACAAATGCCCCAGAAACTGTTGAGACCACACTGTTCGAAGGGGAAAGCTTCGCCATGCTTCACCTCATCAACTTTTCTTTTGCTCTCAGACGTCCGTTCGCTCAGGTCTTCCCAGTGGAGGGCGCCAAGTTCTCGGTGGCAGTCGGTCGGAAACCCTCTTCGATGAAGTCGCTCTACGCTGGCAAGAACCTGGACTTCTCATACAAGGAAGGAAGGGTGGAGTTCGTTCTTCCCAAGCTCGAGTTGTACGAGGCTGTCCTCATCGAACAGTGATCGAATGACGGGCTAGACCGGCATGCGCAGCACAGAAGCCCCTGCCACAGGAACGCACACGATCACGTTGTCATCCATCGTCTCTGAGGACCCGTAGAAACGAGCTGAGAGGACATTCAGAAGATCGATAACGTTGTTGTCCCTTATCAGAACAGCAACGCTCCCTCCCAGTCCAGCTCCGACAAGCTGCGCCCCAAGCACTCCTCTCACGGAGAGCGCCAAGTCGACGAGCGCGTCAGTCTTCTCATGGCCACATCCGTAGTAGCCAGATTGCTTCTGCAAGTCCGGCCCGCCGTGAGCCCCACGACCTGCTCCCTTGGCCAAAGCGTCAAGATAGGCGTCGTCCAGCGGGGGAGTCCACCTCCTCTGACCTTCCTCTAAATGGACGATCTCTCTGTCTCCATTGTGAGACACCTTCATCAGGAGCCCGAATCCTGCGGGGCTCCTTGTCAAGACCGAACAGGCTACCCTTGACCGCTCGCATTCCGACATTCCGAAAAGTGCGACGCCGCGCAAGCCGTAGCCTTCCGGAGGCTCCGCGTGCTCACGGAACAACCTCTCTAGGTCTTCCTCTCGTGCGCGTAGCACGGCCCGCAGCTCGTCCCTTGTCGCTCTCACTGGCAGTTCCTTAAGCATGCGGTAGAAGTCAGAAAGGCTGATACCCAGGGTCGCCGGATTCATGTCTCTGAAGCGTTTCACACGTGGAACGAACCGCGGACGTCGGCTGAGAAGCCACATCAAGGCTAGATCGTATGTGGCGACCTTCTCATTGAACTTGTCCTTGGCGCCAGATATTTTCGCGGCCTGTACCATGGAATTGCAGACCACCACCCGGATTCCGGGAGGAGCGTCCGCCCAAGACACGGAAAGCGGGAAGAAGCCGATGTGGCACACTTTTCCAGGCTTAGCCCAGATGATCGCGGCATGGTCTCCCATCCCGCCCCTGGTTCCCACGAACCATTCTCCCTCCCCGCACAGTTCTATGAACCGCTCCTCGGACATCTTGAGATCATTGAGCGCCGACAACGCGAGGTATGTTCCGACGACAATGGTGGAGGATGAGGACAGGCCCACGGACATCGGGACATCCCCAGACATGACCATGTCAGCACCCCGGAGTTCTCTCAAGGCGGACCCATCTTTCCTGAGGTAGTAGTTCTGGAGATAGACTGAGGACTTGCAGTACTCCGACCAGTTGGGCCCAATGCCCTTTCTCCTCCTGTCTTCCAAGTTCGATTGGGCCCACTCGCGCCACTCAGCGAGAGAAGTCATCCTGTGGGCCGGCCTACTGGCCCGCAGGTCGAACGAAAAACCTGCATAGCCTTGATCGACGTTCGAGACAGCGACAACACTGTCCTCTCTAGACTTCGCGACGAACAGCGCCTCCCTCGGGATCGCTATCGGGTTCACAAACCCTCCCCTATGATCAACGTGCCTGCCCATCAGATTCACTCTTCCGGGCACGCGAACCACAATGACTTCCGAGTCCTCACCGAAGCTGTGGGAGGCACGATCCAGCAGGGATATGATTCGTCTCCCTCTCGTCTCACTCAGCTCGGGATCCTTTCCGTACAGGGACCGTAGGAAAGACCCTGACTTGGCCGAGCTCAGATAGCGTTTCCACTCCCTGATCGGCCGCAAAGGCGACGAGACGTTCAGGAATGTGGTTTCGGGATACCCTCCCTCTAGGACCTGCCCAGAGACGCACAGGCCCTCAACCCTCGACGGCCTCTCCGCCGAGCTTTCCACCCTAGAGTCCTCGACCACGGCCGCCCGGAGCAAAGCCGCTGTGCCGATCTCTGATCCTCTCACGACCGAGTTCTCCAGTATGCAACCCGCCCCAATATCGGTCGACTCCAGTAGACCTACTCTGAAGACGAGTTCTGTATTCGCACCCAGACAGAACGTGATTCCAGAAAGCGAATTGTCATTCAGGATCTGGCTGTATGTTCCCGTCTTCAAGAGTTCAGCATTGACTTGAATGAACCGCTTTGAACCGCCCGCTGCCGAAACGGCCTCGCTCAGTTCTGACAGCAGTTTCTTCGAGTCACTAGTCAGACGCACTCTAGTTCCGGGATGGACTGTGACACCGTACAACTGTTCAATGACCTGAAGCTCGCGCTCGTCTGCCTCAGCGGATCCCGACAGTAGGCTGTCGATGCGCTGAGTCTCTAATATTGCCCCCTCCTTCGCGTTCCCGCTGTGGTCGATCCTCTTGTCCCTGATAAGCGACCCGCTAGGGACGGTCACGTTCTGCAGGAAGGATCTCTCCACAACCGAGCCTACGCCCATGCTCGAGTTCCTAACAATGGAATCAGTCACGCGCGCGCCTCTTCGTACAACGGTGCGACTCCCTAGAGTAGCCTCGACAATGGAATTCTCGATGGTGGCATCCGCAGCGATCGCCGTTGCACCAGAGAGATGCACGAAGCCGCGCAACTTTGCTCTCTCGCTGATCCTCTTTCGCGAGAAGCCGTGTGCGATCTTCAGCGATGACAGAGATGAGACATCAACGCCGGTGGATTCGAGACTGCGCATGTACGCTCTCATCAGTGAGCCAGAGAGGGCCCTGAGATCGGTTCTAGTGTCCATCCCACTTGCAGTACCTTCCGCCAACCTGAAGATGCCCACTTTCCCGCCCAATCTTCGTACAGCGTTTGCCACTTCAGGCAGGTAGTACTCGCCATCGGGATGCCTCTCCAGCACATAGTGGCCTTTGGGATTGTCAACGAGCCGAACGCAATTGAGAGTTGATCTCGCCACGTCTCGACTTATCCGCAACCCTCCCAACGAAAGAACGGGATCCGCAGTTTCAAAGATCCGGCTGTTCGGCACAACTACGTCTGTGCCATTCACTTTGACAACGCGACCGTAGTTCAGGGCGTCCAGGTCCCTTATCGTCTTCAGGGACACCTCTCTCGTGACGACCATGCAGAGGACATTTCTCTCCCGGATCGAGTGAAGGAAATCTGTTGACAGCGGCCACTCAAATCCTTCGACCCGCACTTCTCTGGTTCCTTTTCTCTGCTCAGTGGAGACGCCAATCTGAGACTGCTCGACGATCGCAAGGAAGTGGTCGCTCCTCTCGTCCCACACAGGCTTCTGGCCCTGCTCGATCTCTACTGCGCAGTGCCTGATGACGGTCTCGTCAACCACCAATGCATCGCCCGGTATCAAACCCCTGAGAGGATGACGGATTTCCACACTGCCGTCCAAGCGGATTTTCTCAAGTTCCCTGCGCTGCAACACCAGGTATCTTGCCCACGGGGCGTTGGGAGGAACCTCTGCATTCTCAAGCTCTATGACGACGATCTCTCCTCGGGCCAACCGTGCGTTCAGCTCCTCGCTCGTGCTCCCCGCACCTGCAGCTTCAGCTGTTGCACGCTCTCGGACACCGAGGAACATCAGAGGATATCTCACGACCCTGCCATGACCCGAAGGGTCCTCCTCAATCACTTCACTCACCGTGACATCATCGTGTCGCATGTTGTGGAAGCTTACCAGCCCCTCGATGGATTTCGCCGGTATGGTGGGGAGGTCCGAAGCCAACAGCAGGACATTGTTGGCCCCCCTGTCTTCGTGGATAATCCTCTTGGCTTCTTTCGAAAGTATCGTTGCTCCCGTCCCATCATCTGCACCATCAGGGTTGTTGTGAAAGATCACCACGCCCTTCCTCCTCGCGACGACCCGTAGTACGTCCTCTCGGGCCTTCGCCTTCATTTCCTTGAGGAATTGCGACTTTTCCTGCGTGATCCGCTCGGGCGTGTCACCGATCCTCACCAGGACTCGTTTCACTACCCCGGATTCTCGGATGTTGTCGAGCACCAGGTCGAGCAGCGTCTTGCCGGAGAAGCTCTCAGTGACTGCGGGTTTGGCGACGAAGTCCGTCCTCGGATTGGAGATGTTCCAAGTCGGGGTCATCCGGATCCCGAATCCGGCTGCTGGCACCAGAGCGATGGTTGACCTCGACGACAGACGACGAGATCTGACCCGATGCAGACCAGCCAAAGCTGATGCAGTCGCACCGGCCACAGTCTATAAAAGGCTGGGCCGAAATGACCATACACTAGGTCTGATTGTCACCTTCTTCAGGCAATTGACATATAACTCACGATGAGGTTGGCACAACATGACTGATCGAGGTGGAATGGTTTCCTTTCTGCCTGGCGGGTTGTCTGACTTGGCTAAGAGAAGAAACGCGAGAAGCAGGAGAGAGTCGAGCTACGACAGAACTGGCGGGAACGACGATTGGTGCGCGGTTGAATCGGGTCAGACGCTCAAGATGGCAGAGATCGACGGCCCCGGATGCATAAGGCACATCTGGATCACGGGAGGCGGAAATGAGCCGTACTTCCTGAAGAAGACAGTTCTCAGGATGTACTGGGACGGAGAAACCGACCCCAGCGTGGAGGTTCCACTCGGCGACTTCTTCGGTGCTATGCACGGACTAGCCCACAGCTACGTCTCTCTTCCCTTGAGCGTAGTAGGCGCGGAATGAGGATGGGGCTGAACACTTACTTCCCTATGCCCTTCGACAAGAGGGCCAAGGTCGAGCTGGTGAACGAGTGCGAGAAGTCCCCACTCACGATCTACTACCACGTTGACTACGAACTGTACGACGATCACCTTTCTCCGGATCTGCTGCGGTTTCATGCGGGCTGGCACAGAGAGACATGCAAGGCCACGAGCGATCGAGTGAACCTCACGGGCGACGAGAACTACGTGGTGCTCGACGCAAGGGGGAGAGGGCACTACGTCGGGTGCATGCTGGGAGTCAAATCGCTCCAGCCAGACTGGTGGGGTGAAGGCGATGACATGATATTCGTGGACGGCGAGAAATGGCCCCCTTCGCTCCACGGGACGGGCACAGAGGACTACTTCCTGTCCGCCTACGGGTTCCCTGTGAGATTTGAAGGTCCATACCACGGTGTCCTCCAGACCGGTGATACGTACGACTGGACCGGGAGATGGATCGTGTACAGGTTTCACATCGAGGATCCGGTCGTCTTCAGGAGGTCAATAAGAGTCACCATCGAGCACGGACACGCCAACGATAGAGGAGATGACTGGACAAGCGTGGCCTACTGGTACCAGGACGAGCCTCACAGGGAATCCGAGAAGTTGCCGAAGCCAGCAGATCGATTGCCGCTGCCGTAGTCTAGAACGGGCGTAGTTAACAGAAGCTGAACGCGAACTGACTTCTGAACAGCCATGCTGGCCTGACTACTTGCTGCCAGCCCTAGCCTTCTCCAGTTGCTCGGTCACCTTGAGACGGCCGTCTATCCACTCGGCGACCTTGTCCTCAGTCATCTTCTCGACATCTTCTTGCTCCTTCAACTTCTCGGCAACCGTCTCGAGTAGCTTCTCCGGGCTGACTGGCTTCATCAGATAGGCATCAGCACCGAAGTTGATCGAGTCAACAGCGTTGTCCAAGGACGCATAGCCGGTAACCATGATCTTCATCATCGAAGGGGTGATCTTACCGAGGTCAATCAGCAACTCGGTTCCTTCCACGTCCGGGAGCTTGATGTCGAGTATGGCCAAGTTGTAGGTCTTTGCCTTACTCTTGCTGATGGTCTCCTTCCCGGTCTCGGCAGTGTCCACGTCATAGCCCTTTGACTGGAGAATGCCCACCAGACCCCTGAGAATGGCCTTGTCGTCATCGACGACCAGGACGCTTTTCCCTCCCAGCTCTGTTCGCCTCTTTTCGTGTTATGAAGGTCGAGTGGGGTATTAACAGTTGCGGTCACTCCAACCCGGAACGAGCCGCGATCGCTTGGCCGCTCCGCTGGAAGTGCACGTTGTTTCTGGAACCTGTCACCTGTGAGGGCTGGAGCTTTCCTTCCTTTCTGCAGGCCTGAGTTCTGCGCGATCGCCCTCGATCGCGTGCGGGAGTTTCACGGTCACCGTGGTTCCTCTGCCTACCTTGCTCTCAAACACGATCGTGCCGCCGTGGCTCTCCACCATCCTCCTGCCTATTGCCAGTCCGAGACCCATTCCCTTCGCCTTTGTTGTGAACAGGGGGGCGCCCAGCTTGTCGATATTCTCCCTAGGTATGCCGAGTCCTGTGTCCTTGAACCCGACGAACGTGGCGTCCTTCGTTTGAGTTGCGCTCACCGTCAGCTTTCCTCCCTTTGGCATCGCTTGCAGGGCATTCACGATTAGGCTGGTGAAGACCCGTCTGATCATTGAAGGGTCTGCCACCATCCGCTGTGTCTCGTCAACATCTACGACGACACGTACGTTCTTCGGGACATCGATTGTTGACAATATTGTGTTGACCAAGTCAAGCAGGTCGACCTCGGAGAGCCTGGGCTTGAGAGACCTCGCGTAGTCCTGAAGGTCACTTACAATCTTGTCCATGTACTCGATTTGGTCGCCTATTGTCACTGCAGCGCCCGAGATGGTCTGCAACTGATCGGCTTGTATGCCCAGCGGCAGGCCCTTCACCACCTCCTTGATCTGATACAGGGCGTAGGTGATGCTCTGCAGGGGGTTGCGGAGGTCATGACCAACCATGAGGGCGGTCTTGCCGACTGCGATCATCCTCTCCGCCTCCTGCAGCTCCTTGGTGCGTCCCTCCACCATTCTCTCAAGATGCCGTGAGTATTCCCTTAGCTCCTCCTCCGCGCGCTTGCGTTGCTCTTCCCTCCCAGCCGTTTCAACAGCGAAGGATATGTCATCAGTGGCCTCTGAGAGCAGCCTGAGCTCTTCGCCGTCAAAGAAACCCCTCTCGCCCGAATAGAGGCTGAGAACCCCTATGGCCTTCCCCTCTTCTGCAAAAGCGAACGAAGCGCATGATCTGTATCCTCGGGCGTTGGCCTTCATCCTCCAAGGAGCCATGTGCTGATCCCGTTCAATGTCGTTGCAGACGGAACACCGTCCACTGCGGATGGCCTCACTTACAGGGCTTTGCCCTTCCGGCACATCATCAGTGGAGAACTCGGTGCCATCGAGGAAACCATCCTCGAAACCGCACCTGGCCACTGGCTTCACCAAATGTGCGTCCGGATCGACGAGCCCGACCCACGCCATGCGAAACTCGCCTTCCTCCACGGCCATCCTGCAGACCTCGTCATAGAGAGCCTGAGGCGCAGGCGTGCGCGCGATGGCTCGGTTGATACTACTCAACATGGCATGGGTGCGGTTCAGCCGGGCGACCTTCTCTTCGGCCAGCTCATGCTCAGTCGAGCCAACTGCCACGCCCCGCGAGACCTTCCTCCGCGTGGCTCTATCATGAACTCCACGAGCCAAACTTGTGAATTGGGAACAACGTGATGGCTTTAAGCGTTCTTGAGATCAGCAGAGCAAAATGCAAGCATCGCAGACGGGGAAACGTCAGACTGCGCCTCGATTTCCAGTGCATGTGACTGAGCGCAGACACTAGCTCGTCGATCAGCTGTCTGAGCAATGATGGGCGCCCAGCAGACGTGCATTGAATGGACTGCGGGACTTCCAGTCGCAACGCTGCCCCTGTCCTGACGGAGACACGGCCATTATCGCGAGAGACCCAATCTGCCCTGACCGCGCCCGTTGAATCCGTTGTGTTCCGCAAAGGCATATTACGAAACCAACGGATCGGATGCCTGATGGATTCCAATCGACCTTTGACCTTTGGGCTTGCGGGTGCGGGCGTTGGAGGTAGCTTCGTCGCGAAAGCCCTGAAGATGTTGGAGGGGGAAGGACTGGCCTCACTTACAGTCGTATGCGACTCAATAGAACAGAAGGCGAAGGAGTACGCAAGCACGTATGGTGTCAAGAGCTACGCGACCGACTTTGGCGAGATGGTCCGGACACGTCGGTTGGACGCGGTTGCGATCTCGACCCCCCACTACATGCACTTCCCCATGGCCCTAGAAGCGATCGAGGCCGGCACCAGCGTGCTTCTGGACAAGCCGATGACCGTGAGCACCAAAGAAGCGGATGAGTTGATCAGGAGAGCAGGCGAGAGGGGAATCGCTCTCGGCGTCATGCTGCAGAACCGAATGTCAGATGATTCTCAGCGTGTCAGGCGAGTCGTCGATGAAGGCGGGCTGGGCAAGATGGTTCTAGGCGAGGCGACGGTGAAATGGTTCAGAGACCTTGACTACTACGCCAAGAGTCCTTGGAGAGGAAAGAAAGCTTCGGAGGGGGGTGGAGTTCTGATCAATCAGGCGATACACACTCTTGACCTGCTGCTCTGGTTCATGGGCCCCGTGAAGCACGTGGAGGCGGAGGTAGACACGTTGCATCACGACATAGAAGTGGAAGACGTTGCAGTTGCCTCCCTGCGGTTCGCATCCCGCGCTCTCGGGATCATTCAGGCCAGCACGGCCACGTACCCCGGGTTCCCTTCCAGACTTGAGCTGCACGGGACCGAGGGCTGTGCACTATTCGAAACGGACAGGCTCACGAAACTCATCGCCAAGGGCAGAGAAGAAGAGATCACCCCGACCACAAGGGCATCGACTGGATCTTGGTCAAAGCCTGAGGCGGTCCTGCCCACAAACCACTATCGGGTGCTCAAGGACTTCGTCTCGGCAATCAGGGAAGGCAGGAGACCGAAGATCGACGGGCAGGAGGGGAGGAGGTCGATCGAACTCATCGAGGCCATCTATGAATCCAGCAGCTCTGGGCGCCAAGTGACCATTCCTATCAGAGACTAGGCGCGGCGGGCTCGGTTCTCACAATGGCAGTGCTGACAGGATCGGATTAGTCCCCCAGGATATTCTTCAGCTGAACAATGTCCTCGGACACCGCTTTCCTCAACTCACCTAGCGTCATCTCCTCCATGCCCGCGAATTCCTCTTCGATGGAGTAGGCCCCCCGATACCCCGTGTCTCTCAGGTTCCTGACGAATCCAGCCAAGTCCAAATCGCCGTTCCACAACCTTGCTACCGTACACTCCCCCGGTTTCCTCCTCTTGTCCTTGTTTGCGGAGACCTCGTTCTTGAGGTGGGTGTGCACGGCCAGCTTCGAAGCCCTCCTTAGGATGCCTTCTACTTCACTTACCGTGTACCCAAACCAGTAGTAGTTCCCGGAATCCAGATTTAGCCTCAGGGCATCTGACCCGACAGCCTTCAGTATCGTTGTCTCTTCGTCGAAATCGTTCGAGTACCTTCCGTGGTTCTCTAGCGCCAGAACCTTACCTGCTCCCTTTGCGTAATCTGCAACCTCCCTCAACCCCTTGATGGCGAGCCCGCGGCAGTCTTGTTTCGACATCGCTTCCTTCGGCTCTCCCACAAAGACCCTGACCAACTCCACCCCCAGCTCTGTCGCGGTATCTACGACGATCTTGGTCTTCCTGACTTCCTCCGAGAACTCGCTTTCGGCGGGCTTCAGAAAATCATTGGCTGCGTTCACGCTCGCGATCGTGAGCCCCTCTAGATCCATGTCTTGCAGCAGTGAGACCAAGGGCTTGATCTCTTCAGGCGCAGATCCTTGGAATATGTCTCTGTAGAAGATGGGGTGAGGCAATTCGAAAGCATCGAACCCCAGTTCGGCGAAGGCCTGAACGGCTTCCCGCAGTGGAAGCCCCGAGAACAAGAGGCCATTCGTGGCTATCACGGTGAACAGGGACACTTCACAGTAGTTATGGCTTCCAGCGGTCCTGCGCGGCGCGAGCGGAACCCCTAGGACTTCCCGGTCAGGTGCTGAGGCAATTCGTCACTGGAATGTGGATACGTTGTTGAGCCCGAGACCGTGCATTTCAAGGAAGGCGTCGCTGGTACTGTTATTTCGCCAATCACTTCCAGCGCCACACCCTTCTTCCGTAGAAGACTTCGGGCACTATGAGGAGACCAAGAAGTGAAACGGGCGATATGAGGATCCAGTCCGTGAGACTCATTGGTGCGGTGCCAAGGAGCATCGTGTAAGGAAGCAGACCGGTCAACAAAGCGCAAATGGCAACCGATGCGAACAGGAACTTGTTTGTCAAGAAACCTACCTTGAACGCGTTGTGCCTCTCCGATCTGCAGTTGAAGACCGTCACGAGTTCTTGGAGCACACACTGGACAAGTGCCAGCGTCCTGGCCTCGTCCAACGGCTCCTTCATGATGTAGTAAGCGACGTAGAAGACCCCGGCGGTTCCCAAGAACTGCGTGACAACGGATGCTAGGATGGAAGCGAAACGCCCGAAGAGAATACTTTCATTGGGATCTCTCGGTGGTCTCTCCATGAGATCGTTTTCGGGGGGATCCATGGACAAAGCTATGGCAGGTGGTCCGTCTGTCACGAAGTTGAGCCATAGAAGCTGCCCTGCCGTCAGCGGTAGCTCCAAACCAAGAAGGGCAAATGACCCCGTCACGGCGAGCTCAGCGATGTTGCACCTCAACAGGTAGAATGCGAACTTCCGTATGTTGTCGTAGATTCCTCTGCCTCCCTCGACTGCATTCACTATGGTCGCAAAGTTGTCATCTGCCAAGACCAAGTCCGCGGCCTCTCTTGTCACATCCGTCCCGGTGATACCCATAGCAACTCCGATGTCGGCCTGCTTGAGGGCGGGAGCGTCGTTCACGCCGTCCCCGGTCATCGCCACGATGTTGCCTTTCTTCTTCAGTCCCTTAACTATGCGGAGCTTGTGTTCAGCTGTGACCCTGGCGTAGACAGACACGCGGTCGACCACCTTCTCGAACTCCTCGTCAGTTGTGGCATCCAGTTGGGGCCCTGTGAGAACCTCTCCTCCCTTCATCAGACCGAGTTCCCTTGCCACAGCCACTGCTGTCAGCTTGTGGTCTCCAGTTATCATGACTACCTTTATGCCCGCCTTCTCACACTTACCGATCGCTTCCTTAGCCTCTTCCCTCGGTGGATCAATCATACCTATGAGACCGACAAAGACCAGACCTTTCTCAAGGTGCTCCTTTTCGCTCCTCGCGCTAGCTTCATCAGGCAGCTCCTTGAATGCCACGCCCAAAACGCGCAATGCCTTCTCTGCCATCTCCTCGTTTGCTTCGAGGATCTCCCCCTTTCTTTCCTGGCCCAATTCATGCACTTTTCCCCCGACCGTCTCATGAGTACACAACTCGAGAACAACCTCTGGTGCTCCCTTTGCATAGACGAAGGCCTTCTTCTCGGGCGACCCGTGGACTGTCGTCATCAGTTTCCTCTCGGAAGTGAACGGTATCTCGTGAAGCCGGGGGTGTTTCTCCGCCAGGCTTTCCTTGGCCAGGCCTGCCTTCGCGGCAGCTACGACAAGTGCACCCTCAGTCGTGTCGCCAATCACGCTTGTCCCGTCACACTGAGCGTTTGTGCACAATGTTGCGGCCCTCAAGAGAAGGCCCAAGTCGTTGTCCTCATTTGGATCCACGAGTTTCCCGTCAGCGAGAAAGCTACCCCTGGGTTCATATCCGACTCCTGTTATCTCCACGAACCTCTTCCCAACATAGGCCCTGCGCGCAGTCATCTCTCCTTTCGTAAGCGTGCCTGTCTTGTCCGAACAAATCACAGTAACTGCGCCCAAGGTCTCTGCGGAGCTAAGTCTCCTGGTGATGGCGTTTCGCTTGGCCAACTCCCTAACCCCGAGTGCCAGTGAGATGGTTACGACAGCAGGCAAGCCCTCTGGGACCGCGGCAACGGCCAGAGCCACTGCCGTCATGAACATCCCCAACGCATCCTTCAATTGCAGCCCTCCCCGGAAAAACTCAAGGGCGAAGGCGACTCCTATTATTGCCAGAATCACTTTGCCCAACTTCACTGAGAAAGAATCAAGCTTTCGTTCCAGAGGTGTTTTCTCCTCTTGGACTGCCTGCACCATCTCCGCGATCTTCCCGAATTCCGTGTCCATTCCTGTTACTGAGACTACGGCCCTTGCTCTACCGTAGGTCACGTGAGTTCCTGAGAACACTGTGTTCTTTCTCTCTGATATCGGAACTTTCTCACCAAGCGTCTCGGTTGTCTTGTTAACGGGAGTGGACTCACCCGTCAGGACCGCTTCCTCGGTTCTGAGCTCGACCACGTCCATCAGGCGCGCGTCTGCGGGAACCCGGTCGCCGGCCTCAAGGTCAATCACATCTCCCGGAACCACCTCTCTTGCAGGAACAATCACTTCTCGTCCGTCCCTTAGGGCCCGGGCCCGAGGGGCTGAAAGTTTTTTCATCGCATCTATTGCTTTCTCAGAACGATACTCCTGAATGAACCCCACTGTCGCATTGAGCGCAAGGATCGCAGCAATGGCGATGGCATCCAAGTACTCGCCTATCCCCACCGAAATCACAAGAGCTATCAAGAGCATGACGACGAACAAGTCCTTGAACTGGTCTAGGAACATCTGAAGAGGAGTAGTTCCTTTTCTTTCCACTAGCTCATTGTACCCGTACTTCTTCAACCTCTCCTGAGCTTCTCCAGATGTAAGGCCTTTCTGACTTGTGCCCAAATCCTGCAACAACTCTTCGACCCCAACAGCGTGCGAAGGCTTCAAGGTACGACTCACACCCCAGTTTGGGTCTCCTTTAAGAGTTGCTCTCGCGACGTTCCGCAGGACCTGAGAACGCAGCAACTCTCACGGCAGAACACTCGGTGATGTTGCTGGTGAGGTCTGACTACGCGTGCCCCTCGTAGCCGTTAAGGTGGGTCACGTCCTTGAGTCGCTTCTTGGGAACATGAAGGACACCTTCCTCGTCCTTCCAGTATCTGATTGAACCCTGTGCTTCTTCCAGGATTGGTTGCTCGTTTGGGTAGCCTAGGGCAACGACCGAGTCTATCTCGTAGTTGGCAGGAATGGACAAGATCATCCTGACCTTTTCTCTGTCCGCAGAGCCCAACCAGCAGGAGCCTATCCCCTCTTCATAAGCGACGAGGAGCATGTTCTCAATCGCAGCCGCGGCATCATGTGTGCCTCCCGTTTCTCTTACCATTCTATTCAGGAGGACAACGATGTATGCGGTAGGTCTCTCGCCCTCAGCCGGATCCCCAGAAGGAGCTATGTAGGTGGCCCACTTCAAGCATGGGAACATCCGATCTACCTTGATAGGATCAGTGACAACTACATACTCGCAGGGCTGGAGGTTTGCTCCGGAAGGGGCGAGCCTAGCTGCGTTGACCATTTTCTCCAAGACCTCGGTCGGAATCCTGTCCTGCTTGAACCGCCTGATTGTCCTTCTGTTTACAGCGGCCTCGTAGACATCCATCAGCCGGCACTAGCTGAGGTCCCTCAAATAACGTTTTCGGGAGAATACGTCCGCTTGCGTCCGTTCGGTGAGATCACGCCAGTTCGTTGGAGTGCTTCTTGACCTTCAGCAACGCATCTACTATGTCGTCCATGTCTCTCCTCGTGCCAAGTAAGACGCTCTGATGGAACCACATTCCCTCTTCCTTGCACGCGCGCTCTGTGACCGGAAGCTTAGTCGTGCTGTAGTCGAGATTCACATAGGGGAGACTGTAGTTCCTTATCGCAGGCAACTCGTGAAGGGGAATGGTGTAACCTGGTGCCAGAGGTATACCCTCCTTGTTCACGGTTTTGACGAACTTCTCCTTCGGCACTCCGCCGAACGCGTTCTGATCGTATCTCATGATGAACAGGTGATGGGCGTGTCTTGTCGTCTGCGGGTAGGCTTCCAGAGGAGCTATGCCCTCCACCTCCTTGAGCCTCTTGGCCAGATACGCTGCGTTCTTGTCCCTTATCTTCATCTGTCCTTCTACCTTGGCTAGTTGCTTCAGGAGAATCGCTGCCTGAAACTCCGTCATCCTGAAGTTGCTGCCCAAGATGAAGTGCTCGTACCACTGCCTGTCCTTCCTCCTGCCGCAGTTCATGATGGACCAAGCATCCTCTCCGATCTCCTCGTTGTTGGTCGACATTGCCCCACCCTCTCCAGCCGTCAGGTTCTTGCTGGACTGGAACGACCATATGGCTATGTCCCCATCACCGCCGATGCGCTTGCCGTTCCATTCTGCCCCATGAGCCTGTGCCGCGTCCTCAACCACGCGAAGGTCACGATCCCTAGCTATCTTCAAGATCCTGTCCAGGTCAGCTGGGCCACCGCCTATGTAAACTGGAATTATCGCCTTGGTTTTTGGCGTGATGACGGCTTCTACAGAGTCCGGGTCCATCATGTAGGTCTCCGGCTCGATGTCTGCGAACACCGGCACCGCCCCGATCGAGAGAACGGAGCTGGCAGTTGCGACGAACGTGTATGAAGGCACTATTACCTCATCTGCAGGCTTTACCCCGATTGCCCTGAGGGCTATCTCGATGGCCGCCGTGCCATTCGTGCATGTAACGACCCTCCTCACGCCAAGCCACTTGGCGTACGCTTGCGAGAACTCGGCGTTCTTCTCCCCGCCTATGCCCCATTTCCCGCTCCTGAGCACCTCAATCAACGCCTTCTCTTCAGCTTTGCCGAAGATCGGCCAAGACGGAAACGGCTTCTTTCTCACTGGTTTGCCTCCATTGATGGCAAGTTCAGTCAACTGATGCACCGGCAAGGGAGCCGCACCAGCAGATATAACGATTGGGCAAAATGATCGGTTTTGCAGCGGGAAAAGAACCGCTCGTCTCCATCGATGGCAGTGAGAGACTCGGTCCTTGATTTGGCAGCGCTCTGCCCGGGAGTAGCAGCAATGTCCCTTCTAGAAGCCCTGAGAGAAAACCAGAGCTTCCTGACACCCGACGCCGCCAACAACGCTGAGAGGGGATCCACGGTCAGTGTCTTTCTGCTGCGAGTTCCGCGTTGGCCGCTTGTATCTCTCTTTGTACCCTCGGATCATCACTCCTGATCGTGCGCGATTTCCCCGGACTCGCGGAGTGGAACTCCCTCTCGGCCACCGCTTTCAGGAATCTGTCCTTGAAGTCCGGGAAGTACGAACCATAGATGTGATACGAGTCGGTAACATCGACGTACTGACCGACTGACACTTTCGTCCGCATCTTGTCCGAGAGAGATTGTGCCAGTCTGGCCTGCAAGTCAGTCAGTGCGAATATGTTCATGAAGGCCGCCTTGTATGCATCTCTTGACCTCCAATGCGCATTGACATTGAGCCTTAGCTCTCCACTCGCGTCCTTCAGGCAGCGGAGCCACAAGCGCTGAAGGCATGGCGGATCGTCTGTCTTTGGGTCCAGACCGACGTTCCACGTTATGGCTTGTGCTCGTCTCGTGTAGGGGACTCTGGCCAACCTGTCAATCGCCAGTGCGACCTGATCCACTTTCTTGTCTTGCCAATCGTAGGCGAACAGCCTCTGATGATACGTGTAGGTCCACTTACCTTCCTCAGGGGCAATCCAGTGATCGTGGACACCATCGACTACCTCCCGCCTGTACTTCTCCACATCCTTGAAGCTGCACGGCAGGGCCAGATGCAGCCTGGGCTCGGACATTGGCTCTTCAACAACCATGACCATCGTGCAGTCCACGCTGGGCTCATCCTGCTCCCTGTCGTATTCAGTGGGCACCCGCATGCCGTTCTCCCACAACATCAAGAGCGATTTCTCCCAGACCTCGGGCAAGTTTTTTCCCTGAACCATCAACACTGGCGCTACCATCGGGGTAACCTGCGAGGCTCAGGTTCAAATAAAAGCCTTCGAGCCCCAACAGGGCTCAGCGTAGCCTGCGGTCGTGGCACACGGGAGCTACTTCAGCTGCTTTTCCATCATCCAGTAGTGCCTTGTCCTCTTGACGCCGGGAACTTGAGAGTAGAAGAAGAGATGCTCGGTCCACGGGATCACCGCTATCCGCTGTCCCTCTTCTCTCATGGACACCAATGAGTTGAACAGCAATACTGAACCAAGTCCGCGCTTTCTCGAGTTCGGATCAACTCCTACTGGGCCAAACCAGTGCGGCTCCAATGCACCATACACCGAGAATCCGAGGGTCTTGCCCGCTTGTTCTCCGATCCAGAGCTTGGGAGGGTCGAACTTGAACGCCTCTGAGACTTCAAAGCCCCAGAACGGGGAGAACACCTCTGTCGCCCACTTCGTGAACCTTTCTCTCTCACTGAGCTTGGCCTTCCGGACTGTCGCATCCTCCAGTCTGACTTCGGCGACGATCTCTGGAACATAGAAGTCGAGCAGATCAATCTCGTAGTCGACTGCCTCCCCGGCCTTTTGGAATCCCCTGGACAGCAGGAACCCCACGGCCTCTTGGTACATCAGATCAACACCGGAGAACAGTGTCCACCCGGCGAAATCCGCGATGCGTATTCTCTTCGTCCCGTTGGACCTGAACCTGTCCTCGAGTTCGCTCAACATGCGGGAGGCTATCGCCCTTCTTCGATATCCTTCTGACACGAAGAACAACTTGATCCATCCAACCTCTTTCTGCACTTCGACCGATTCCTCAGGCGACCTGGTCCTCCGGACGCCGACCATACACCCGACTATCTCATTCCCCTCCAGCGCCACCGCAGTGAGTTCAGGCGAGAAGTTCGGATCGCCGAACGTTATCCTCTCGAGAGAGGCGTCAGTGACTGTGTCCCTGTTCATGCAATGGTTTGCCAGCGCGCGAACCTCGTTGAGGTCGTTCCTCTTGAGTTCCCTCAACTCGACCATGCCCTCAAGTGGCTGGTCTGGGTTCTTATCCCCTTAGTGGTGCCTTCTTCGGTGTTCTTCCCGAACCCACCGGGCAATGGCTTTTCTACTCAGGAAGGGGAAGTTCGTCATGAAGTCTCACGAGGAAGAGTACGATGCGGCCAGACAGACGAACCTGAGGTACTCCGTCGTAAAGGAGGAGACGAAAGAGGGCTTCGTGTTCAGGTGGTTCAGGATAGAGAGGGAGGAAGACGAGCCCATCCCCGGGCTTCTTGTCTATCACCCCCCGAAGCCGACGGGCAAGTTGTTGCTGTTCGTCCACGGTCTCGGAGGATGTAAGGAGGACATCGTGTGGTTCAGGGAGGTCGCTGAGGCCTCGGGGTTCTCGATGCTCGCAATAGATGCAAGGAAGCACGGGGAGAGGAAGTCTGAAGTCAGCAACGTCGATGCGACCGGTCTCCTAGAGGGGTTGAGCATGAGCGTCGTGGACAACCGCCTGGCCGTAGACGTGGCCCTTCGCAATGGCTGGACCAGCGAAGGCAAAGTGATCCTGGTGGGCACGAGCATGGGTGGAGTGCTCGGCTCGATAATCGCAGGCGTGGATCGAAGGATTGGGGGCGCAGCGCTGTACGTTCCCGGAGGTGACCTGCCTGACATCTTAGCCAAGAGCAAGGAACCGACAGTCGTCCAAGTCAGGGGGAACATACCCAAGTTCCTCTTCAGGATGCTGGGAAGCCAACTGGCCAACATAGAACCCCTGAACTACATTGACAAGATCTCGCCAAGGCCTTTGCTCGTTCAGCTCGGCGAGCACGACGATATTGTGCCATTCGAAGACGGCATGAAGCTCTTCGAGCGAGCCAAGGAGCCGAAGGACCTAGTAGTTCACGACTCGGGGCACGACTTGCCGCACGACCGAGCTGTCTCGGAAACCGTCGCTTGGATGAAGAAACGCCTTCCCTCGCTGGCAAAACCTGACTGAGATCCCAACACCACACCGCTCCGGCAGGAGATCTAAGGCTAGGTTCCCACGCCAAGACGACACGAACCCCCGCCTCAATCTTATAATGAAAGGTTCGCATCTTTACCTGAAATGGTGAGGCTGGGCATAGTGGGGAAGACCAATGTCGGCAAGACCACTTTCTTCAACGCAGCCACGCTGATGAGTGCCGAGGTGTCGAGCTACCCCTTCACCACCAAGTTCCCGAACGAGGGAGTCTGCTATTCGCAGACCAGATGCGTATGCAGGGAATTCAACGTGAAGGACAGCCCAAAGAACTCCGCATGCATTGAAGGTTGGAGGTTCCTCCCTGTGGAGATAGTGGACGTGCCCGGCTTGATTGAGGGAGCGTGGAGGGGCAAAGGGTTGGGCAATCAATTCCTCCAAGTCGCCATGGCGTCGGATGCGATCCTGCACGTGGTAGATGCGTCCGGTAGTGTGGATAAGGACGGCGAGATATGCAAACCAGGGGAGGGGGATCCAGTCAAGGACTCGGAGGATGTGGAGAACGAACTGGTCATGTGGTTCGTCAAAGTCCTCAAGGAGAACGCGCACAAGGTGATCAGGATGACAGAGACGAGGATGTTGGACACCGCTGCCTCCGTTGCCGCGATTCTGAGCGGTCTGAAGGTCAACACGGGCCAAGCGCAACAGGCCCTCGTCGACTCCGACCTAGCTGACAAGGAGTTCAAGGCCTGGAACGACGATGACATGGTGAGATACGCAGCGTACCTGAGGGCTCACTCGAAACCAACCATTGTCGTCGCCAACAAAATGGACATCGACACAGCCGAATCCAACTATGACAGACTGGTCCAGAGGTTCGGCAGCAGGTTTGTGATTCCGTGTGCGGCCGAAGCGGAACTGGCGCTGAGGCGAGCCGAGAAGGCCGGGTTGGTGGAATACGTCCCAGGACAGGAGAAGTTCGAGGTCATCAAACCTGAGAAACTGTCAGACAAGCAGAGGTGGGCGCTCTCCTATGTATCGGAGCGTGTTCTGGATAGATGGCTGAGGACGGGCGTGCAGTTCGCCGTCGACTTCGCTGTGTTTAAGCTTCTCTCGATGAACACGGTGTACCCTATCGAGGACGAGAGAAGGCTATCGGACAGTCACGGCAACATCCTTCCCGATGCATACCTCATGCCTCCTGGCTCCACGACTCTGGATCTGGCGACGAGGATACACACTGATCTCGCGGACAGCTTCGTGTACGCGATAGACGTGAGGAGCGGGTTGAGACTCCCGAAGGAGTACAAGCTCAGGGACAACGATGTGATCAGGATAGTGGCAGCCAAGAGGAAATGAGAATCGCCAAGCTATTCTGTCCAGTTAGACACAATCCTGACAGGTGAAACCGCCCCCCGCATGGGCCACACGACCCGAGAACTACAAAGGCTTATTATTCCTGAACGAGAGGTGTTTCAAAATCAGAGAATGAAAGTCGGTGCCTCGAAGATCAGCATTACTCCTGATTCCGAAGTCTACCTATCTGGCTTCCCTCGTGGCAGAAGGAGCAAAGGAGTTCACGATGACCTCTGGGTGAGGTGTCTCTCTCTGCATGATGGAAGAAACCTCCTGTCCATAGTGACTGCGGATCTGTGGGCAGTGCTCCGTGAAGACATAGACGAGATAGGAAAGGAGCTGAAGCTCGGGAGCAATGAGCACCTGCTGTTGTGCTCCACTCACGTCAACTCGTCACCTGACATGCTTGGCATGTTTGGCCCGGACAGCAGGACTAGTGGAACGGATGAAGCCTACGTAAAGAAGTTCCGGTCTGCCGTTGCGCATTGCGTCAATGAGTCCCGCCTCCTGATGAAAGACGTGACGACAAGGATCGCAGCCGGAAAACCCGACTTGAAGATCGAGAATTTCAGGAATCCTGGCTTGGTCAACGGAACTGGGTTGACGGTCTACTTCGTCGAAAAGAGCGGAAAGAACGTCCACTCTCTGACAAGTTCCAGCGGTCCTGCTGTGCTGTCGAGTGAGGAGAACGCTCTCATTTCGTGCGATTGGCTTCACTCGTTCTACAGCAGGACGGAACAACAGATGGGCGGAATTCCTCTATTCACGCAGGGCCCATTAGGTGGCATAATGTGTCCCGTCGTCACCTCGAGGACCTTTGACGAGGCCGACAAAATGGGCAACACTATGGCTGATTACGTCGTTGGCAGCTACCGGAAGTCCGTCGAGGTCAACGCGAGCGAAGTTGCGGTCATTGAGAAGACCCTCGAGGTTCCGGTGGAGAACAGGTTGATGATGGCCCTGTCCGCAATGGGGACTTTCAGGGGGCAGATCCACAACAGAAGGCGGACGAAGGTTGCAGTCGTCAAGATTGGACCCTTGACTATCGCTGCGCTGCCGGGTTCGGCGTTCCCGGAGGTTGGGTACGAGGTGAAGGCGATGATGAAATCGCAACACAGAGCCGTAGTGTCGTTCGCCAATGACTACGTGGGCTTCATAATCCCGTCATCTAAGTTCGACCCAACCATGTACGAAGAAAGGATATCGCTGGGCCGCGATGTGGCGAACGTCCTCGTAGCTGAGATAGGGCTACACCTAGGCGGAAAATGAGCCCCAAGTACTCTGCTTGCTGTTGGGGCAGGCTCACTGAGTCTCAGTCGACGGCAAGCCATGCGCGAGGATGGTCTGCTTCAGCCATGCGAGCGAGATCTCAATGACCTCGGCCTGATGATTGGAGAAAACATGGTCCGCTCCTCCTATCATGTAGAGGGACTTCGCCCCTCCAGTGGAGTCGAAAAGCAGTCTTGCTTGAGAAGGCGGGACCATCTCGTCCTTCTCGCCGGCCACTGCCAAGACAGGCACTGCGATATTTGGGGTGATCCGGATCGGGTTGTACTTCATTATGTCCTGCATGAAACTGTCGAGATTCCCTCCGAGCGATTTCCCGACTGTGTCTTTCGCTCTATCTTCGGCGAAGCCGGATGCGAAATCCGCTGGCGCTGACCATGACACGAATGCATCAACCAGACCTTCGGCGGCAACGTGACATCCCACAAGACCGCCCATGCTCAGACCCACTGCTCCCAACTTCAGACCTGTGAATCTCTCGCGACAATACTCCACTATTGCCTTTGCGTCAGATATCCACTCGGAGGGGAGCATCTGCGCCAGTGTTCCTTCGCTCTCGCTGCCGTTTGTATCAGTCTTCGAGAACCTGAAGTCGAACCTGACGCAGGCGAATCCCATCTCGGTCGCCCTCGCTGATGCATTCACGAACAGTTTCCTTGTCTCGTCCTTCCACCCTCCGAACCCGTGGAACAACACAAGACATGCTTCCGGACCCTCGTCAGGGACCGCAACTCTACCGACGAGTCTCATCCCCTTGTTGGTTAGACTGACAGTCTCTTCCAGCATTTCTAGTGATTGAGCAGGATGGTGCAGGATTTAAGTGAGCGCTCTGAAGACATCATCAGTAGAAACTGGCTTGAGCACCTCTGAAGGCAGAGGATGTCCGAAGACCCGAACGACTGGGGCTCTAGTAGCATTGTGCATCCTGCTGGCTGCCTTCGCCGCGCCTCTCTCGATAGGGCCGCCCTCGGTCGACTATCATGGCGCCCAGTGGGCGCCCGCGGATTCATCCAATTACACCGTGAGTGACAGGGAGGAGGACGGTCTAAGAATCAGGTGGATAGTCATACATGACATTGAGGGCCCTGAAGTGTCGTGCATCAACTGGTTCCAAGACCCAGCCGCTGAGGCAAGCTCTCATTACGTGGTGGGGTATGACGGTACGGTCTACCAGATGGTGGCCGAGAAGGACATCGCCTGGCATGCCGGCAACTGGGATTACAATCAACACTCAATAGGAATAGAACACGCTGGCTTCGCGGACAACAATTACTTCACCGAGGCCGAATACAGGGCTTCGGCCAAGCTTGTCGCGTTTCTCATGCGAAAGTACAACATGACTCTGATCAGACCATCCGGAATCGCTCCGGCCAACTCGGAAGATGGAAGCGGAGTGATTGGCCATGACCAAGTGCCAGATCCTCGCGACCCTCAGCTGGGCGGAGGAGCAGGCCACCACTATGATCCCGGCAGGTGCTGGAACTGGACCTACTACATGTCATTGGTCGAGGCATATTACGTCGAAACCCCTGTGCCCGAGCCTCCGCAGAAAAGGGACGAAGGTTTGCTTGGTCCTCTTCTGTTACTGCCCCCGATCTTGGTCTCAGTCGTGATCCTTGTTCTCCTCATTCCCGCGGGGATCATCGCGTCGAGCATCAGGAAGGCGGCAAGAGGGAGCCAAGCCTCCAGCGAGATTGCCACTTCGACTAGAAGTCAACAGGGCCCAAGACTTAAAGCCGAATGCCTCGACCGGTCGGCAGATTGGCCGCCGCAGACGGTAGCACCGCGGAATTAGACAAGCCCGTTTCGCTAAGTCCTGCTCCGGCAGACGGCGTACTTCCTGACGACTTCTACTCAAGCACGAACCTTCCGACATCCCTCTTCCTGGACAACGCTTGGATAGATGTTGAGGACGTAATGATGGATAAGGCGATCGTTGTGTACACAGATCAGAAGAGAGCGGTCTGCAGGCCGATACTCGAGGTCAAGAAAGGAGACCTCGTTGTAGTAGGCGACGATGGGATCAGGATTCCGGCCGGTCCTAGGGCGGGCCGCAGCGGCGTCTTTCACTTCATGGGTGAACTCACGTCTCCCGAGAGGCCGGTTCCGTTCACCGCAAAGAAGGTGGCCGAACGCATGACAAAGGCAAAGAAGCAGGGCAAGAAGATCGTGGCGGTTGCTGGGCCTGCAGTAGTCCACAGCGGCGCAGTCGAACCCCTCGCCCGGATGATAAGGAACGGATACATCAACGTGCTTCTGGCGGGAAACGCGCTCGCCGTCCACGACATAGAATATGCCCTCTACGGCACAAGCTTGGGTATGAGCCTGAGCAGTGACAAGCACGAGCCGAGAGGAAACAGAAACCACATGAAGGCGATAAACGAGGTTATGAAGCACGGGTCGATCAAGGTGATGGTGGAGAAAGGGGTTCTCAAGTCAGGGATCATGTACGAGTGCATCAAGAACAGCGTTCCCTTTGCACTCGCGGGGAGCATCAGGGACGACGGTCCGATTCCGGAGGTGATCCGCGACGTTGTTCAGGCCCAGGCGGAGTATCGGAGGTTGCTGGAGGGTGCTGAGGTCGCGCTGATGCTGGCTACCGGTCTTCACTCAGTCGCGGTGGGCAACATGCTTCCGTCAAAAGTGGACGTCATTGTCGTGGACATCAACCCTGCCATCGTGACCAAGCTCATCGACAGAGGTACTGCTCAGACGTTCGGAATCGTCTCCAATGTGGGTGGTTTCCTCGACATGCTTGAGGCCAATCTCAGCGGAAGCGGAAGCACGACAGGTCCATGACCTAGTCGTTGTCTCGGATCCGGATCGATCGCTCAGGCACGACGCCTGTTTCTCATCAATCCTGACGACAGCAGTTCCTTCGTCAACCTCAGCCTGTTAAGGCAAAGCTTCTCATCACGGTCGCTACCTGGAACCTCCAGTATCAGAGGCCCACTGTAGGATATGACGTCGAGACCTCCTATGAGTGAATCCCAGTCAATGTTGCCCATGAAAGGCAGCAGGTGTTGATCTGACCGCCCGTCGTTGTCATGGATGTGGGTGGCTACAAGGCTGTCATTGACCTCTCGGGCAAACTGGCCGCACGCCAACCCATTGACATTCGCGTGGCCCGTGTCGAGGCACACTCCCAAGACGTCTGGATCGACACCGACTATCTCGAGCAGGTCGAGAGGCCTGGAACCGAATGTCCCCTCCAGCCGATTCTCGACCGCTACCCTTACGCCAACATCTGTCGCTATCTGGCCAATCTCCTTGAATGCTCTGAGGTTCTCGTCTCTCGCACGCGAGATCTGTTCTGTTGATGGTAGTTCGCAGCTCACACCGTCCCAAGCCGTGTGGAAGACCATGACCTTGACCCCCAGCATGTTGGCGTATTCCAGCCAATGTCCTGCCCGGTTGATTCCTTGGGACCTCACTGACTCGTCTTCTGACGCTAGCTGAGTGTCCAGTTCGCCGTACGGCGCATGCATCTGTGATGGCTCGATCTTGCAGGTTGAAGTCTCGTCCAACAGCTCACGTATTCTCGCACGCATAGTGCCGTCCTTTTCGAATCGACTGAAACACTCGTACGCATACTCCAGACACGCAATCCCGGCTTCATCCAAAGCCTGGACGGCCTTCTCCAGAGGAAGGGCTTCGAGCATCCAAGTGTCAACGCCCCACCTTCTGCCGCCAGAGGTCATTCCCCAGATCCTGCGCTCATCACCGCGGGCGCTCACGCTGCCCATACTTCTCCCAGTGTGTCAGTTGGTTCAGAGGCACTCTGTCCTTCGACGGGCTTTCGCTAGGGTAGCCAACTGACATCAGACAAAGAACCCGAAGCTCTTTGGGAATTCCCAAAACCCCCTTTATTGGCGTCTCAAGGTTCGTGTCGTACACCCCAGCCCAGCACGTGCCCAACCCCAGTGCGTGAGCTGCCAACATGAAGTTCTCAGCAGCAAGTGACGTGTCAATAGCGTGAGTCACCTGCGAATTGCTCGGATTGGCGACGAACACCAATGCAACTGGTGCCTTAGCGACGAACCTCGCATAGGGATGGACCCCGGCTAGCTTCCTCCTCGTCTCATCGCTTGTGACCACGACGAACTCCCAAGGTTGCCTGTTACCTGCGGAAGGTGCCCATCTAGCTGCGTCCAAGCAAGTCAGGAGCTTCTCTGGCTCGACTTCCTTGTCCTTGTACACCGTTACACTTCTTCTGGTCTTTATGGCCTCGATCGCATCCATCTTGTTTCTCGTCATAACCCCCCAGCGCCATCTAATGAGCTTTGGGTACCCGTCGAGTACCGGACGAACCGTCCTTTCAGCTGGTCACCCCCATGCAACTCACGAACGTGCCGATGGGAGGGTGCACTGCGATCCACTGTTGCGTCGAGTTCCTCGATCGTCCAACTTCTGAACCAACGCTGGTCAAGTGACATGACTAGTGCTCGCATTGATCCCGGAAGGAGCCTCCTTCAGTCCGTCGTTGTTCGGGAGAAGCCATAAATGGTGGTCGGACCCTGCGCTCGCTTGTGACTAACTGTTGAGCAAGAGACTGCTTCCTGACGCGGTGGAAGTCGGAGACCTGGTATTCACCAGTGGGATAACAGGCGAACCCGGCGACACGGAGACACAGATCAGGAACACCATCGGCAAACTGAAGGCTGCCCTTGAAGCACATGGATCTTCTCTCGAGAACGTAATCAAGGGTAACGTTTACCTGACGGACTTGAATGACAGGGAAAGATATCTGAATAGGGTGTGGAAGGAGACCTTTGGAGAAAAATCACCGGCTCGGACTTGCGTGCAGGCTGGTCTTGCGCCTGGCATAGCGGTGGAGATAGAGTTCATTGCTGTTGTCAAGAACAAGAGGGTCTGATGTCCTTGCTGATGAAGCATGGGTTTGCTGGAGGGAATTGAGTTGGCAGTATACAAGAACCTTGGCGTAAAGAAGGTGATAAACGCGGCAGGGACTCTCACTGCGCTAGGAGGGTCGCTGATGGAGGAGCAGACCATCAAAGCCATGGACGAGGCCGCCAAGTCTTTCGTCTACATGGATGATCTGGCGAGAAGTGCAGGCAGAGTGGTGGCTAGGATCACAAGGGCGGAGGCGGGACTCGTGACATCTGGGGGAGCTGCTTCCTTGGCCATAGCTGCTGCTGCTTGCATGACCGACACAGACCCCGACAGGATCTCACAGCTTCCGGACACAACGGGGCTGAAGTCAGAAGTGATCATACAGAAGGTCCAGAGAAACAAGTACGACCGCTGCATCAGGATATCCGGAGCGAAGCTCGTTGACGCCGGTGATGAGTCGGGCACCACGCCTGAAGAGTTCGAGCGTGCCATCAATCCGAAGACGGCAGCCATAGT
>Ga0315282_10003162_pt1 | contig 29639 bp, 15 predicted proteins | sample YL17G07_20_MG_FD_203693 | JGI IMG/M metagenome (GOLD analysis project Ga0315282, IMG submission 203693) | Sediment microbial communities from Yellowstone Lake, YNP, Wyoming, USA - YL17G07_20 | ecosystem: Environmental > Aquatic > Freshwater > Lake > Sediment | place: USA: Wyoming | collected... | reverse complement strand
CTGCGCGCGATCCTCACCGCGCGCGAAATCGGGGGGCCGTTCACCTCCGTCGCGGATCTGGCGCGGCGCACGCGCGTGAACCAGGAGGTATTGCGCAATCTCATTCTCTGCGGCGCGTGCGATGAACTCTGCGCGCACCGGCGCCAGGCGTTGTGGGAGTGTGAGGCCAAGGTCTCCGGCAGGCCGGCGCTGCCGCTGGCTGCGGGGGAGGCGGCGCCGGCGCAGCTCGCGGACTTCTCTGCGCGGGAGAAGTGGGCGCAGGAGTATTCGGTGCTGGGGATCGCGCTGACGCGCCATCCGGTAGGGCTGGTGCGGGCGCGCCTGCGGCGGGAGGGCGTGGTCACCGTGGCCACTGCGAAGCGAAGTCGCACCGGGCAGCGGGTGCGGGTGGCGGGACTGGTCATCCGCCCGCACCGGCCGCCCACGAAGAGCGGCCGAACGGTGGTGTTCTTCACGCTGGAGGATGAGACCGGGCTGCTGGATGTGACGATGTTCGAAAGCGTCTATCAGCGCTGCGGCGCGGCCGTCTTCACCCAACCCGTGGTCACGCTGGCGGGCCGGCTCGATCGGCGGGGCAGCGCTTCGGCGCCGGCGGCGCTGGTGGTGGAGGAGGTGCTCACCGAAACGTAAGGCGAATCCTCACCCGCCCCCCCATGAGGCCCGGTTTGACACGGGCGGCGGCGGTGAGCAGTGGGGGTGCAGCCATACTGCTTCAGGCGTGGTGGAGGTGGCTGGCGTCGGCGAAGCCGGTCTGCTCCGCGACCAGATCCAGGCCGAGGTCAGTGGCGGCGAGCAGGTGGGAGACCCCGGCGAGCCGGGTGCGGAGACAGAACGCGGCGAAGGGGTGTCAGTAGACGGCGGGGCCCCGGGGGGTCCCGGCCTCGGCCACACGATCAATGAGGCACCCGTAGAGCAGCATCTCGTCCGTGACAAGGAGAGGGAAGCATGGTAACAAAGAAAGCCAGAGCAGACGTCCCAAACCTCACCGTTGACCCAACGGCGCGGTTCGACCTCTCGCCCTACCTATTCATGCAGTTCATGGAGCCGCTGGGGACGACCGACGGGTCGGTGGAGGCGGCGTGGGACCATCAGCGGGGATGCTGGCGGGAGGACGTGATCGCGGCGACGCGGGAGCTGGCACCACCGCTGATCCGCTGGGGGGGCATCTTCAGCTCGTACTACCGGTGGAGGGAGGGGGTGGGTCCACGCGCCCGCCGCCGGCCCATGCACAACGTGCAGTGGGGAGGGGTGGAGACCAATCAGGTGGGGACGCAGGAGTTCGTGGAGTTCTGCCGGGCGGTGGGGGCGGACCCGCTGCTGAGCGTGAACTTCGAGTCGGACGGGCGGCGGTGCTGGTCGCGTCCGCCGGTGGGCGGGGTGCGTGCGGCGGGGCCGCAAGAGGCGGCGGCGTGGGTGAGCTACTGCAACCAGCCGGGACACGCGCAGCGGCGGGCGAACGGCGCCCCCAAGCCGCTTGGCGTACGGCTGTGGCAGATCGGCAACGAAACCTCGTACGGTGAGGGCGGCTTCGATTGCGAGACGGCCGCGCGCCGGACGCTGGCCTTCGCGCGGGCGATGCACCGCGCGGACCCGAGCATCGAGCTGATCGGCTGGGGCGATAGCGGCTGGGCGCCGCGGATGATCGAGGTGGCGGGAGAGCACCTCAGATACGTCGCGGTGCATCACTTCTTCGGGTCCGGGCTGGAGGGCTCGCCGCTGCGCGGGTCGGAGTGGCGGAGGGACACGGAGCTGACGTGGCGGCACCTGATGCACGCGCACCATTCTCTGGAGGCGAAGCTGGCGGCGGCGCGGGAGCAGGTGGCCGGCAGCGGGGTAGACCTGGCGATGACGGAGGGGCACTTCGGGCTTCCGGGCAGGAACCGGTGCGAGGTGCTGTCCACCTGGGCGGCGGGAGTGGCGGACGCGCGCCTCCTCAACGTTCAGCAGCGGCACGGGGACGTGCTCAAGATCGCGAACCTCTCGGACTTCTGCGGGACACGCTGGATGGTGAATTCGATCATGATCCCCACACCGCCGCGGGCGGGCCGGGCGTACCTGATGCCGGTGGCGTGGGTGACGGCGTTGTACCGGCGGCACATCGGCGACAAGGCGGTGAGCGTGGTCGCGGCGCCGGACCACCTGGACGTGGTAGCAAGCCGGCGGGGAGGACGGGTGTTCCTGCACGTGGTGAACACCAATATGACCCAGGCGGTGCGGGCCAAGCTGCGCGTTGCCGGCCGGCGGGTCGCCTCCGGCCGCGTGTTCGAGATGGCGCACGAACCGTTCCGGGAGATTGACGAGACGGCGCCGGAGGCCTTCGCGGCGACGGAACGCGCCCTGCCCAGCAGCGGAGTGTGGGAGTTCCCCGCGGCCTCGGTGAGTGCGGTGGAGGTGCGGCTGGAGCGGGTCGAGCCGAAGTGAGGGCGGGGCGCAACGTCGCCGGAGCGGGCGGCCGCGAGTCCTCAGAGGGCCTGGCCGCCCGGCTGGGAGGCTGACTCACGGAAGCGGCGGCGATGGGCGGCGGGGGTGCACTGGTACTGCTTGGTGAAGGCGTGATGGAGGTGGCTGGCGTCGGCGAAACCGGTCTGCTCGGCAATGGGGTCGAGGCCCAGGTCGGTAGAGACGAGCAGGTGGGAGGCGCCGGCGAGACGGGCGCGCAGGCAGAAGGTAGCGAAGGTGACGCCCATGGTCTCCCGGAAGACGCGGCTGAAGCGAGAGGGACTGAGCCGGCACTGCGCGGCGGCCTCTGCGAGGGACAGGCGATGTGAAGGTTGGGCCTGCAGCGCCTTGACGGCGGGCATGATGCGCATGGGATCGCCCGCGGGGCGGGGAAGGGCGAGCAGGTCGTCGCTGGGTCTGGTCCAGTCGCGGGTGATGGAGAGGAAGAGCCGGAGCAGATTCACCCGGACGGCGGCCTGCCATCGAGGGGGCCGGCCGCGGATGTCCTCCCACAACTCGCGGCCGATGGAGAGCACGCGCTCCCGCAGGCGGGGGGTGGTGACGCGGGGGCGGAGGCTGGGGCGGGCGGCGAACAGGTCCAGCCACGAGAGGCCATCGAGCATCCCCTCCCCGAGGAACTCGGGAAGGAAGATGAGGACGACGGCCCTGGCCACCGGCGTGACCACCCGCCAGCCATGGGGCTCCCAGGTGGCGTTGAGCCACACCTCGCCCGCGCGGACAATGACGTCCGTATCGTAGGAAAGCCGCTCTTGCTCCCCCGAAAGGACGATCCCGACCTCGACGCCTTCGTGATAGTCGAAAACCAGGGGCGTGGCGCCAAAGACCTGGGCCTCGGCGCTCAAGGGCGCCCGGTCGAGCTCGAGCTCGTAGTGCTGGGCCCGGGTGCGCCAGTCCTGGGGCAGGTACGAATGACTGGGCTCTCTGGTCACACCACGATTATACAAGAAGACGGCGGACGCGAGCAATGACGAGCCCTGCTTCGACGCCTACACTGGAAGAGACGGGCGCTGCTGGGAGGACGGGCAAGTGGGCCTGTCGGGAAGGAGGTGGTGCGGTGGAGTCGTGGCTGTAGTTGAGGTCCCACTCTGAGGAGGAGGAAATGAAACACGAGATGTCAAGAGCAGTGCTTGCAGTTGTCGTAGTTGCAGTGCTGTGTCTGGCGGCGGGCCCGGCGCTGGGGGTGAAGACCGTTTCCAGCAGTGACGGGGTGAGCCTGACGTTCACCGACAGCGGGGCCTTCAGCTCCATGACTGTAGACGGGAACACCGTGCCCACGCTGGGCGGGGTGAGCGGGGGGTTCTTCATCTTCCCGCTGGACGGGGTGCAGCTCCCGACTAACCGGCATGCCTTCAACGCCGGCACGCAGATCACGGGGACGGCGTCCATGGAGGGCAGCAACGTCCGCGTCACGGGGACGGCCCAGAACGAGAGTTTCAACATTCTGTTGACCGGCGGGCTGCCCTACATCAAGGTGGACGGGACGGTCACGGGAACGACCCAGACCGACCACGTGTTCCTGGTGGACTTTCGACTTCCAGTGAATGCCCAGGGCTGGAGCTTTGCGCGCGACATGGTAACCTCGGATACCATTGATACGGGATCGAGCAACTGGTACGACTACCTGCACTACTTTCAGTCGGGGAAGCATCCCTCGTTGTCCTTGAATCCCTACGGCAGCATCACCAAGACGACGTCGCCGACGATGGGCCTCACGCTGGTTCCGCTGATGGATCCACCGCAGGCCTATGCGATTCAGTACAACGGACAGGGCGGGTTCTGGATTCAGTTCGAGATGGGGACGACTCCGAAGACCACGAAGCACCCGAACACGGCGGAGATTCACTTCGTGCTCTACAAGCACGACCCCAAGTGGGGGAACCGCTCTGCGGTGGCGCGCTATCAGTCCTTCTTCCCGGAGTGGTTCGTACGCCGCTATACCGGCGGCAACTGGATAGATGACGATGACGGCCCTCGGAGCAGTATCCCCACCGACATCTCGGTGAAATACCTGCTGACGGCGGGGTACGCCGACTCCATCTCCAACAACAACGGCTGGTATGCGATGAAGTACAACGAGCCGTGGTGCGCCCACACTACGTGGGACAGCGCCTTGGACAGCGTTGAAGAAGCGGCCAAGGACGTGCCGGCCAACGACGTGTTCTACGATCCGGCGAAGGGGGAGACCGCGAAGACGTGGGCGCAGGCCTTGCTGCTCTCCGGGCTGCAGCACCCCGACGGCCAATACATCGGAGTGGATGACCCGGGGCTTTGGAACGACAACGGCAGGTTGTACCGCTGGCTGTGCAACCCTGACCCGGAAATCCCGAACTGGCGGAACTTCTCGATCGGCGTGAACAGAAACAACACCGTCGAGGACGAGGAGTGGTACACGCAGTGGGGCGCCGGGCCCGATTCCTCGAGCGACGTGTACACCGGCCTTTATTTCGACTCGACCACAGGGTGGTGGTCGGGATGGGGAACGGTGCACAACTTCAACCCGAACCACTGGGCCACTTACGACTTCAACCCGGGCTACTTCCCGGGGGACCCGCCGTATAACATGTACAGCGGGGGCAAGGTCTGCATGTGGGCGCCCTTCTCGAACGTAGAGATGATGAAGTTCGCGCACGAGCGGATGCTGCTGGAAGGGCGGCCGCTCTTCACCAACACGGCACCCAACTACGAACTGTTCATGGTGGCCCCGCACCAAGATGCATTCGCGGCGGCGGAGGGCTGGCAGTGCACCTACACTGGAGGCGGCCATGCCGGGGATTGGGCCATCATGCGAGCCTCGGTGGGGAAGAAGCCACTCTCCTACCTCTACCGGTGCGGCGCCGGCACTATACAAACAGAGGCGATGGTGAAGAACTGCCTGCTGTTCGGGGTCTACCCGGGCGTGCAGTGGAACTTCTCCGCCATCCACGACCTCTACACGACCTACATGCCGGTGCTCAACCAATTGGATGCGGCGGGATGGACGCCCATCACCGGCGCGGTGGTGAACACCACCAGCGGCGGCGCATACGTAGAACGCTTCGGGCCGGACTCCAACGGGGCGCAGTTCCTGACGGTGGGGGGACCGCAGTGGACGACGAACCCCGCCCAGGGCGTGGTCGCCACGGTGTACAGTTCCGACCTGGGCTGGAGCAGCAACCCGAACGTGACCGTCACCACGCTGGTGGGGTCCGCTCCCACCAAGTCCACGGACGGGAACGGGAATATGACGCTGGACTTCGGGTCGGTGAATGCGGAGGACACGCGGGTGGTGAAGCTGGTGTACAACGGCACGCCAACCATGCCGGTGGCGAACTTCAGCGCCAATACCACCTCCGGAAACGCGCCGCTGTCGGTCAACTTCACGGACACCAGCACGCAGTCTCCCACCTCCTGGTTGTGGAGCTTTGGAGACGGGAGCGTGTCGCTCTCGCAGAACCCGAGCCACACCTTTGCGGCGGGCCGGTACACGGTATCCTTGACGGCGAAGAACAGCACGGGGTTTGACACCAAGTCCAAGGCGGAGTACATCACCTCCGGCGTCGTTCCGGTGGCGGATTTCGTGGCCCGGCCGAGGAGCGGCTGGGACGGGATGAACAACCGGCTGAAGGTATTCTTCCGGGACCGGTCCACGAACCTCCCGACCTCCTGGTCGTGGAGCTTCGGGGACGGCGGCACCTCCAACCTGCGGGCCCCGCAGCACTTCTACGGGCAGGGCACCTTCACGGTGGCCCTTACCGTGGCCAACGCTTCGGGCAGCAATACGGCGACCAAGACCAACTACATCACCGCGGCTCCTCGCCAGAAGCCGGCGACCGGGTTCAAGGCGTCTTCGACGATGGGGGCGCCGCCGTTGGCGGTGAACTTCACGGACACCTCGGGCTACAGCCCGACCTCCTGGGCGTGGAGCTTCGGGGACGGAGGCACGTCTAATGCCCAGAATCCGAGCCACACCTACAACAGCGTCGGCCTCTACACCGTCGCCTTGACGGCGGCCAATGCGTATGGGTCGGAGTCCCTCACCAAGGCGAACTACATCGGCGCGCTGAACGAGACGATCATCTATCCAACTACGATCTCCGGCAACGTCGTCTCGGGCGACCTCGCCAGCCTGCAGGCTGACGACGACAACTACCTGACGGTGTCGGGCCTGAACCTGGGGCTGTACAACGACACGGGCATGTCGGGCGCCCCGTACTGGGGCATCAAGTACGAGGTCGTCGGCCATGCGGCCAATTCCGGCTACACGTCGTTCTTCATCTGGGCCTTTTCGGCCGGGAATTGGTACAACCATCTCTACAGTTTCGTAACAGACAGTACGGCCCCGACCACGGACAAGCTGTACACGTGGGCGCATACGCCCGCCGCTCCGTTCTTTGACATCAGGCACGACCAGGGCCTCGACTATGACGGGCGCGTGGGAGTGAAGATCTGCGCGTGCGGCAACAGCGGCAACTACCTGGTGGACATGGTGCGGATTCACCTGTACGCGAGACCCGGGGCGAGCCCGGCGCCGGTGGCGAACTTCACCGGCAATCCGGTGAGTGGCCCGGCGCCGCTGGCGGTGGCCTTCACCGACTTCTCGACCAACTCCCCGACGGCGTGGTCCTGGACCTTCGGGGACGGGAACAGCTCGGCCTCCCAGAACCCGAGCCACACCTACAACAGCGCCGGCTCCTACACGGTGGGGCTGACGGCGACCAATGCCGCCGGCTCGAACACCAACACCAAGAGCAACTACGTCACCGTCTCCTCCGGCGGGGGGGCTCCGGTGGCGAACTTCTCGGGCACGCCGCTGAGTGGCGCAGCGCCGCTGGCGGTGAGCTTCACGGACACTTCTACCAACACGCCAACCGCGTGGTCGTGGACCTTCGGGGACTCCAGCAGCTCCACCGTGCAGAATCCGAGCCACACCTACACCAGCAACGGCAGTTACACGGTGACGCTGACGGCGACGAATGCCAGCGGCTCGGATGGCGAAACCAAGACCAGCTACATTACGGTAAGCACGGCGGGGAACCCGCCGGTGGCGAACTTCTCCGGCACGCCGACGAGCGGGAATGCGCCGTTGGCGGTGACGTTCACGGACAGCTCGACCAACACGCCCACCTCCTGGTCGTGGAACTTCGGGGACACGGGCAGTTCGACCGCCCAGAGCCCGAGCCACACGTACACGACGGTGGGCAGCTACACGGTAACCCTGACGGCCGGCAACGCCTACGGCTCGGACGGGGAGACCAAGACCGACTACATCACCGCCACCTCCGGCGGGGGGAGCACGGTGTTCTACCCGACCGCGACGACGAATGGGGGCGGGATGACGGCCGTGTCCGGCACGTTGTCCAACCTGCAGGCGAACGACGACGCGTACCTGGTGACCGCCTCCAGTTCGGGCGGCGGCGGCACGGTGATCTACCAGTTCACCACCGGCTACAACCAGAGCCAGGTGAGCAGAATGACTTTCGATGTCGTGGTGAAATCCAGCCTGAGCAACGATCCGGATGTGGCGGGGCTCTGCTCCTGGTACAGCGGGGACGGATACGAGTGGGTGGTCGGCTACAACTACCTGGGCACCTCCGAACACACATTCACCTGGAGCACCACGAACATCTCGGGGTACTTCCCGAGCAACGGGAACCCGTCCCTGAAGATGTGCTACTGCTCGGGAGGCCCGGCTTACCAACTCTCGACCGACCTGGTCAAGTGCACGCTGGAGTTGGTGGGCGGGGCGGCGCCGGTGGCGAACTTCTCCGGCACGCCGACGAGCGGCACGGTTCCGCTCACGGTCAACTTCACTGACTCCTCGACCAACACGCCGACTTCGTGGTCCTGGACTTTCGGGGACGGCGGGGTCTCGGCCGCCCAGAACCCGAGCTACATCTACACCAGCACGGGCACGTACAGCGTCACCCTGACGGCGACGAATGGCAGCGGCTCGGACGGGGAGACGAAGACCAACTACATCACCGTCAACCCGGCGGCGCCGGTGGCGAACTTCACGGGCACGCCGACCAGCGGCAATGCGCCGTTGGTGGTGAGCTTCACGGACACCTCCACCAACACGCCGACCGCGTGGTCGTGGACCTTCGGGGACAGCAGCACCTCCACCGCCCAGAACCCGAGCCACACCTACACCAGCTCGGGCTTCTATACGGTGGCCTTGACCGCGAGCAACGCGGGAGGATCGGACGGGGAGACGAAGACCAACTACATCACCGTCAACCCGACGGCGCCGGTGGCGAACTTCACCGGCACGCCGACCACTGGCAACGCCCCGTTGGCGGTGAGCTTCACGGACACCTCCACCAACACGCCGACCGCGTGGTCGTGGACCTTCGGGGACTCCAGCAGTTCCACCGCGCAGAACCCGAGCCATACGTACACGGGTGCGGGCAACTACACCGTCACGCTGACGGCGACCAACGCCGGGGGCTCGGACGGGGAGACGAAGACGAACTACATCAGCGCCAGCGCGCCGGCGCCGGTGGCGAACTTCACCGGCACGCCGACCTCAGGCACGGCGCCGTTGGCGGTGAGCTTCACGGACACCTCCACCAACTCGCCGACCTCCTGGTCGTGGGTCTTCGGGGACGGCAGCACCTCCACCGCCCATAACCCGAGCCATACCTACAACAGCACGGGTTCGTATACCGTCACCCTGACGGCGACGAATGCCAGCGGGTCGGATGGCGAGACCAAGGCCAACTACATCAACGCCAACCCGGCGGCGCCGGTGGCGAACTTCACCGGCACGCCGACCACCGGGGCGGCGCCGTTGACGGTGAACTTCACCGACACCTCGACCAACGGGCCGACCTCCTGGTCGTGGAGCTTCGGCTACAACGGCGGCAGCTCGGGCGTCCAGAATCCGATCTATACCTACACCGTTGCGGGCACCTACACGGTCACGCTGACGGCGACGAATGCCGGGGGTTCGGACGGCGAGACGAAGACCAACTACATCACCGTCAATCCGGCGGCCCCGGTGGCGGACTTCACCGGATCGCCGGTGACCGGGACCGCGCCATTGGCGGTGAGCTTCACGGACACCTCCACCAACGCGCCGACCTCCTGGTCGTGGACCTTCGGCGACAGCAACACCTCGACCGCGCAGAACCCGAGCCATAGCTACACCAGCACCGGCGCCTATACCGTGGCGCTGACCGCGACCAACGCGACCGGCTCGAATACCAACACCAAGAACAACTACATCACCGTCTCCTCCAGCAGCGGCACGGTCTTCTACCCGACCGCGGCGACAAATGGGGGCGGGGTGACGACCGTCTCCGGGAGCATCTCGAACTTGCAGGCGGACGACGACTCCTACATGGTGAGCTCCGCCACCTCCTCCGGCACGGTGACATACGAGTTCACCACGAGCTACACCCCGAGCCAGGTGAGCCGCATGACTTTCGATGTCAAGGCGAAGTCCAACCTTGGCGGGGGTCTCCAGGCGCTCCTCTGTTGCTGGTATGTCGAGGATGGATACGAGTACGAGGTCGGTACCAGCTACCTGGGCACCAGCGAGTTCACGTTCAGTTGGAGCACCACGAACATGTCGCGGTACTTCCCCAGCAACGGGCACCCGCTGATCAGGATGTGCTACTGCTCGGGAGGCCCGGCCTTCCAGATCTCCGCCGACCTGGTGAAGATGACGCTAGAGGTGGCGGGCGGCGGAGCGCCGGTGGCGAACTTCTCCGGCACGCCGACGAGCGGCAACGCCCCGCTGGCGGTGAGCTTCACGGACAACTCCAGCAACACGCCGACCTCCTGGTCGTGGACCTTCGGCGACAGCACCACCTCGACCGTCCAGAACCCGAGCCATGCCTACACCAGCTCCGGGTCCTACACGGTGGCGCTGACCGCGACCAATGCCAGCGGCTCGAACACGAACACCAAGACCAACTACATCACCGTCACCCCGCCGGCGCCGGTGGCGAACTTCTCCGGCACGCCGACGAGCGGCACGGCGCCGCTGGCGGTGAGCTTCACGGACAGTTCCACCAACATGCCGACTTCCTGGTCGTGGACCTTCGGGGATGGCGGGACGTCGGTCTCCCAGAACCCGAGCCACACCTACAGCACCGCCGGGACCTACACGGTGGCGCTGACGGCGACCAATGCCGGCGGCTCGAACACCAACACGAAGAGCAACTACATCACGGTCAACCCGAGCGGAGCGGCGCCGGTGGCGAACTTCACCGGCACGCCGACGAGCGGCACGGTTCCGCTGACGGTGAACTTCACGGACAGCTCCACCAACACGCCGACCTCCTGGTCGTGGGCGTTCGGGGACGGCGGCACGGCGGTGGTCAAGAATCCGGGCCACGCCTACTCCAGCCCAGGCAGCTACACGGTGACCTTGACGGCCACCAACGCCTACGGGTCGGACGGAGAGACCAAGACCAACTACATCACCGCCAGCGCGGTGACGCCGGTGGCGAACTTCTCCGGCACGCCGACGAGCGGGACGGCGCCGCTGGCGGTGAGCTTCACGGACAGCTCGACCAATACGCCGACCTCCTGGTCGTGGACGTTCGGGGATGGCGGGACGTCAGTCTCCCAGAACCCGAGCCATACCTACAACACTACGGGCTCCTACACCGTCACGCTGACCGCGACGAATAGCGCGGGCTCAGATGGGGAGACCAAGACCGACTACATCACCGTCTCCTCCAGCAGCCCCACGGTCTTCTACCCGACCTCGGCGACAAATGGGGGCGGGATGACGACCGTCTCCGGGACGATCGGGGACCTGCAGGCGGACGACAACGTGTACATGGTGAGCGCCTCCAGCGGCGGCGGCGGCGGCACGGTGACGTACTTCTTCACCACCGGCTACAGCCAGAGCCAAGTGAGCAGCATGACCTTCGATGTCACGGTCAAGTCCAGCTTGAGCAACGATCCGGACACCGCGGGCCTCTGCTCCTGGTACAGCGACGATGGATACGAGTGGGTGAACGGTTACAACTCCCTGGGCACCTCCGAACACACGTTCCACTGGAGCACCACGAACATCTCAAAGTACTTCCCGAGCAATGGGGACCCGTCTCTCAAGATGTGCTACTGCTCGGGCGGCCCGACCTACCAGATCTCCACGGACCTGGTCAAATGCACGCTGGAGTTGGTGGGCGGCGGCGGCCCGGCTCCGGCGGCGGACTTCACCGGCACACCGACCAACGGCAACGCGCCGCTGGCGGTGAGCTTCACCGACTCCTCCACCAACAGCCCGACCTCCTGGTCGTGGACGTTCGGGGACGGGAACAGCTCGACCTCCCAGAACCCGAGCCACACCTACAACAGCGCCGGCGCCTACACGGTGGCGCTGACCGCCACCAACTCCGGCGGCAGCAACACCAAGACCCGGACCGACTACATCAGCGCCTTCGTCGGCGCCCCCACGTTCGTGGCCGCGGGGACGGTGGCCTCCGGCACCGGCACGATCACGCCCGCGCTTCCTTCCGGAATCGCGAGCAACGACATTCTGCTGCTGTTCGTGGAGACGGCGAACCAGGCCAGCTCCATCACCAACCAGAACGGCGGCACCTGGACCCAGGTAACGGGATCTCCCCAGAGCTATGGCACGGCGGCGGCCAGCGATGCGGTGCGCCTCACGGTCTTCTGGTCCCGGTACAACGGCAGCCAGGGCAACCCGACTGTCAGTGACTCCGGCAATCACCAACTGGGTCGCATCATTGCCATTCGGGGCGCGACGACCTCCGGTGACCCGTGCGACATAACGGCGGGCGGCACGGAGTCCACCGTGGACACCAGTGGCTCCGTTCCGGGAGCGACCACGACGGTGGCCAACTGCCTGGCGGTGGCGGCCGTCGCCACCTCCTTGCCGGATGCCTCCGGCACGGCCAACTTCTCCTCCTGGTCCAATGCGGACCTGAGCAGCGTCACCGAACGCACGGACAACACGGTGACCGCGGGCAACGGCGGCGGGCTTGCGGTAGCCACCGGCGGGAAGGCGACGGCCGGGGCGTACGGTAGCACGGCCGTCACCTGTGGGACGGCCACGACCAAGGCGATGATGAGCATCGCGATCAAGCCGTAGGGTGCGCCCCTACCTCGACTACCACCGGCCCGGGGAGAGATCCCCGGGCCGGTCCTGTTGCAGAGAATGTGGAGTATGGGATAGGTAGTATAGGCACAATGCGTTCGCTTTGAAGAACAGCCGAGCGGGGAAAAGGCGAGACGGACGCTCAACAGAAGATAGGCCACGCGTAGTGCCTCACCATCAGTTGGCGAAGAGAGGACCACGGAGGTCCAACGTGAGTAGCATGTCACTTCATGCGCCAGTAGACGGCGGGACCCCCAGGAACCCGGAGCGGATCATCCTGCCTGGGCCCTGACGAGTTCCTCGTCCGAGCCTGTGCGGAGGAAGGGTCAGGGAGCATAATCAATTACTGAGCACTAGCTTCCGCGATGCTCTTCATGCCCCAAGGATAGCAGGAGGGCCGCGGCAAGACAAAGCGCCCAGGAGAACCTGGATAGCGTTTCCCCGGAGGGCAGGTAGAGATCTCGGGGCGTGCCCGCGGCGGGAGAGCGACGAATGCGGCTTGGCATAGGTTCGTATACCTACGGGTGGGCAGTGGGCGTTCCCGGAAGCGAGCCGGAGACGCCGCTGACGCCGGATGGGCTGATCCAACGGGCGGCCCGGCTTGGCGTCCGGGTGGTGCAGGTCTGTGATAACCTGCCGCTGGACAAGCTGGGGGAGGTGGCGCTGGCGAGCCTTGCGAACCAGGCCCAGCGGGAACAGGTCTGCATTGAGGTCGGCACTCGTGGCATCGCACCCCAGCATCTACGGACCCACCTGCAGCTTGCCAGGAGGCTTGGCTCACCGATCCTGCGTACCGTGATCGACGCGGCGCAGCATCGTCCGGCGACGCACGAGGTGGTGCGATTGCTGAGCGAGGTGCTGCCGGAGTTCGAGCAAAGTGGAGTCACGCTCGCCCTCGAGAACCATGATCGGTTCACTGCGCGAGAGTTGGCCGACATCATCATGGCGCTGGGCAGCCAGCAGGTCGGCATTTGCCTGGACACAGTGAACTCGTTCGGCGCGCGGGAGGGGCCGGAGGTGGTGGCCGATACGCTGGCCCCCTTCACCGTGAACCTTCACGTCAAGGACTTCACTGTCAGGCGCGTCGACCATCAGATGGGGTTCGTGGTGGAGGGCCGGCCTGCGGGGCAGGGGCGGCTCGACGTGCCGTGGCTGCTCAGGAAGCTCAGCGCGGCGGGCAGGGATCCGAACGCGATCCTCGAGCTGTGGACGCCCCCCGAGGAGGCGCTCGGCGACACTATTGCCAAAGAGCGGCGGTGGGCGGAGGAGAGCGTGACGTACCTACGAACACTGATCCCTGAGTGAGGGAGGACGGAGAAGATGTCCGTGCGAGTCGCAGGCATCGGCGCGGCCGGCAAGATGGGCGCGGCGCCCGATGGGCTGAATGAAATAGGGGGCGGAATGGAAATAGGTGACGGTGGGGCTGTTGAAAGAGACCCTCTCGGGACCCAACCATCGGCTAGATCGCGCGACGTTGCCCGCAGAGGCGCGAGGCGCGTCCGCCTCAGACCTTCTTCGGCAGCGCCACAGTCACCTATTTTTCTTTTCTCTACTATACAATTAATAGGTGACTGTCCCATCTACTTCAAAGGGCGAGGCCTTACACTACAGGCGGGACATAGTCCGCGTCGACGATGGAGATACGGAGATGAGCAACGGCTTTCGATGGGAGTCCGCCGATCCGGGGAAGCAGGGCATAGACGAGGTGAGGCTGTGCGCGCTCCAGCGCGATATCGCGTCGCGAGGCGGAACGAAAGCTCTCCTGATCGCGCGGAACGACCGAATCGTATGCGAATGGTACGCTTCCGACAGTGGGCCTGCTAAGAGACAGGGGACCGCCTCGCTGGCCAAAGCGCTCGTCGGAGGCACCTCCCTGCTGCTGGCGCTCAACGACGGTCTGATGCAGGTTGATGACCCGGCCTGTAAGTACCTCCCGCGCTGGCGAGAGCATCCGGAGAAGTCCAAGATCACCATCCGCCATCTGGCCACCCATACCTCGGGCATTGAGGATGCGGAGATCGCGGGGAGATCACACGAGACGCTGGACGGTTGGAAAGGCGACTTCTGGGCCGGACGCGGGAAGGGAAAGCCCAATTCGATCTCCATCGCACTCGAGGTCGCTCCCATACTGTTCCCCCCGGGCACGAAGTACGCCTACAGCAACCCCGGGATGGGAGCGCTGTCGTGCGCAATCACCGCGAGCCTTCGAGGAACTCCCCACGAGGATATCTACAGCCTGCTCAAAGCGCGCGTGTTCGACCCGATCGGCGTGCCGGAGGAGGAGTGGTCCATCGGCTACGACTGCCCCTATCTCGTAGATGGCCTGCGTGTCTTTGCCAACTGGGGAGGAGGCGAGTTCACCGCACGCGCCACGGCTAGCATCGGTCGGCTGATGTTGCGGCGCGGCGACTGGGAAGGCCGAAGACTCATCGCCTCCTCTTGGGTAGACAGGGCGCTGACCGATGCCGGCATGCCCAGGCCTGCCGGCGGCCTCCCCGACGGCACTCAGTACGAGAGCGGGCTTTGCTGGTGGGTGAACGGGGACGGCTCCTGGAGCCAGGCGCCCAGGGACGCTTTCGTCGGAGCGGGGGCTGGGGATCAGGTGCTGCTGGTAGTGCCGAGCCTGAATCTCATTGTCGTTCGGTACGGTGATGACGACCTTGACGATTGGCAGGAGAGCGGCTGGTGGTCGCCTATAGTGAAGCACCTATTCAATCCCGTGATGGAGGCCATTTGTGGCTGAGATACAGCTATCGTCACCAAGGGCCGGCGCAGCGCCTATCTACTTCACCGCGCGCTCAGGTATTCTGTCGGGCGACATGAAGGTGGATGACTCTCTCTATCGCGTGATGCGGAAGTCCATCGCGGGCGAAGCCCTGTGCGTCGCCAATGACGACGATAACAGGGACAACCACACGCAGCAAGACTCAGCCGAGTACCGAGTGGAGCTTCCGGCCTCGGGCGAGTGGCAGGTGTGGGGAAGGTTGTACTATCCAGAGTTGTACGCCGCCGAGCAGGACGATCCAAACTCGTTCTGGCTATCCGTCGATGCTGGGGAGCCAAAGGTGCTGGGAGGCAGAACGGACTCTCACCAGCAGTGGCACTGGGATGGCAGCGGCGGGAAGCCTCTCTCGCTGGGCTACCTGGAGGCTGGGAGCCACCGCCTCAAGATATGGAACCGTCACGCCAGAGGAGCGGTGGCTTTCTCCCCGCGTCTCGATATGATGATGGTGACCGGCAGCTCGGAGGAGGTACCGAACGATCACGACGCGCTGGCCACGTTCGGACCCGCCGGGCCGCCGTATCCGCCCAGTCAGGCAATACGGACCATCGAGTGGGAGCCGGTGTCCGCGATGGTGCAGGCGGGGTGGGGCGATAACTACCCGATCACCTGGGCTGATGATGACAACCTCTACTCTTGTTGGGGAGATGGCAAGGGATTTGACCCGGAGGGGCCGTGGCTATCGCTCGGGTTCATCCGAGTCGAGGGCGGGCCAAGAGACTTCCGGGGGAGCAATATCCGGGCGAACGTCGAGCTGCCCGATACACTTCCGGACGGAAGTCGCACCGATGGGGATGCCGGGCAAAAGGCATGTGGGATGGTGATGGTGGGCGGGACGCTCTACCTGTTGGTCCGCAACGCCGACCGCGCGGGAGAGCAGTCCCACCTGCTCTGGTCAACGGACCACGCGAGGACGTGGACGTGGGCGGACTGGCGGTTCGAGGAATTCGGATACCCAACGTTTATCAACTACGGCCGGAACTACGCCGGCGCGCGGGATCAGTACGTGTACGTTGTTTCCCCAGACTCGCCTCATGCGTACCGACCGGTGGATCACTTCGTCCTGTTCCGCGCACCGCAAGAGAGGATCAAGGAGCGGGGCGCCTACGAGTTCTTCTGCGGGGCCGATCTCCGAGGCCAGCCGCGCTGGAGCAGCGACATCGCCGCACGGGCGCCGGTGTTCACTCATCCGGGATGCTGCTCTCGCTCCGGGATCAGCTACAACGCGGGGTTGAAGCGCTACCTGTGGTGGCAGCAGATTCCCCGGGGAGCGATGAGAGACATAGATACCCGTTACCTGGGTGGCTTCGGGATCTACGAAGCGCCGGAGCCCTGGGGTCCCTGGGGCACCGTATACTTCACGCACTGCTGGGATATCGGACCAGGCGACTGCGCCAGCTTCCCGCCCAAGTGGATGAGCGAAGACGGAAGAACGATCCACCTGGTGGGGTCCAGCAACAACACTTTCGCAGTAAGGAAGGGCGTCTTGAGCGTGCAGGAGCGCCGGCCCTAGGGCCCGGGACGTTATCCGTGCGCACTCGAGACAACCGCGCGCAAGCACAGCGTGTCATAGCCGCACTGTGTAGAACATCCGAAAGAGGAGTGAAGCCATGAAGGTCGTCCGAGCCTGGGAAGAAGATGGGGTGACGATCCCCGAGCCCTACCGGAGAACGTTGAAGGTCTTGTTCGCACCGGACAAGGAGGGTGTGTCCGAGCTTACCTTCAGCCACGTTCTCGTCCCTCCCGGCGGGCAGACGGATCATCACGCGCACGATCGCCCTGAGCTGATCTACGTCGTCTCGGGCCAGGGGATTGCCCTGTGCCAGGAGGGGCGGGTTCCCTTGACACCCGGCGTCGCGCTGTGGGCGCCGCGAGATGAGCCACACCAGATCCACAACACGGGATCGGAAGACCTGACGCTGGTGACGGTGTTCGTGCCCGGCTACGGGGCTCAGGAGATCCACAATAGGTGCCTGCAGGCCGCGGCGGCCTGCAACGCCTTGCCTGACGCTGCCGACCAGTAGCCATGGGGCAGATTCCCGGCGTGAGCACCCTGGCCCATGATGATCACGGACTGGAGGCGGCTCTTGAGGAGATCTGCCGGCTCGGTATGAGGTGCGTGGAGTCGGCTTTCGTTCCCAATTGCTCACAGGATGATGAGAACTGGGGGATCTCAAGCCTTCAAGGGCGAGGGCTCGCACTGCGACCGGTACATGATCCCCGTTTCGGAGACCCAACATGAGCAGCATATCACTTCATGCGCCAGGAGACGGCGGGACCCCGAGGGACCCCGCGCGCATCATCTGCCTGGGCCCTGACGAGTTCCTCGTCCGAGCCTGCGCGCAGGAAGAGTACAGTTCGCTGACCCATCCCGTGTCACGGGTTGACCTCGTCTGCAGCAACGCCGGTGGGCAGCCGGCCACGGTGGTGCTCCACCTCGACCTGTCGGGGGACGGCCTCCGCACGAACCTCGAGGACAACCTGTGGGGCGGGATGGCACAGCGCGATTTCGTGTTCGTCCAGCCTCCGGGGGGCGGTTGGCAGCAGATAGATGGCGCCACGGACGGTACCGTCTGCACAGTGCGCTTCACCGCCCAACCCGGCGACACCAAGATCGGGTTGAGCCCGTGGTACACCTATGGCGATCTTCTGTGCTTCGTGAAGAACCTCCCCGAGCATCCGCACTTGCGAAAGACCCCGGTTGGGTTGAGCGATGGGGGCCGGGAGCAGTGGGAACTGGTCATCACGGACCCGTCGGTGACCTCCGAGGCCAAGCAGCGCATCTTCTGGCATGCCAGAGAGCACTCCTACGAGGCGTTCTCGTCCTTCGCCATAGAAGGAGCGATCGCGTATCTGCTTGGAGAGGAGGCCGCGGAGATCCGCCGGGAGTTCGAGATCACGCTGCACCCGATGACCAATGTAGACGGCGTGGCCGAGGGCCATGAGTATGGGGCCGGCTATGACCTGCCCGGGCCACAGACGACGGCCAGCGGCCGCCTGACCTTTGCCACCGTGGACCGCCTTCAGCCCTATTTCATCGTCACGTGGCACAATTGGATTGCGCCGCGGGATATGGACACGCTGTTCTACACAGATGGCGAGAGGGGCCGGCCCAGCCGGCGCGCGTGGGACCTGTTCACCCAGCGGTTCCCCTCCCCGCGGTCGGCCGAGCACCGGTGGGAGGCCGAGGAGGACCCTCTGGCGAAGAACTGGTTCCAGCGCGAGCTGGACCCCGCGAACGTCCATCAGTACGCCATGATGCGCTATGGCACGCGGGTATGGGGGTGGGAGATGACGTGGTGGCGCCGGAGCGTGGAGGAGGCGCGGCGGATGGGATCCGTCTTTGCTCAGGCTTTCTTTGCCTGTCTGCCGCGGTTGGGAACCGATGGCTCGGCCCCCGAGGCTGAGGCCGCCGTTCCGCAAGTGCCGAGATGGGAGATGCACGAGTTCTCGCTGCACGGCCGCTGCCACGTGGACAATCCGTTTGGCGAGGCCTCTCTGGTCGGCCACTTCACCTCGCCGGCCGGCCGGACCGTAGTGGTTGACGGCTTCTATGACGGCGGGGATGTGTGGAGGCTGCGTTTCTCACCGGACGAAGAAGGCGAGTGGCACTACCTGCTGCGAGGCGAGGGGGTGGAACTGAGCCAACGCGGCCGGCTTCAGTGCATACCGCCTCGGGGACATGGCTTCATTGGCATCCATCCAGAGAATCCCTACGCCTTCGCGTATCGCGATGGCACGCCGTTCTTTCCCATGGGGGACACCTGCTATGGGCTGCATGCGGATAGCTGCATCACGCCGGAGTTGCGAACTCAATACCTGAGCACCCGCCGGTCACATAGGTTCAACTACGTGCGCATGGGGGTAGTTCACAGCCCTACCCACTGGGAAAGTGACCGCGCCTTCTGGCCCTGGGGTGGCACGCCGAAGAGCCCGGACCTGGACCGTCTCAACCCGGACTACTTCCAGCGCCTCGATGCCGTGCTGGCCGAAATGAAGGCGGCCGGCATGAACGCGGAGTTGCTGCTGCTCAACTTCTACCAGTGGCCCTTCACCGACACCGGTCTCTGGACCGCCGCGCGTGAGCGCGCGTGGCTGAGATACCTGCTGGCCCGGTATGGCGCGTTCACCAATGTGTTCCTGTGGACGATCAGCAACGAATACGAGACGCACCCGGACGGCGCTTACCGCCTCGATCTGCCCGAGGATGTAGACTGGGTGAAGGCGACCGCGCGCTTCCTCAAGCGGCACGACCCCTACCGGCACCCGGTGACGGTGCATCCGGTCATCTCCGCCAGCACGCAGGGCCGCACTCCCGCCGACCCCTTTGACCCGCCGTGGCGGATCGGCGAGTTCTTCGGCGCCGATGACGCGCTGGACGTCCTCTCGCAGCAGACCGGACAGAGAGGCACGTACGACGACGTGCTGTTCTGCTGGACGGGAGGTGATCCGCACCTGGTCGCCAGCCTTCGCGCGGACCGGCGCTTCGGCAAACCGGTGCTCAACAGCGAGAACGGCTACGAGTACCTGCGCGGCTACCCCGATCAGCATCGGCAGGAGCATCATACCGACAAGGTGCGCCGCTCCTCGTGGCGGATTGTCTGCGCGGGCGGCTACTTTGCGGCCGGCTTTCTGGGCACCTTGGGGCATAGCGATTTCTGGGATCCCAAGGAGGCCCCGAAACTTTACCCCTTCGTGGTCAGGGACGAGGGCGCGGCCGCGCAACTGGCCGCGCTGTACGACTTCTTCACCGGCCTGCCCTTCTGGCGCATGGAGCCGTTCGATGGTGTCACGGACCCGGCGGTCGCACTCGCGGACCCGGGACGGGTGTACGTAGTCTACCTGCCGGAGGGCGGCTCGGCGACCGTTGACCTGGGAGGGGCCACCGGCCCCCTGATCGCGCAGTGGCTCGATCCGCGAACGGGTGAACGCGGCCGCACCTTCCGCGTAAAAGGCGGAGAACCGGTTCAGCTAACCGCCCCCGACCGAAGCGACTGGGCGCTCGAGATCCGGGTGTCGTGCGGAGCGATGCATTATGCAAGAGACGATGGCGCGGCGCCGCCGGCAGACGCGTGGTGATCGGGGTGGGATGACGACCCCCTCTCTGCGGTCTGTCTCCGCGAGACTGCTGTTGGCTTTGCTGGTGGCTTGCGCGGTCTCATTTCCGTCCTTTGGCGGTGCCCCCGAACGGGTGCCGGAGGCGGCGACAGGAGGAACTCGGATGGCGCGTGGATTCGACTGGGAACGGTCCTCATGTGAGACCCAAGGCCTGGACGAGGGGCGACTGAAGGCGCTGACAGACGACCTCGCTAAGAGGGGGACGCAAGCCCTCTTGGTGATCCGGCACGATCGGATCGTGTGGGAGTGGTATGCTCCGGGGCGCGATGCGCACACTCGCCATTACACCGCCTCGCTGGCGAAAGCACTGGTGGGGGGGATGTCGCTTCTGGTGGCGCTCAGCGACGGCCGTATGGGGGTAGATGACCCCGCCTGCAAGTACATCCCGCGCTGGAAAGACCACCCGGTGAAGTCGCAGATCACCATCCGCCATTTGGCCACCCACACCTCCGGCATAGACGACGCGAACGAGCCGGGAAAGACGCACGAGGAATTGAATGGCTGGAAGGGCGCCTTCTGGCAGGATCCTGACCCGTTCCCCGTCTCCCTCGACCAGGCTCCCGTGCTGTTCCCACCAGGCAGCAGATACGCATACAGCAACCCTGGGATGGCGGCCCTGGCCTGTGCTGTGACCGCCAGCTTGCGCGGCGCTCCCCAATCGGACCTCCGTGCCCTGCTCCGCGAACGCATCATGGAGCCGATCGGGGTCCCCGCGGAGGAATGGGAGATCGGCTACGGCCGGCCGTTTCGGATCGACGGCCTGGAAGTGGTGCCTAACTGGGGTGGCGGAGACTACACCGCGCGCGCGGTGGCTCGCGTCGGGCGACTGATGCTGCACAAGGGCAACTGGGAGGGCCGACAGCTCATTCCGTCCTCATGGGTCGAACGGATGGTATCGGACGCAGGCGCCCCGCGGCCCGAGACAGGGCCGGACGATCCATCCCCCGCCAGCGGCTTGTGCTGGGGGGTGAACTCGAATGGCGCCTGGAGCCGCGTGCCCCGGGATGCCTTCGCCGGCGTTGGGGCCGGTCACCAGATGCTGCTGGTGATCCCCAGCCTGGACCTGATCGTGGTCCGCCAGGGAGAGTCGTTGAGCGACGCCGCACGGGGCGAGAGCTACGGGGCCGGATTCGTGCAGCACCTGCTGAATCCCCTGATGGAGGCGGTCGTGGGTTACACAGCAGGATCTCCCTATCCCCCCAGCCCGGTGATCCGGAGCGTCACCTTTGGCCCCGAGGCCGCCATCGTACGCGAGGCCATCGGAAGCGACAACTGGCCCATCACCTGGGGCGATGACGGCGAGCAGTACACCAGCTACGGCGACGGATGGGGCTTCGCGCCGGGAACAGAGTCCAAGCTCTCGTTGGGGCTCGCCAAGATTGTGGGAGGGCCGACCGATTTCCGTGGGGTCAACCTGCGCGCCCCCACCGCCGAACGCCAGGGCGACGGCGCGGCCGGCCCGAAGGCGAGCGGCATGCTCATGGTGGAGGGCGTGCTCTACATGCTGGTGCGGAATGTGCGCAATTCACAACTCGCCTGGTCCAAGGATCATGGCCGCACCTGGCAGTGGGGCTTCCGCTTCGAGACGAGCTTCGGCTGCCCGAGCTTCCTTAACTTCGGCCGGAACTACCAGGGAGCGCCCTGGGACTACGTATATGTCTACTCCTCTGACGGCCCCTCCGCGTATGAGTCCTACGACCATGTTGTCCTCTCCCGGGTGCCGAAGGGCCGGATTCGCGAGCGCGAGGCCTACGAGTTCTTCGCGGGTCTGGTTGGGGGAAAGCCGGTGTGGAGTCCTGACCTCGGGAGGCGCGTGCCAGTCTTTTCATTCCCGCGTCACTGCCAGCGCCTGGACGCAGCCTACTGCGCCGGCGTCGGGCGCTATCTGCTCGCGCTCGGCTACAATCAGCACGGCGGCTGGGGCCTGTTCGATGCCCCACAGCCGTGGGGACCGTGGACCACTGCCTTCCACACGGAAAACTGGGGCCTCGGCGACACTCATGGCTATCGTCTACCGGCCAAGTGGATGAGCGACGATGGCGGGGCCATGCACCTCGTATTCTCCGGCCGGGAGCACGACGGCGTAGAGTACGATGCCTTCTGCGTCCGCAGGCTCACGCTTGACGTAGCTGCAGTGAGATGAGGCAGTGCGCCATTGGGGGGAGGGGGATGAGCGCGCGTCCACCGAGAGATGGGATCAGCCGCCGTGAGTGGTCATTCGCCCCCGCCGCCCGCCCACCAAGAGCGGCCGCACGGTGGTCTTCTTCACCCTCGAAGACGAGACCGGGCTGCTGGACGTGACGATGTTCGAAAGCGTCTATCAGCGCTGCGGTGCGGCCGTCTTCACCCGGCCGGTCGTCACCCTCGCGGGCCGGCTCGATCAGCCGGGAAGCCCTTCTACACCGGCGGCGCCGGTGGTGGAGGAGGTGCTGACACCATGTGTCACCAGTGGCATTCCAGATAGTTGAGCTGGCGGCTGGCCGTCTAATCCTCCTCGTAGTGACGAAACCGCGGCTGTGGATTTGGTGCCGTGGAACGACATGGCGCAAGAGACCACCCGAAGGGTCCCCGCCCCAGGGTGCGTGAAGGGAGCAGTCCCGCCTAACCCGTCCCAGGGCTTCCTGGCGCCACCTGGGCGTCGTGACGCCCTCCCGTCAGGCGCTCGGAAGGTCTTGCGGCGCGGCCGCCGGGGTTGTGGGGGGCGTCCAGAGCGGTTCCCGCGAGGGGGTCCGGGGAACCCGCGGGGAGCGTGTCGCGCCGCCGGCCAAGGAGGAGGGCACGGACGGGAAAAGCTCATGACACTTCCGCCACCAGGGGCGGCGACCGGGGAGGGTAGGGGAGTGAGCATGCGTCCCACGCATCTGGCGCGAACCGCGTACCACGAGGCCGGGCACGCGGTGCTGGCTTACGTCGGGGGGTTGAAGGTGCTGGGGACGAGCATCGAGGAAGACGGCGATTCCTACGGCCGGACATTCTACGCCTATGTGGCCGAGTGGCTGAAGGCGGACAGGCTGGCCGATAGCCAAGCGCGGCGGCGGCTGGAGGCCTGCGTGCTCTGCTATCTGGCGGGGGTGGAGGCGGAGGCGAGGTTCGCGGGCCGGCGGGACTGGAGGGGTGCGTCGGTGGACCTGGAGGATGCAGTCTCCTTTGCCGAGCACGTGGTGCTGTCCGACGAGGAACTGCGAGCCTATCTGCGCTGGCTTGGCGTGAGAGTGAAGGGACTGGTGACGGTATACTGGGCGCTGATAGATGGGGTCGCAAGGCGGCTCCTGGAACGCAGGAACATGACCGCGCGAGACGTGCAACGAACGATCCGAACGCTGGCCCACGCGAGGAGGAACCGGGGGGCGCTGGTGCTGGGGGGGCGGGCGCTGGTGACGCGGGCGGCCGCGCGAGGGGCGGGGAAGAAGCGGAAGCGCGCTCGGTCGTAGTCGCGGAGGGAACGCGGGCCGCGCGCCCCGAACCTGAGGGGCGAGGCCCGGCTATGACTCCCAGGGAACGCGTCCATCAGGCGCTCCGATTTGAGACGACCGCCATCGTCCCGTACCACGTCCTCTTCACCGCGCCGGCGAAGCGGAAGCTGGCGGCGTTCCTGGGCGATCCGGAGTTCGAGCGGAAGCTCGGCAACCACCTGGCCACGCTTTCCCATCGCCGGGCGCCGAAGTGGACGGAGGTTTCGCCCGGGCACTTCGCCGACGAATGGGGGGTGGTGTGGAACCGCACCCTCGATGAGGACATCGGCGTGGTGGCAAACCGCGTCCTGCCGGAGGCCTCGCTGCAGGGGTATCACCTCCCGCCTCCGGCTCCGGCCGAGTTGCTGGCCGCCTATCCTCCGTTCGTCGCGGAGCACCGAGACCAGTTTCGGATGGCCAGCCTGGGGCTGTCGCTGTTCGAGCGCGCGTGGACGCTGCGGGGCATGGACCAGCTCTTGATGGACATGGTGGAGAGCCCGCGCTTCGTGCACGAGCTGTTCGAGGCGCTGGTCGCGTACAACCTGGCACAGGTCGAGATCGCGCTGGGCCATGACGTGGACGGGGTCTACTTCGGCGACGACTGGGGGAGTCAGTCCGGCCTGATCATGGGACCGCGGCGGTGGCGGGAGCTCATCAAGCCGCACGCGGCGCGCATGTACGCGCGGGTGCGGGAGGCGGGCAAGTGCGTGTGCATCCACTGCTGCGGGGATGTGAAGGAGATCTTGCCCGACCTGGTGGAGATCGGCGTGCAGGTGTTCAACCCCTTCCAGCCGGAGACGATGGACGTCGTGGAGACGAAGCGCCGGTACCAGGGCCGGCTCGCCTTCTGGGGCGGAATCAGCGTGCAGCACCTGCTGCCTCACGGGACGCCGGAGGAAGTGCGCCGCGAGACGCTCCGGCTGCTCGCGGAGCTGGGGGAGGGCGGAGGCTACATCGCCGCACCTTCCCACGCCGTTACGGCCGACGTGCCGGCGGAGAACATGGTCGCGCTGCTGGAGACGCTGCAGAGTCAGTGACCGCGGCACTCAGGCGGCCCGCGCGAGCGGCGACAAGTCCAGCCCTTCCCCGAGCACTGGCGCGAACAAGTCCCCCACCTTGCGCAGGCGCGCCGGCAAGGTGCGAAGCGTGAACTGCTCCGGCCGGAGGTCGGGGGTCAGTTCCTCCCAGCGCAGGGGAGTGGAGACGGGCGCCTCCGGTCCCGGCCGGAGGCTGTAGGGTGCGACGACGGTCTTCCCCTCCCCGTTCTGGAGCCAGTCGAGATAGACGCGGCCCCGCCGGTGCGCGGGGAGCCGCTCGACGCTGGTGAGGTGGGGGAGGCGCGCGTGGAGGCGGAGGGCGAGCACCTCGCCGAAGTGCCGCGCCTGCGCGTAGTCGTAGCGCCCGCTGAAGGGGAGGTAGATGTGGATTCCGGTGGCCCCGGAGGTCTTCGGGTAGCCCCCAAGGCCCAGCTCGTCGAGCACGCCCTTGGCCGCGAGGGCCACCTCGACCACCGCGGAGAAGGGGACGTCTAGGGGGTCGAGGTCGAGCACGAGGAAGTCCGGCCGGTTGAGGTGAGAGACGCGGGAGAGCCAGGGGTGGATCTCGATGCATCCCAGATTCGCGACGAACAGCAGCGTGGCCCGGTCGCGGCCGACGAGGTACCGGACCGGCCCGCCGTTCTCGCCCTCGAGCAGGATCGTCTGCGCCCAGGCCGGGGCGAGGCCCTCGGTGTTCTTCTGGAAGAAGCTCTTGCCGTCCGCGCCGTCGGGGTGGCGATGCAGCGACAGCGGCCGGTCGCGGAGGTGGGGAAGCAGGACCGGCGCGACCTCGGCGTAGTAGTTGATGAGATCGAGCTTGGTGTAGCCCTCGTTCTTCCAGAACACCTTGTCCAGATTGCTGAGCTTCAGCGCATGGCCGTCAACGGTCATCACCCGATCCACGCCAGTCCTCCCGTGTGACTTCCTGCGGCGACTTGTCGTCCCGCAGCCCGAGAAAGACGGGATGGCGCATGAGGCCATCGCCCGTCCATTCCGCGAACTCCACCTCACACACCAGCTCCGGCCTCACCCAGGCGACCGGCATCGCTGAGGGCGGCCGCGCGGCGAAGGGAGAGGCCGGCGTCGCCAGGGCCAGCAGCGTGCGATGCAGCGCACTGAGGGCCTTGTCGCTGAAGCCGCTGCCGACGTGCCCGACGTAGATCAGCCGGCCCTCCTGGTACACCCCGAGCAGCAGCGCGCCGAAGCCGGAGCGGCCGCCGCGGGGCGCGGTGAACCCGCCGATGACGGCCTCCTGCCGGCGGCGGTGCTTGATCTTGCGCCACGCAAAACTCCGGCCCTCCACGTACGCGCTTGCCCCGTCCTTGGCGATGATTCCCTCCACTTCCAGCTGGCGCACGGCGTTAAAGAAGGCGATTCCCTGGCGCTGGAGGTGGTCGCTGTAGCGAAGGCCGGGGCGGCCGGGAAGCACCTGCCGCAGCAGCTCCTTCCGCTCCCGCAGCGGGCGATCGCGCAGGTCGCAGCCGTCGAGGAAGAGCAGGTCGAAGACGTAGTACACCAGGTGGCCGGCACCCTCGGCGTAGTTCTGCAGGAGCTGGAACTGCGCCCGCCCTTCGTCGTCGAGGGCGACGACCTCGCCGTCGAGGACGACCTGGTGGCCGAAGTCGCGCAGGGCCGCGACGACAGAGGGAAAGCGCTCGGCGAGGGAGAGGCCGCGCCGGGAGTAGAGGCGCACGCTTCGGCCGTCTACCTCCGCAACGGCGCGATACCCGTCCCACTTCACCTCGAAGAGCCAGCCCTCGCGGTCGAAGGGCTCGGCCGCCGGCACGGCCAGCATGGGGAAGATGCGCTCGGGCAGGGCGCTCTTCTCACAGCCTTCGGCCCGCTCGTCCGCCATGGCTCTTCCTCACGCGGCCTTCTTCTTCTTCTCGGCCTGCTTCTCGCCGGACTCGAGGCTCTGCCGCAGCTTCTCCATCAGGTCCTCGAGGCGGGTCGGCGTGGGCTCCACCGAGACCGGGGTGATCAGCTCGCCCTTGGCCTTCTTCTCGATCAACTCGAGGAGGGTGTCGCGGCGAGTGTCCTGGTAGGCCTCCGGCCGGAAGGGTGCGCTGAGCTTCTCGATCAGCGAGGTGGCGAGTTCCAGTTCCTTGGGGCCGAGGGTGGCCTCGGGGAGTTGGACCTCCTCGGGCGCGCGCACCTCGTGCGCGTAGCGGAGCTGCTGCACCACCATCCCCTGCTCGTGCGGGCGGAGCACGACCAGGTGCTCGCGGGTGCGCAGCGTGAGGGTGCCGATGGCGACCTTGTGGGTCTGGGTCAGGGCCGCGCGCAGCAGCGCGAAAGGCTTGGCCGCGCCCTTGTCGGGCGTGAGGTAGTAGGGTTGATCAAAGTAGATGGTGTCTATCTCGCCCTCCTCCACGAAGGAGGTGATCTCGATGGTGCGGGTGCTCTTGGGGTCGGCCGCCCGCAGTTCCTCGTCGGTCAGGACGACGTACTCCCCCTTGCGGTATTCGAACCCCCTCACCAACTCCTCGTTGGGCACCTCCCGCTCCTCCTGCTTGCACATCTTGGCATAGCGGATGCGGGAGCCGTCGGGCTCGTGCAGCAGGTCGAACTCCAGCTCCTCCCGCTGCCGCGCGGAGTAGAGGCGCACGGGGATATTGACGAGCACCAGGCTGATCGCGCCGGACCAGATAGGACGCATGGTTTCGTCCTCCTCGATGGGAGTCTACCACCCGGTTCCCGGCGGCTCACCTGCGGGGGAGGGAAGGGGTGCGCGCATGTCGTTCGCAGGTGACATGGGCCGGGGGGAGCGTGCGAGGGGTCGCCAGCCGGCGCTCGCTTGACAGTGAAAACGGCGGGTGGGTATACTTTCCCTGGTCGGCCCCGGTTGGGGTTGGGCCACACATGGGAATGCGGGCATGACCAAGATCGCGCCTTCGGCTGAGCAGACCCCCGCGGAGCAGGACAAGCCCAGCCTCCGCGTCGCGCTTATCGCGCTCTATCTCTACCAATCCCTCGGCATCCGGCAGATTTCCTCGGTGCTGCGTGCGGCCGGGCACGACTCCCACCTGATCTTCTTCAAGGAATTCACCATGGGGGAGTTTCGGGAGGCGACGCCGCGGGAGGAGGAGCTGCTGCTGGCGACGCTGCAGGAGCTGAAGCCGCAACTCATCGGCATCAACATGACCTCCTCGTTCGTCGCCGATCTGGTGTACCGGCTGGCGGACAAGATCAAGGCCTGCCTGGACGTTCCCATCATCCTCGGCGGGGCGCACGCGACGGCGATGCCGGAGGAGTGCCTGGAGCACGCGGACTACGTGTGCGTCGGGGAGGGGGACGAGGCGATCGTGGACCTGGCGGAGGCGCTCGCGACGGGCGCGCCCACCGACGCCATCCCCAACATCTGGACGAAGGTGAACGGGGAGATTCGCGCGAATGACGTGCGACCCCTGACCAACGACCTCGACCGCCTGCCGATGGTGGACTACTGCGTGCCCGGCACCTACTGGATCGAGGCGGACATGGTGCAGCTCATGGACCCGGCCGGGGTGGTGCCGAGCTATCAGACGGCGACCGCGCGTCTGACCTGCCCCTTCAAGTGCAAGTTCTGCGCGGGCGTCTACCTGCGCCACGTGCTCTACGCGGGCAAGGGCACGGTGCGCCGTTACCGCAGCCCGCGGGCCATCGTTGCCGAGATCAAGGAGGCCTGCCGGCGCAATCCCTCCATCGCCTTCATCCGGTTCTGGGACGAGATCTTCGGGGTGCGGGCACCGCAGGGGTGGCTGGACGAGTTTTGCGATCTGTACGCGCGGGAAATCGGGCTGCCCTTCGAGATCTGGGGCCACCCGGCGATGGTGGTGGAAGAGCAGATGGTGAAGCTGAAGGCGGCGGGGCTGCAGGTGGTGACCATGGGGGTGGAGAGCGGCTCCGAGCAGGTGCGCAAGGAGCTGTTCGATCGTCATGAGAGCAATGCCAGGATTCTACAGACGGCAGAGATCCTGCACCGGCTGGGGATCGAGGGCGGCTACGATTTCATCCTCGACCTGCCGTGGCTGACGAGCGAGAACTGCCGGGGCACGTTCGAGCTGCTGATGCAGTTGCCGCGGCCGAACCGCGGGGTGATGCACAGTCTCTCCTTCCTGCCGCGCACGCCGCTGGCGGAGCGGGCCTTGCAGGAGGGGATCATCACGCCGAAGCAGCTCGCGCTGCTCGACCGGCCGCTGCCGGAGCGGTTCGAGTCGCACTGCTGGCACTACCGGCTGGAGGTGCGCAACCGGGAGGCGGCGGTATGGCACAGCCTGATCTACCTGGCCTCGCTCCCGTTCACCTCTCGGCGACTGCTGTGGCGCCTCTCCCGTATTCGCTGGCTGCTGCGGCTGTTCCCGAGGCCGCTCATCCTGGGGGCGGAGATCGCGCGCAGCCGGCACGAGACGGGACGGACGCGGTTCTTCCCGGCGCTGGCCGCGGTCTACCCGGGGCTGGCGGGACTGCTGGCGCGGCACCCCCGGCTGGGGCGGGTGGCGAACTCCGCGGTGCGCCGGCTGGCGCGGGCGCCGCGGGGGTAGAGGCAGGAAAGACCGCATGACCAACCCCACATCGGAGCGCTCCCCCGCGGCCGAACCGCGCACCCGGGTGTGCCTGCTGGCCCTCTATCTCTACCAGTCCATCGGCATGCGCCAGGTGAGCGCGGATCTGCGCGCGCACGGGCACGACGCGGTGCCGATCTACTTCAAGGAATTCCGCATCGGCGAGTTCATGCCGGTCACCCCCAA
>Ga0315282_10003161_pt1 | contig 29639 bp, 18 predicted proteins | sample YL17G07_20_MG_FD_203693 | JGI IMG/M metagenome (GOLD analysis project Ga0315282, IMG submission 203693) | Sediment microbial communities from Yellowstone Lake, YNP, Wyoming, USA - YL17G07_20 | ecosystem: Environmental > Aquatic > Freshwater > Lake > Sediment | place: USA: Wyoming | collected... | reverse complement strand
TGACTTTGTCTTGGCAAACTCAAACTACACAAGCCATGATGAAATGAGGCAAGCCTTCATCGATTTCCTCAAGTACCGTAACAACCGAAATTCAAAACACAAGAAGACTTAATTGGAACGGCACTAGGTGGCTACTGGAACTCTGTCCATTTAATGGAAATAGGTATCACGTCAGAAAGCATGAAAGCCAGCATAGAGACGGGCCGCTGGTATGATATTAAGATTGAAATCCGGGGCAACACCGTGAGGGGGTATCTCGACGGCAAACTCATCCAGGAAGTAGCTGACACTCGCGCAAATGTCAAAAGCCTTTGTGCAAGTGCAACCCGTGACGATGAATCCGGCCATATCATTCTGAAAATTGTCAATGCCGGTTCCGAACTTCTTCATACGCAGATCGACCTCAAAGGTGCTGGAACGCTTTCCGGAAACGGCAAAGCAATCGTGCTTACCTCCGTGAGCCCGTTGGATGAAAACACACTAGAGGACCCAACCAAGGTTTCGCCAAAGACTGAAATGGTGAAGTTCTCTGGCACTAATCTGGCGCGCTCGTTTCCAGGAAATTCATTTACCGTCATTCGTATTGCTACTTCTGCTGAGAAGTGAGAATAGAACTATCCCACGATGATATGGAAACCGTACTGGGGCAGACCATTCTATAAGCACTGTGAGAGTTGACAAAGAGGCAATAAGGTAATTGCTTCATCCCTCAACCCGAACCTATCGAAGAGATTCATGGCATTGATCCGAGTCCTTCTATCGCTGAAATGGATTAGATAAGTTCTGAATGAACTGATTCTTAACACGTTTGAAATCGGGAGGGTATATGAAAAAGATTCTTCTTACGGTCGGGATCTTGTTTCCTCTTCTGACTCACGCGCAAACAGCAAGAATTGCAGTCGATACCGGTCGCGTAATCGGCGCAATCGATCCGAAGGTCTACGGGATCTTCATGGAGCCGATAGGGTTCAGCGGGAGGCGGTTGGGCCCAAATCAGCGGCCGTTTAACACCATGTACGGATCGGTGTACGATCCCGGCTCGCCTTTCGCGAACATGGACGGCTTCGATACCCGGTATATTGATGCGGCAAAGGAGCTGAAAATAACCAACATGCGCTGGCCAGGCGGGAACTACACTGCCGATTACCACTGGATGGACGGCATCGGACCTAAAGACAAACGCCCCAAGCTCAAAGACCTTGCCTGGGGATACATCGACAGCAACAAAGTCGGGACCGACGAATGGATAGAGCTGAATGAAGCCATTGGATCGGAGAACGTCGTGTGCATCAACGGGGGAACCGGCACACTCGACGAGGCGGCACACTGGGTGGAATACTGCAATCTGGAGCCTGGGACCTACTATGCCGACCTCCGCGCCAAGTACGGGCATCCGAAACCGTATGACGTGAAGTACTGGGACCTCGGAAATGAGGTCGACGGTGAGCCGTGGATTATCGGGCACAAGGATGCAGACGACTACATCAAGTTCGCAACGGAGGCGGCAAAGATCATGAGGAATGCCGACGACAGTCTTTCGTTTATTATCAGCGGCTCATCGTGGTATACTCCCGATGGAAAATGGGTGGACTGGAATCAGAAGGTGATCACGGGGCTGAGAGACATCGCCGACTACGTTTCGATTCATGGTTATTGGGAAAATTCGCCGGACTACTATACCTACATGGGGCAAAGTGCGATGGATGTAGAGCGGAAGATAACCACGACCGCGGATATCATTTCAGTTGTCAGGTCAAAATACATGATGACAAGACCGATCCATATTTCCTTTGACGAGTGGGGTGCGTTCGGCAGAAGCTTGCTCCCCACGCTTGCATTGGCGCAGTACTTCAATTCGTTCATCCGCCATGCCGATGTGGTGAAGATGGCGAACTTCACCTTGCTCACATCCATTCTGGATCGGGACAGGGAAGGAAGACTTTTCAAGTCGCCGCTCTTCTATACGTTCAAACTCTTTTCAAACAATTGTCTGGGCAGCTCGCTGAATGCGTCGGTGGAATGCGACACATTCAGCACGAGCAGCTACTACAAGAACATTCCGTATCTGGATGCTACGTGCGTTTATGACAAAGAGACGAAGTCGCTCGTCGTCAACGTGGTGAACCGACACAAAGAGAAAGCGATCGTTACGGAGATCGTGAGCCAGTCAGGTACCTTTGCAGGAAGGGCCACTGTGCAAGAGATCAACGGCGAGGATATTCAGGCCCCGTACACGTTCGAGAAACAGAAGCAGTATGTCCCGGTGCCGAAAGAGATCGAAGCAAAGGGAAACAGGTTCACTTATTCGTTCCCCCCACATTCGTTCACGCAGATAACTGTGAGAATTGATTAGCGGAGTGTAGCTCCCGGAAGAGAAACGAACCTGACGGAAGCACGATCATGAACACAACAGTAGCGTGCCTGTTCGTTGGGTTGATTTCATTGGCGGCTGACGCGCAAATGAAGAAAGCTGATATATCCGGCATCAAGAACAAGTTTTTGAATATTCCCTATGCGACGGTATTGCATGCCCAAGAACTCGACATTTATCTTCCTCATGAAGGTAACGGTCCATCCTCGGTTATTCTTTCGATCCACGGAGGCCACGGACCACCTGGAGCCGTCTATCCTGATGTAACCTCCGGAATGCAGGGTGAAACGTCGTCGTTCTTTCTGATTCCAAATGGGCTCAAGATTACTTTTCATAAGCTTGGCTTTTCATAAACTCTGCTAAGGTGACAGAATGAAACGGGGATTAACGATTTTCGTATTCCTTTCTGCATTTGGCGCGATTTGCGCTGCGCAGAACGGTGATTTGAAAAAGGATTCAAAACCCGCTTCGACAAATGTTCCGGGAGTCGAATTTCCCAGAGTAGATTCTCAACGAAGAGCCATCCTTCGTGTTGAAGCTCCCAATGCACAAAAGGTCCAGCTCGATCTGAGAGAGGTCTATGATATGGTGAAGGGTGAAGATGGTGCCTGGACGGTAACGACTAAACCACTGGACCCGGGATTCCACTATTACTATCTCATGATCGACAGTTTTCGTTTTGCAGATCCAGCGAGCGAGTCGTTTTTTGGTGTTGGGAGGATGATGAGCGGGATTGAGATTCCTGCTCCTGATCAAGATTTTTATACACCGAGGAACGTTCCCCATGGGCAAGTACGAGAGTGCTATTATCTGTCGGAGGTAAGAAAGGGCTATAACAGATTCTTTGTTTACACGCCACCAGACTATGACGACCGAGAAATACGTTACCCGGTGCTTTATCTTCAGCATGGGATGGGTGAAGATGAACGAGGTTGGGTTACACAGGGAAAGTTGAGTATTGTCATGGACAACATGATCGCCGAGGGGCGTTGTAAACCAATGCTTGTAGTAGTAAGCAACGGTGACATCGGCGCGATGTTCAGGCCTAAACCAGGAGAAGATATCAATGAAGCCCGGAGGCACTTTGGTGAGAATTTTACCCCTATGCTGCTGAATGAAATTATTCCCTATGTTGAAAAGACATTTCGGGTGCTGACCGACAGGGATCACCGGGGGATGGCCGGTTTATCGTGGGGAGGATACCAGACGTTCCAGATTGTGCTGGGCAATCTTGACAAGTTTTCATACATGGGAGGCTTCAGCGGCGCCGGCCTGTTCAATCCCCAAACAGATCTCAAGACAGTTTACAATGGCGTGTTCAGTGATAGCGCGGCATTCAACAAAAAGGTTCATGCATTCTTCCTCGGTATTGGATCCAAGGAAGGACCACGCATGAAAACACTGAGCGAGGCACTGCAGAAGGCGGGAATTCACTGCACGTATTTTGAATCGGAAGGAACAGCTCATGAATGGCTGACCTGGCGCAGATGCCTTTACCAATTTGCTCCTTTGCTTTTCAGAAGATAAGTACTTCTTGCTGGAGCTTCTATGCAACGTTCCTACCCTTGATCGCAAACAACAGAATTGTCCTAGCTTCAGTAGGTAGGATTCTTTCTACAAGAAACGAGCGGAGGCAAAAATGAAGAGAATCAAAATACAATCTCTGTTTGCTGGAATACTCATGGCGATCATGATATGGAGTTCGAATTCATCCAGCGTCTATGCTCAGCTTGAGACCAATGGCGGTTTCGAAAGTTCCAATACGGGCGTTGTTTCCGGAACTGATGTGAAAGGATGGTTCATTCAAGTTGCTGGAGGTGTTAATCCGCCGCCGGTGTTCGAAATCGTCAGCGACACCGTGAAGGAAGGGAACCGCGCGCTAAAGGTCACAGTTCACGGTCTGGGAGTTGACCAATGGGATATCCAGATCGTTGCGGATAGTATTCCTGTCACCCCGGGAGGAACCTACAACTATTCTATCTGGGCGAAAGCCGACAAGGCGGGCGCGACCGTGAACTTCACCGTCGGGAATTATTCCTGCTCGGAATACAAAGCAATACGTCCCGCTACCCTCACCACGCAATGGCAGAACTATACCACGCAGTTTACCGTCACAGATACTTCAAGATTTATCAGAGGACCCATCCACTTCTACGGGACTGTGGATACCGGAAACAGTATCTATATAGACAATCTCCGGATTGTGGATCCGAACGCAGGCAAGAAACCTGTTGTTGTGGAAGCCGAATCTGGTCAGCTTGGCAGCCATTTTAAAGCCTTGCAGGATGGCGGTGTCACCTACATCACCACAGATACAACCTGGACAAGCCTTACCAATCCAGGCGACACGAGCCGTATGATAACATATCAGGTACAGTTTGCCGATTCGGGGTCATACAATCTCTTTGCACGCGTTCGTGTCGGTCCAAATGGATTTGACGATGACAGTTTCTTCTACGGTAACGGATTTGGCCAGAAGAGCGATACGGCAGCCAGCCACTGGATCTTCAGCAATGGCCTCGCAAGTGGGGGGTTCACGAGTTCCACGGCTTTTGTGGATGGACCGGGAACGGCTGGCAACAGCGTTTGGAAGTGGGTCAACCTGACCAAGAATCCTTACCAGGGTGCAAAAGGTAATTCCTTCGTCGTAGGCTTGGACAGTCTTGCGCGGACCTTTCAGATAGGAAGCCGTGAGAACGGATTGGATATTGATAAGATAGCTTTCGGTAAGGCGTATCTGTACTTCACCGTAGCAAATCTTGATAGCATACAAGCTGGCTCGACCTCCATGCAGTCGGTAGATACGGGCACTCTATGGAAAGGTCCGGCGTTTGCAGCCGGGATGTCCAAATTCATCGGTTGTACCTACAATAGCGCGGATCCGAATTTTCTTAATTACTGGACCCAGGTTACTCCCGGGAATGCTGGCAAGTTTGGTTCCGTAGCTGTCTCACCCGACTCATCGCAATGGAATTGGACCACCCTAGATGCAGCTTACAGTTTGGCTCTGCGCAATCATTTGATTTTCAAAGATCATTGTCTGATTTGGGGCCAACAGCAGCCGGCGTGGCTGACAGGCTCTGGACTAGATTCGGCCCAACAGGCAAGCGCAGTTGAACAATGGATTCGGTTGGTAGGTAGCAGATATCCTGGAATGGATATGATCGACGTCGTCAATGAACCTCTTTTAGGACATAACCCTGCACCATACAGAGATGCATTAGGCGGCGCCGGCTCTACAGGATGGGATTGGGTCATATGGGCTTTCACGAAAGCAAGGCAATATTTGCCTAATACAAAACTGCTGTTGAATGACTTCGGCATCATCAATGACAATTTAGCTACAACTTCTTATCTGCAGATTATTAATCTATTGAAGGAGAGGGGCCTGATTGACGGCATCGGCGTGCAGGGGCATCGCTTTGAGCTAGAAAGTGCGGATACGAATGTAATGAAAAGCAACTTGGACAGGCTTGCTGCAACAGGGTTACCGATTTATATTTCGGAGTTCGATCTAGGAAACCTTGGCAATGCCGGTACTCCTGATGACCTGCAACAGCTACAGCTGTACCAAAAAATATTTCCGATACTGTGGAGACATCCGGAAGTAAAGGGAATTACGATATGGGACTATTTGGAAGGTCAGACCTGGCAAACCACTTGTTACCTCGTTCGCTCTGATGGTACCGCCAGACCTGCGCTCCTATGGCTAGCTCAATACGTAGAGAGCAATCCGACCGGTATAAAAGAAACGGTGTCGGACTTGCCCTCAGATTTTCGATTGGAACAGAATTTCCCGAACCCCTTCAATCCGGCTACGAATATCAGGTACAGCATCTCCAAGACATCAAAAGTGACGCTAAGGGTTTTTGATGTCTTGGGGAGAGAGGTTCAATCGTTGGTAAACACCGTGCAGGCCCCTGGTCAGTATACGGTTACGTTCAGCGGTCGGGATCTCGCGAGCGGGGTCTATTTCTATCAACTCACTGCTGGAGCCTTCATCGAGACAAAGAAGCTGATGGTGCTCAAGTAAACAGGCCTTTGATTCTCATACATGTTGCGACGTCCACGGCGTGAACGTCGTACGAGAATTGCACGTTGAAGGCGCCACAGAATTCTCACGCAGAAAACGTCATGAAGAATTGCATCAAGATCTCAGACTTCGGCGCGAGTTTCATCATGAGAGAGATATCGTATCTTCTCGTTCTGATGACAGTCGTATCACGCACTCTGTTTCCGCAGGCGACTTCAAAAACGGTTTCCGATACACTGACGCCCCCGGTTCAATTGACCGCAGACCAGGATCATGAACGGTTGATGAGACTGCTCCACATAGTTTCGCTTCGACCGGGTCCGTCTGGAAATCCCAATGCACCCAATGCGGCAAACTCGGATGAGTCCAAAGCGAACCCTTGTCCTGAACTTCCTGATCTGCTGAGACTAAACGATGGTCAGAGAGTCACCACCGCTGATATGTGGTGGAACCTGCGCCGCCCGGAAATAAAGGAATGGTTTGATAGAGAAATCTATGGCAGGGTGCCGAAGGATATCCCAAAGGTTGAATGGGAAATCGTCAGTACTTCGAAAGACACAAATGCGCACATACCGGTAGTGACGAAGAAGCTCTTGGGGCACGTCGATAATTCCTCGTGTCCTTCTATCAAAGTGGACATAGACCTGGCTTTGACGGTGCCGGCAGATGCGAAAGGTCCTGTCCCGGTGATGATGGAATTTGGTTTTAGATTTCCCCCTGGATTCAAGATCACCGAGCAGATGAGAAGGTTTGTGGACTCCATGTCCAGCTGGCAGCGCCTGGTATTGTCGAGGGGCTGGGGTTATGCGATTCTCATTCCCACGACCGTTCAGGAAGATAATGGCAAGGGTCTCACGAGCGGAATCATAGGTATCACGAACAGGGGTCAGCCGCGCAAGCTGGATGACTGGGGTGCGTTGCGTGCGTGGGCGTGGGGCGCGAGCAGGGCTTTGGATTACCTGGAAACCGATAAGTCAGTTGACGGCAAGAAAGTAGGCATCGAGGGTCTTTCGCGATATGGGAAAGCAGCGTTGGTGAGCATGGCGTATGATGAGAGATTTGCGATCGCTTTCGTGGGTTCCTCCGGCGCAGGCGGCGCAAAACTCCTTCGCCGGAACTTCGGAGAGCAGGTCGAGAACATCGCTTCGACCGCCGAGTACCACTGGATGGCCGGCAATTTCCTGAAGTATGCCGGTCCGCTTACTCCATGCGATCTTCCGGTCGATGCTCACGAACTGATCGCAATGTGTGCGTCGCGTCCGGTCTTCATTAGCTGCGGTTCGCCCAACATTGAAGGGAACTGGGTTGACGATAGAGGACAATTCATGGCGGCTGTTGCGGCAGGGCCGGTCTACACACTCCTCGGCAAGAAAGATCTGGGGACGGAGGAGTTCCCTCCCATGGAAACCGCCTTGATCGACGGAGAAATAGCGTTCCGTCAGCATAGGGGAGGACATACCACCGGCCCCAACTGGCCGACTTTTCTAGAATTTGCCGAACGATATTTCAAGTGATGGCATTCTCTCAGTTCTCATTTTGACGAATCCGTGACTGTTGCTCTTGCGAATGAACAACACTAGATGGATTTACCTCTGCTTATTTCTTCTGTCTGCTTCAATTCTCTGCTTTGAAATTGTTTCCACGCGTATTGCCTCGGTCATTTTTGTGGACGATTACGCGTTCATGATCCTCTCTCTGGCTATCTCAGGTCTGGGGTGCGGAGGCATATTCTCGTACTACAAGATCAAAACGGGCGATAATCCGTCCGAAGTGCTGTTTCGGTCACTGTTTCTTCTTGGCGTCTCGTTGTGCGCTTCGATCATTCTTGTGATACAACTCTCCATCACAAGTCCGTTCATCTACTTCTTCTTGCTGTTTCTTCCTTTCTTTTTCGGCGGCATTGTCTATGCACAGATATACAAGAACTACTCGGAGCTGAGTTTCAAGCTCTACGCATCTGATTTGTCGGGAGCAGCACTTGGCTCTCTCGCTTCCCTCGTATTGTTCAGCATTCTTGGGGCATCGAATATTGTCCTCTTCTTGGCTCTGGTCATGTTCGGCTTGTCGGTACGTTCCTTGGCGCAACCGATCCCTACGACGAGAAAGGTCTACGTGTATTCAATTCTCTTCGTGGCCATTGGCGTTCTACTGTACAACGGCAGGAAGGAGTTCTTAGGCCGCGTCCCGATCGGGAATTTCCCAGAAAAGGATTTCTATCACGTTTATCCGGATCCGACGATCCGTTCCCAAATCATCGACAGCCGCTGGAGTATTCACGGAAGGTCAGATCTGGTAGAGTATAGCCATCAGAACATGGTACGGCAACTCTTCATCGATGGCGCCGCAGGAACTCAAGTGTACCGCTTCAACGGAGACGTTCGTCGAACGAATTCGATATTGCAGGAATTGCTGCTCCATCATACAAACTCTATTCCTTTTCTGTGTCTCAAGGAAAGTGAAAAGCGTACGATGCTCGTTATCGGGCCCGGAGGCGGAAAGGAAGTACTCATCGGTTTGTTCGGAGAGGTCCAAGAGATCGTCGGTGTGGAGGTGAATCCCGATTTTGTGCAAATCGTGAAGGATCACAAAGAATTTGATGGGGGCATCTACTCGGATTTCCCAAATGTCGAAATCTTCGTCGAGGAGGGGAGAAACTATGTCAAGCGATCTAAGGAAACATTCGATCTGATTGTGATGGCGCTTCCTTCCACCGAACAACTGCAGAACATCGAACCGTTTGCGACGAGCGAGAATTATCTGCTTACGAAAGAGGCAATTCAAGACTATTTGAAGATATTGACTCCTGACGGTCGATTGATTCTTACCGTGCACAACAGATGGGAATTGACGCGACTTCTGACGACCGCCCTCTCCGTTTTCAATGACATGGGAATTGCGAAGAACGAAATGCAAGATCATTTTGCGGTGTTCGAAGCAGAGTACGCTCCGACCGTCGTCATCAAGAAGAATGCCTTCACGATGGATGAAACACTCCGTTGGCGGAACATGAGTCAGTCCCTACCTCGAGATTTCCCCCAGGTCACCTACCTGCCCTATAAGATGATCAGCAGTAATCAATCGACAATTGACAATTTCCTCACAGAAGCATGCCAATCCACGGGATCCCTGCAGAGGTGCATTGAGGAAAGCAAAGATGACATCTCCCCCTGCAGAGATGACAAGCCGTATTTCTACAAAATGGATCGAGGCGTTCCTCAAGAGTATCTCTGGTTATTGGGAAGCATTGCTGGTTTCAGCTTCCTGGTTGTATGGCTGCCGTTCAGATTCATGAGGAAAAAAGAAAGGTCGAGCGACCTACAGAACGTCACGCTTCCTCTCACTATCTTCAGCTGCATTGGCATTGGTGCCATGGTGATAGAGATCTCCCTTTTCCAAAAACTCGTCCTGTATTTAGGCTCACCAACAATCTCCCTGTCGATACTCTTGAGTTCACTATTGATCGGGATGGGGATCGGAAGTTATTTCGGCAAAAGGATCTATGAAGCAGAACTTCGAAAGCGGTTATACATTGTCAGCATATTGATTGTTGTCGCCGGTATCCTCTTTGCTGTTGCTTCTCCCTCTCTTCTCTCGAAGTGCCTGGGATACAGCTTGGGCCTCCGTTCAACGATATGTTTCCTGATGATACTTCCACTGGCGTTCTTGCTGGGAATTCCGTTTCCTTCATGCATTCAAATGTTGAAATTGGAGAACAAGGGAAAACACGTTCCGTGGATGTATGGCGTCAATGGTTCTATGTCCGTCTTGGGTTCCGTGCTCGCCATAGTGCTATCGATGCTCTTTGGCTTCACTCCAACGTATTTCGTAGGACTGTCCTTCTATTTGGGCATCTTTGCTCTTTTGGTTTTCACAGAAGTTGGGAAAACACCAGCCACTGTGTAGCGCACATCGGAACCATCAAACGTATTTCCCGCTCTTCTGGGAGAGTCCTGCTGTGAAGCTTATGACGCCGTTGGGCTGTGTTCAGTACGACCAAGTGGCGACCCACAGCGTGTCTTCATTCGTCGTCGTGGTCATCTCGGAGGGATTCCTCGTCTAATCCTTTCAACGCAGAAGGATATCCTATGTCAGGCACAGGAAGAATTCTCTTTGCGCTCGCGCTCTTTTCCGTCGCTCTTAACGCCCAGACGCGCACTTCTGCAACCAGCAGACTGATTTCCCACCTTGCACGGCACGGGACCGCAACGCAGCTGATCGTGGACGGCAATCCGTTCCTGATGCTTGCGGGCGAAACGGGCAACTCTAGCGCGTCGAACCTGCAATATCTGAATACGATCTGGCCCAAAGTCGTGAAGATGAATTTGAATACGTTGTTGGTTCCAGTCTACTGGGAATTGGTTGAACCCAAAGAGGGAAAACTCGACTTCACGCTGGTGGATGGCGCAATCGGGTCTGGCCGGAAGCACCATCTCAAGCTTGTGTTCCTCTGGTTTGGGACCTGGAAGAACAGCATGTCTTGCTATGCTCCGCTCTGGGTCAAGACCGATCAGGGGAGATTTCCGCGGGCGAGAGATGCACAGGGCCGGGCGCTTGAGATTCTGACCCCTTTCAGCGGTGAGAACCTAAAAGCCGACGCAAGAATATTCGCTGCGCTCATGAAACACATCCGGAAGGTCGATGCAGACCATCAGACTGTCATCATGATTCAGGTGGAGAACGAAATCGGGATGATTCCGGATGCAAGGGACCACTGCAGGGAAGCAGATCAAATGTTTGGCGGAAACGTCCCAACGGAGCTTCTTCAGTACATGCAAGAACACAGGGAATCTCTGACTCCAGAACTCCGGCAAGCATGGGGGAACAATGGCTTCAGGACATCAGGTACCTGGGAGGAAGTCTTCGGCAAAGGACTGCAGGCAGATGAGCTGTTCGTGGCGTGGCATTTCGCCAAGTACGCAAATGCTGTGGCAGAAGCGGGCAAGAAGGAATACCCTCTCCCCATGTATGTGAACGCAGCGCTGATTCGTCCGGGCGCGAGACCCGGGCAATATCCGAGCGGCGGCCCGCTGCCCCATCTCTTTGATATCTGGAAAGCCGCCGCCCCCGCGATCGATTTCCTCTCGCCGGACATCTACTTCAACAACTTCGTCCAGTGGTCGACGTCTTATGGTCGCCCTCGCAATCCGCTGTTCATTCCGGAGGCGGCCAATCGTCAAAGCATGGCAAATGCGTACTACGCTATCGGACAACTCGACGCGATGGGGTACAGCCCATTCTCGATAGAGTCGCTGGAAGACCCCGGGAACAACCGAGTGTCAAAAGCCTATGATGTTCTGCGGCAACTTGCTCCCCTGATTGTTGCCAACCAGGGAAAGGGAACCATGGCCTCAGCGCTGCTTGACAGCGCCGATCAAAAAGCCCAGGTGCCGTTGGGCGACTACGTGTTTACCGTGCGCCATGAGTACAGCTGGCCGTTTGCAACACGTATCGAAGGAATGACGCCCCGTTACGGGTGCATGATCATCATGGTTTCTCCGAATGAGTACTTCATCGCGGGGAGGGGTGTGGTCGTGACGTTTCAGAGCCGTTCTCATGACGGCACCATTGCCGGCATGGGCAGCATGGATGAAGGACGCCTTGTCGGCGGGAAATGGGTTGCCGGCCGTCGCATGAACGGTGATCAAAGCCACCAGGGGAGACATTTGAATCTTCCCGGCAACACATACAGCATTCAAAAGGTCCGCCTCTACACGTACAAATGATGCCTCACAGGAGGTCGTCATGATGCAAGCACTCCTGTTTTCGAATTGCTCCCTGCCGTCCCAGAGCTTGGTGAGAGTACTTCTGATCGTTGCGTCGGTCCTAGGATTCTGTGCATCGGGACAAAACAGTCCGGGCAGAGGCAGCGATCAACTTCAATCGATCGAGCAACTTCACTTCAGTCAAGAAATTCGTTTTCTTGAGGTGACCCCTTTTTCGCAGTGGGCTCGGCCCGTCTGCGCCAACCATCTCCGAGGTGCTCACTTATGATGGAGTCTCTTTTGAAACACGAAACGGTTCTCAAACTGGGTAAGTGGCGTGCACTGAGGATGGTGCCGCTGTTGACGGTGGCCCTGATCATCGCGCCGACGAATTCGTTGAACAAAACTGATGGAGTTGAGTCTGTCTCGGTACAGACGAAAAGAGCCGGGGCATATTATACTGGAAATTATCCGGATCTCTTCGCCACTTTGTTGGGAAAGAGCAGGCTCGACGTCGAAGCCAAGATTGACACGGCTCTCCACCAACTCTTCTTCGGCAATAACGACGACGAACGAGTGTACTATCCAGTCGGGTCGGACATGGCGTACATCAAAGACATCGGAAACAACGATGTCCGGACAGAGGGAATGTCATACGGAATGATGGTCGCCGTCCAAATGGACAGGAAGGATGTCTTCGACCGACTGTGGAAATGGGCGACGACCTACATGCAGTTCGACACGGGTCCTCACAAAGGCTATTTCGCATGGCATTGCAGGGCGGATGGAACCGTTCTCGATTCCACCGCTGCTTCGGACGGGGAGGAGTGGTTTGTCATGTCCCTCTTCTTCGCTTCTGCGAGATGGGGAGACGGGGAAGGAATTTTTGACTACCGAGCCGAGGCACAGAAGATTCTGAACACGATGCTCCACAAGGAATCGAAACCCGGACATGGATCCGTGACGAACATGTTCAACGGAGAGCAGAAGCTGGTTGCTTTCGTACCGGCAGCTCAGGCAAATCACTTCACAGACCCATCATACCAGGTTCCGCACTATTATGAACTCTGGGCCCGGTGGGCTAATCAGGACAACGAATTCTGGTGCGAAGTCGCTTCCGCAAGCCGAGGGTTGTTGCAGAGGGCGGCTGATTCAGCGACAGGGCTGTCGCCAGATTATGCGCACTTCGATGGCAGACCGGTCAGTTCCTGGATGGGTGGACACGCAGATTTCCGTTTCGATGCCTGGCGGGTAGCGATGAACGTGGCTGTCGACTGGGTGTGGTTTGAGAGAGACCGTTGGGAGGTGATTCAATCGAACCGACTGCTCAAGTTCTTCCATTCCCAGGGAATCGGGAAATACGGCAACCAATACACGCTCGGTGGCAGGAAGCTTGCCAATGATCACAGTCCCGGACTGGTATCGATGAACGCGGTCGCTGCTCTCGCTTCCACGAATGAGGATCGAAAAGACTTCGTTGAAGAGCTCTGGAAAACTCCCATACCGACCGGTCGCTATCGATACTATGATGGAATGTTGTACATGCTTGCGATGCTGCACGTGAGTGGAAATTTCAAAATCTACGATCCGACGGGCAGGGCGATACCAGCCTGCCCAGAATGACTCAAGGTGCACGATGACTCATCTGAACTTCCCAATTCGAGCGAAAAGTTCACAGCAATATCAAGGAGAGGAACTCGGGAATGCCTCCATGTCGTGGTTCTGGCCTGGTTTGTTGATTCTTCTCTCGATCTTCCTTCTTGTGCCGGTCCACCGGGCATGTGCGATAGGAGGCAAATCCTACATCCGCTTCGAGAAAGTCGAAGGTGGATTCCCCCTTTCTGCCTCCGGCAAGTCCACACCCCTCTGTGTGAGCTCGAAGGACTACCCCGGAGTGCTCCGTCTCGTCGCGGCTTTCCAGAATGACATAGCGAGTGTCACGGGCGCGATGCCCGATATCTTCACTGACGAAGTCCCCTCGTCGAAAGAAATAGTCATCGTCGGCACGCTTGGCAGAAGTCCGCTCATCGAGCAGCTGGTTCAGGCGAAGAAGATCAGCACCGAGGGCATCGAAGGAGAGTGGGAGAGCTTTCTGATTCAGTCGGTCGACAAGCCCTTCCCCGGCGTGGACCGTGCTCTGGTGATTGCGGGAAGTGACAAGAGGGGGACGATCTATGGCATGTTCGATGTCTCCAAGGGGATCGGAGTGTCGCCATGGTACTGGTGGGCCGATGTGCCGGTGAAACATCACAAGAATCTCTTCATACTTCCAGGGCGACACTCGGACGGCCCGCCGTCCGTGAAATATCGCGGCATTTTCCTCAACGACGAGTACCCTGATCTGACCAGGTGGGTGACGGCGAAATACGGCGAGGCTGCGGTAAGTAGCAATCCCCCCGTGCCGCCCGGCGTCGCGAACTATGGACACGAGTTCTATGAGAGGATATTTGAACTGCTTCTGCGCCTGAAGGCAAATTACCTCTGGCCGGCAATGTGGAACAACGCCTTCAACGAGGATGACCGGCAGAACCCGAAGCTCGCGGACGAATACGGCATCGTCATGGGCACGTCGCACCAGGAGCCGATGCTGAGGGCGCAGAAGGAGTGGGACAGGCGGTACAAGAGCACGCTCGGTAGCTGGAACTACGCGAAATATCCTGATACTCTCGAGAACTTCTGGCGGAAAGGCATACGGCGCAACAAGAACTACGAGAGCATCATCACCATGGGCCTCCGCGGCGCAGACGATACGCCCATGGCGCCCGGCGGTCCGGAAGCAAACATGGCGCTTCTTGAGAAGATCGTCCGTGTGCAACGGACGATGTTGGCCGAAGAAATGAGTCCGGACGTTACGAAAGTTCCGCAGCTCTGGTGCCTTTACAAAGAGGTGCTGGATTTCTACAAAGCCGGGATGCGGGTTCCTGACGACGTGACGCTGCTCTGGCCTGATGACAACTGGGGAAACATCCGCCGACTGCCAACCGCAGAAGAACGGATGCGCAGCGGCGGAGCGGGAGTGTACTATCACTTCGATTACCATGGCGGCCCTCGGAGCTATCAGTGGATCAACACGAATCCGATTGCGAAGATCTGGGACCAGATGACGTTGGCTAAGAAGTATGGAGCAGATTGGATCTGGATCGTGAACGTCGGACACTTCAAGGGATACGAGTTTCCGATCGAATATTTCATGAGCCTTGCGTGGGATACCAAGAGGTGGACGAATAGCAACATCAACGAGTATACGCGTCTGTGGGCAGAACGCGAATTCGGCCCAAAGTACGCGGACGAGATTGCCGACATCATTTCGAAGTACTCGAAGTACAACGGCCGTCGGAAGCCGGAACTCCTCAGCTCTACCACCTATAGCCTCGTAAACTACCGGGAGGCCGAGTCGGTTGTGGCAGATTTCAAGACTATCACGAGCGAAGCCGAAAAGATCTATGAGAAGTTGCCGGAGGACCAGAAGGATGCGTTCTACGAACTGGTTTTGTTTCCGGCCAAAGCAAGTGCAATCGTGAACGGACTGTATGTGGCGGCGGGGAAAAACGCCCTCTACGCAAAACAAGGGCGGTCAAGCACGAACGATATGGCGGAAAGAACCAGAGCCCTGTTCGAAGCAGACACGACCCTGATGGGCTACTTCAACCGCACGTTTGCCCACGGTAAGTGGGACCATTTCATGGACCAGTCACACCTTGGCTACACAGCCTGGCAAGATCCACCCACGAACAGCCTCAGGGCAATCCACCTCACCGAGCTTGAAGTGCCCGAGGTGGCATCAATGGGCGTCGCTGTCGAAGGCTCAGAGGCGACATGGCCGGGAACGGATCGTGACCCGGTTCTCCCCGTTTTCGATCCGTTCAACCGGCAACGCTACTACGTAGAGGTGTTCAACAAAGGGAAGACTCCATTTGAATACGTTGCGAGGGCCGATGAGCCGTGGATTGAGATATCCGCTCCTGACGGAGAAATTCGGAAACAGACGCGAATCTGGGTCAATATAAACTGGAGCAAGGCGCCCAAGGGGGATGCCGGCGGCGCGATAACCATCACTGGCACGAATCAGAAAGTATGCGTGAGCGTCAAGCTCTCCAATCCGACGGGGATTACGCGCACTTCTCTGCATGGGTTCATCGAGGGCAACGGCCACGTATCCATAGAGGCTGAGCACTACACGAAGAACACGGAGTTCGGGTCCAATCGCTGGATGCGAATTGAAGACTACGGACACACCTTGTCTGCGATGAGGGCGACGTCCGCTATAGATGCGCCACCAGCCACGCCGGGGAAGGACTCCCCGTGCCTGGAATATCGGATGTACCTCCTGGACACAGGAGAGGCAGAGGTTGAAGGGATATTCGGTGCCACGTTGAACTTCATGCCAGGCAGGGGACTTCGATACGCGGTGTCATTCGACGACGATCCACCGCAGGTCGTCACGCTTGTGCCACAGACCTACAATGCACAGAACGGAAACAGGGATTGGGAACAGTCCGTCATACAGAACGCGCGATACAGTCGCACGGCGCACAGGATCTCCAAACCCGGTTATCACACGCTGAAAATCTGGATGGTGGACCCCGGGGTCGTGCTGGAGAAGCTCGTCGTAGATCTGGGTGGGGTGAAGCAGAGTTGCCTCGGTCCCCCCGAGAGTTTTCATCGCGCCCAAAGGAGTAAGTGAAGCAATGTGAGGGGAAAGCCGGCGAGAAGATCAATCCTGAATCTGACCAACGAAGATGGATCACATATGAAGGACAAGAAGATATTCTGTATCGCGCTGTTCTGCCTTCTCCTTTCGGCGTTCCAGTCAGCTATCTGCCAGGTGAGGCTTCCGCGCCTGATCAGCGACGGCATGGTCTTGCAGAGAGACGCCGCGGTACGCGTCTGGGGCTGGGCTTCGCCCGGCGAGAAAGTGACGATCATATTTCTCGGCCGCATCGACACTGCCACGACAGGGGCGGATGCAAGGTGGACGGTGATTCTCTCTCCTATGAAAGCTGGCGGGCCCTATAGCATGCAGATCGACGCCACTAATCATATCGTGCTCAAGAACATCCTGATCGGCGACGTGTGGGTCTGCTCGGGCCAGTCGAACATGGTGCTTCCCATGGAAAGGGTGAGGCCGCGGTATCAAGACATCATCGCTCATTCTGAAAATCCTTCCATCCGTCAATTCATCGTTCCTCAGAAGTATAATTTTGACGCCCCTCAGACAGAATTAGAATCAGGCCGATGGGAATCCGCAAATCCTTGGAGCGTTCTTCATTTCACAGCGACCGGTTATTTCTTCGCGAGAACGCTGTGGGAAAAGTACCACGTTCCTATCGGCTTGATCAATGCGAGTGTCGGTGGGACGCCGATCGAAGCGTGGATGAGCAAAGATGCATTGAGAGAGTTTCCCGCGGCCCTCGAGATGGCGGCGAGATTCAAGGACAGCGGCTATATCGACAGCGTGCAGAGCGAGAACGAAGAAGTGAGCAATGCCTGGTACGGCCGCGTCTGGCGCTTGGACGAGGGCTTGAACGGCGAGCAGCCGTGGTATGAGGTCTCCTACGACGCGTCTGATTGGTCAACGATGGAGTTACCTGGTTATTGGGAAGACGAAGGATTAGCAAGGACGAACGGGGTTGTGTGGTTCAGGAAGGAATTTAACGTGCCGGCTTCTTTGTCGGGAGGGCCCGCGAAGCTTCTGATGGGCAGAATCGTGGACGCAGACTACGATTACATCAATGGCGTGCTCGTCGGCTCAGTCTCGTACCAATATCCGCCGAGAAGATACGATGTCGCTCCGGGTTTGCTCAAAGCAGGAAAGAACATCATTGTTGTCCGCGTCATCAATACCGGAGGCCGCGGTGGGTTCATAAGGGACAAGCCGTACGAGCTGAGAATAGCGGACCGCGTCATCAGCCTGACTGGAACGTGGAAGTACAAGGTAGGAGTTGTAGCCCGTCCAATGCCCCCTTCGACTACGATTCAATATCAGCCGTTGGGATTATTCAACGGAATGATCGCTCCGCTCTTGAACGCGACAATCAAAGGAGTTATCTGGTATCAAGGAGAATCGAACGCCGGCCGCCCTTCGGGATACGAGAACATGTTTTCTGCGATGATTGCGGATTGGAGGGAGAAATGGGAGGAGGGGAATTTCCCGTTCATCTATGTGCAGCTCCCGAACTACGGAGAAGTTGTGGACCAGCCTTCCGAAAGCAAATGGGCTGACCTGAGGGAGGCTCAGCTCAAAACGCTTGCTCTTCCAAATACGCGCATGGCAGTCACGATTGACGTTGGCGAATGGAATGACATTCATCCCCTTGACAAGAGTGACGTCGGCATGCGCCTCGCGCTCGCTGCTGAAAACGTGGCTTACGGTGACACAACAGTCGTCCCTTCAGGTCCGATCTACAGGTCCATGCGAATCGAAGGGGACAGGATCATCATCTCATTCACGAACGTTGGATCCGGTCTGGTGGTCAAGGGAGGCGGCCCCCTGAAGCGTTTCGAGATTTGCGGCAGCGATGGCAGGTTCGTGTGGGCGAAGGCGAGGATTACGGGAAAGAACGTCGTGGTCTGGAGCGACGACGTGCCGGTTCCCACGGCCGTCCGGTACGCCTGGGCTGATAATCCGGCCGGTGCCAACCTGTACAATCGTGAAGGTCTTCCTGCCTCACCATTTCAAACGGCCAGATGATTTGGGGGAAGGCTGAAGATTGCCGGCATCTCGAGAATGACGATGGAGGACAAGCGATGAGATTCTCGCCTTTGATTGTCATGCCCTTCCTTGTGCTGCTCATTCTCAGCTCATGTAACCATTCCCCACAGAAAGGAATGGAATACACGAATCCCGTCTTGGCAGGATTTTATCCCGATCCAAGCATCTGCAGGGTCGGCGACGACTACTATCTGGTCAACTCGACGTTTGCCTATTATCCTGGTATCCCGGTGTTCCACAGCCAAGATTTGGTAAACTGGAAGTTGATCGGATATGTCATCGACAGGCCGGATGAGCTGAACTATGATAGCCTCGGAGTCTCGCGGGGCATCTTCGCCCCGGCGATACGGTACTATGAGGGGCTCTTTTACGTCACGTGCACATTTGTCGACGGAGGCGGCAATTTCGTCGTCACAGCGAAGGATCCCGCTGGCCCGTGGTCGAAGGAGGTCTGGCTGCCTCAGGTTAACGGCATAGACCCATCGCTGTTCTTTGATGACGATGGAAGAGCATACCTGGTGTACAACAGCGTCGCGCCGGACGATAGGCCGCTGTATGAAGGGCACAGGACGATCAGGATGCGTGGATTTGATGTCGCCGGGCTTCGAGTGATGGGCGATGAGCACATACTCGTCAACGGCGGCACGGACATCGCGAAGAAACCTGTCTGGATCGAGGGTCCGCATATCTTCAAGGTGGACGGCCAGTATTATTTGATTGCTGCGGAGGGCGGAACTGCCGAGGATCATTCGGAGGTCGTCTTCAAGAGCGAAAATGTAGAAGGCCCGTACACGCCGTACACAGACAATCCGATACTGACGCAAAGAGACCTGAATCCGGAGAGTGCAAATCCGATTACGTGCACCGGGCACGCGGACTTTGTGGAGACTCCGGGGGGAGAATGGTGGGCAGTATTCCTCGGCTGCCAGCCTTATCCTCCGTACGCCGGGAACTTCTATAACACGGGAAGAGAGACATTCCTTGCGCCTGTCACTTGGAAGGACGGATGGCCCATGATCGTGCCTCATGGTCAGGTGGTTGCGTACCACTGTCCCTATCCGCTTCCATCGGCACACGAAAAAGGTCAGCTTCGTTATGGCGGGAGTATCGACTACACGGACAGTTTTTCTTCGAAGAAGCTCGACTTGAATTGGGAATTCCTCAGGACGCCGAAAGAGAACTGGTACAGTTTGACGAAGAAGCCGGGATTCCTGTCGATGCAGCTCAGACCGGAGACGTGCGGTGGAAAGGGAAATCCGAGCTTTCTCGGACGCCGTCAGCAGCACGCGAACAGCGCAGCAAGCACGGCGATGCAGTTCGCGCCGAAGGGCGACTATGAGAAGGCGGGCTTGTTGGTCTTCCAGAACGAGACGCACTTCTACTACCTGTGTGAGTCGCTCGAAGGTAGCCAGCCCGTGATCCAGTTGTACAAATCCTCCGACAAGGCGCAAGAGATGCAACTTCTTGCCTTGAGGAAGCTGGGCCGGGAAGAGGGAGGGAGTGAGATCCGTCTCAAGATAGAGTCGCGTGGGAGCACCTACTCGTTCTTGTGTTCGCTGAACAACGGACCATGGGAGATGGTGAAGGATGGTGTTGACGGGACTTTTCTGAGCACGAGAGTCGCGGGAGGATTCGTCGGTTGTATGTACGCGCTGTACAGCACTTCTCTCGGCAAACCCAGCGAAAGCATCGCCTATTTTGACTGGTTTGCGTATGAAGGAAATCATCAGGCACCGAAGTAACTGAGTACATTTTCGTGCTCTTTTTGGAGGAAGGGAGGAGAATGAGGCGTGGCGTCAGAAGACAGACGCAGAGAGTACGGTGCGGGAGATCAAGCGGAGGACAAAGAGGCAGTATTCGAGTGAGGAGAAGATCCGCGTTCTTCTGGAAGGCTTGCGGGGTGGTTGTGCAGCGGAGCTATGCCGGCGAGAAGGTCTGAAGACCAACGGTTACTACAAGTGGAGCAAGGGGTTCGTTCAGTTTAACCTCCAAGACACACAACGGAAGCTTCTGGGCCAATCCAAGAGGGATGGTCGATCTGTAGGAGTGTACACGCAGATGCCGTGACCCATATCTGCTTCACGCTGTCGAACGCCTCCTGAGGACTCCCAGCGATAGTTGCCCGTGTTGCCTCGACTGCTTTGGGTTCAGTCCCAGACCCCCCTGAGAGACTGCCGGTACGTCTCCGTGCATCGCTACTTCTGATAGATCATTTTCTTTGCTTCCACGAACCTCCCTGCCTGCAGCTGGTAAATGTAGGGGCCGCTGGCGAGACCGTTTGCGGTCCAGCGAATCGTGTGTTGTCCCGCCGGAACCTCTCCATCGACCAAGCTCTCAATCTCTTGTCCGATGATGTTATGCAGGGTGAGGCGAACATGTCCTGGATGGGGCAAAGAGAAGGTAATTGTGGTTGAAGGATTGAACGGGTTGGGGTAGTTTTGGTACAGTTGGATCCCGTCAGGAAGAGGGGTCTTCTCCTTGCCCTGTACGGCTGTCACCATCCCGGCACCGTCACCAACGATTTCGATTTCACTCATCAAGTTCGTCCCCACCCCCTTGTTGCGGAGTAAGTCAAGATAATTATCGCACTGCCGTACGCCATCGGGCAACTGAAATGTTGCTGCCTCTGGGTTGTTCCCCATCAGATATGCAGCAACGCTGTCTGTAGCCACCGGATCTTTGCCCGCCATGAGGACGTTGTCCTGGTGAGTCCGGAACGTCGGATTCCACACCCCCTCGCCTCCCATTGCGTTCCGCACACCGTCGATAACGGCGAGATGGACCGGTCGAGCCAGGTTCAGATCACAGATTGAGTGCGGAAGGTGGAAGGAAATGTCTCCCCCCTGAAAATGGAGCATCGAACGACGGCCGTCGTTAAGACTTGGCATGACATAGTTCAGCATCGGCACAGTGCCGACCTGATTCTTCAGCGAAGCCGTCACCCCGGCATCATAGTGCTGTTTCATCTTTGGTATCGAGATGTATACATCGACGTCGGACAACACTTGGTTCATCGTGAATGAGCTGTAATAGAATCGTTTCTCTCCCACATCCTTCTGAATGAAATCGGCATACGGCCCTTTATTGTTGAGATTCACAAATTGGGCCCCCAGACTTTGCTGCACCGCGAGGTATCCGAAATTATTGTACGATGCTGTGTCCCAGAGTGCCTCGACGACGAAGAGATCGCTGGGCAGAACTCCGCAATCGATGATGAGCTCGCCCACCGCGCGCAGTACTTCGGGGTGGGTCCACATGCTCTCTGTGATCGGCAGACCGTTAAGCTTTCGACTTGCTGATGATCCTGACCCCCCTGTGAGATTTATCTTGATGGCGACTTTCATACCGGGCTTCACGATTTCGCTGATACCGCCAATCGATTCAAAAAGGTGCTGCACTCTCTCCTTGATGAACAGTGGGTCATACTTGTCAGCCTGCGTCAGCGCGACTTGCGAGCCGTAGAGGGAACGACCGTTATGCTTGTACGCGTAGATGTTCGCGGACTTCAAGTACGGAGCAATGAGCAAACCGGCGGCTGTCGAGCCGAGGGCGCGCAGGAATTGTCGTCTCGAGTATGTCATCTCTGTCTCACTTCAACTGTGCCGTGAAGGCGGTACGTCCAGGGGATAATGTATCAAAAATTCATCACTCCAGCTCGATTCTGTCGATGTTCGGAACCAACAGATGAATAGCGAACAGCGCGAGCAAATAGACCGATCCGGCGATGATGAACAGGAACAAGTAGCTCCCAGTGAATTGCAGGATGAAGCCTGCCGCGGTGGCAATCAACATGCCGCCAATCGAGCCCGCCATGCCGCCCAGGCCGACGACGGAGCCGATGGCTTTTCGCGGGAACATGTCGGATACCGTGGTGAACAGGTTCGCTGACCAGCCCTGATGCGCGGCGGTTGCCAGCCCGATCAGCAGGACAGCCCACCATTCTGAAACCGTCGACGCGAATACGATGGGAAGAATCAGCAGCGCACAGATGAGCATCACGGTCTTTCTGCCCTTGTTGATGCTCCAGCCCCTCTTGATGAAGGCGCCCGAGAGCCACCCTCCTCCGATGCTGCCGACGCTTGTCATGGTGTAGATCACGATCAGCGGCAGCCCGAGGTGAGCCAGATCGAGATCATAGCGCTCGCTGAGGAATTTCGGCAGCCAGTACAGATAGAACCACCACACAGGGTCGGTCAGGAACTTACCGACGATGAACGACCAGGTTTGGCGGTGCTTCAGCAATCTCAGCCATGGAACCTTCCCCGATTCAACCTCAGCCGCGTCGCTCCGAATGTAGGCCAGTTCTTCCCTCGTGACCTTTTTGTGCTTCTCCGGAACCTCATAGAGCCAGATCCACAGCGCCAGCCAGATAAATCCGAGAAGGCCCGTAAAGATGAACGCCTCCCGCCAGCTCCACGTTAATGCGATCCATGGAACAACCAGCGGGACAACGACGGCCCCGATGTTTGCGCCGGAGTTGAACAGTCCCGTGGCCAGCGCACGTTCTTTCTTGGGGAACCATTCGGCGGTTGCCTTGATTGCCGCCGGGAAATTTCCGGACTCCCCCAGGCCGAGGGAGAATCTCGCGACGCCGAAGCCGAAGGCCGATTTCACCAACGCGTGTCCGATTGCCGCGATGCTCCAGACGATAATAGAAACGGTGTAGCCGATCCTTGTCCCAACTTTGTCGATGAACCTGCCAACAAGCAGAAGTCCCAACGCATAAGCGCCCGTGAACGCGGTGACAATGTAGCCATAGTCGATTTCGCTCCATCCGATGTCTATTTGCAGCACCGGGGCTAGTATGCCCAAGACCTGGCGATCGATGTAGTTGATCGTCGTCGCGAAGAAAAGAAGTGCACACACCGTCCAACGATAGGAGCCTCCCGCCGCGGTGCCGGTTCGGGCAGACTTATCCTCGGTTCTCATGGTGCCGGGATTTTGTTTGTTCATTGTGCTTCTAGTAGATTCCTCTCATAGAGATGGAGTCCGCGTCGTAGGTTCTTGTCTCCCTTCTTCCGAGGGAAAGCACTACGGTCATCAGGGACACGGATAGAACGCCGTCACGGAAGGGTGTCTCAGGACCAGCCGTGCGCAGACTACTTCCGAAGCTGCAGCAACTCCGCTCCTGCAAGCAGAATGACTCCGATACCATGAACATCGCTCAGCGGCGTCGGCCGACGGTAATAATAAACCAAGTCATCACTGACGGATGTGCCGGCGCATACACCTCGAACCTGACCGTCGGACCGAATCTTCGTCATGACGCCTTTCCATCCGCGCTGGGCAATCGACGCATAGCGAGCGTCGATGTATCCCCTATTGACGGAGCGGGCGATCGCGTAGGTGAACATTGCGCTGCAGGAAGTTTCAAGATAGGAATCGGTTTTGTCGATCAGTTGGTGCCATAGGCCTTCCGCGCCCTGGTATCGTGCAATTCCGAGGACATGCCGCAACAGAATCTCTTGAAGCTGCGCACGTTTCGGGTGGTTCATCGGAAGGCGATCCAGCAGATCGACCTGAGCCAGCAGAGCCCAGCCGTTTGCACGCCCCCAGAAGGCCACGCCCGGGCGCTGCACATCGGAATACCAGCAGTGGTGCATAAGGCCCATCGTTGCATCAAACGCGTATTTCTGGAAATTGATGACTTGCATCGCTGCATCTTCGAAATACCGCTCATCGCCAGTCAACTCACCCATCCGAGACAGAAACGATATGCTCATGTACAGATCATCCGACCAGAGCGTCCACTTGTGGGGAAAGGAACGTACGAGTGTGCCGTCTTCGAGTCGGGGTTGCCGCGTGAGAATGTGTGACGCTGCCTCATCGATGTAGGACCGATAACGATCTTGCTGTTCGCGGAGATACACCTCTATCACGCTGGCACCCATTGCTCCGCAGTCGTCCAGCTCCTCCATAATGAAGAGCTGGCCGAACGGATAGCTCCATTTCCCTTCGCCCTTGTACTTATCTTTGAAATAGCGATAGTTGTCGAAGCTGAACGCTACGTTCTTGACCGGAAAATGGGCGTACGAGGAATCATGGAGTACTTCTCCCAATCTCATCAAGGCCAGGTTGAGCACCCCGTTCCAGTACCGCCAATCTGTGTAGGGGCTCACGAGCCGCAGCTGCGCGTCTCTGGGAGCTTGAGTGGCAGACTCATATTGCCGTCCGGACCTTTGATCTACGACGCCAAACGCCGCATCCCTGATCACGGCGTCGGCGACCGCTCGAATTGCGTGCTCTGTGTTCAACTCCTTTTGTGAGAGGGAGACCATAGGATGCAAAAGGAGCAGATAGAGAGGGGGTACGATGGCCAAGCGGGACATTCTCCGCTTATCGAGCGTCGCGGTGACGGTCGATGGAGAGTGGGACTGCAGGACCCAGGTCGGTCTCCTTCCCATCATTCACACGGTCGGATGGTTTTTCACGGCTCTGATGAATGCCGTGATGTTCTCAGACTTTACCCCTGGCGGCATCCCTCCACCACAAGAGAGAACGACCCTAGACCGATCTTCAAGAGAGTTGATCAACTCAGTCGTTACTCTGGTCACGTCACCCGGAGTCCCGCTCGCCAGAATATCTCGTGGAGGAATGTTTCCGACCAGCGTGACGCTGTTGTTGGTCATCGTTTTCAGCTCATTCAACGTGATGTCAAAGCCCATGTTGAAGAGATTGACTCCCATTTCCGGCAGGAAGGGGGCGGACACCCTACACTGTGCATCGTTGTGAAGGAACTTGACGGAAACGTCCTTTCCGAAAAGCCCCTTGAAGCAGGGGAGAGCGAACGTGCGAAATTCCGCTTCACCCACGAAACCGATAATGTCATCAAGCAGGAAGATGCCATCGATGGAAGCGAATGTCTCCCGTTGGAGGCCTAACCAGTCGTCAAGAAAAGCGGTGATCTTCTTAATCAACCTTTCGGCTTTTTCTGGTTTCAGCATCAAGAGAGTCAGAAATTCCGACGTGCCCATGAGGTAGCTGGCAATATTGAGAGGGCCGCGCGCAACGGCGAATCGGATTTTGTGGCCCGCTTCCTCGATCAGCGGCCGTGCTATCTTCAGGCGATTCAATACAAAGGGCAAGAACCCGTCTGTCCTCGGGTCTGGTGAGGGCAGCGAATCGATGTCATCGCTTGAAAGCAGGATCCTGTGCGCATGAGGAAACTCATTTGGTGGAAATGTGCATCGCACGCCGAAGGCGGAGGGCTCGGTACACATGCCAAACTCTGACCAGAAGCCCGGCAAGAACATGACGTTCGGGAACTCCGTGATTGCCTTCAGATTCGCTTTCAGCCACAGTTCATCGCTCGTGAAATAATCGAGGATGCTGATCCCGTACCAATTGGGCAACCACGGGGAATCGATGATGAAACCTACGGGCAACGAGCTCGATCGTTCGCCTCGTATCGTATTCTTCAGCAATTCCCACTGCTCATCGGTCATGCTCGTTGCCTTTCTGATCCCGCTTGATCATTCTCGCTTTGCCCCTAACAGCATTTCGCTCATAGGTGCCCAAGGAAGTTTCGTCGTCCGTCGCGCTTCAGAAACCAATGGAATTGCCCCCGTCCACCGGGAGCACGACACCCGTCACAAATCTTGACTGCTCGGAGGCCAGGAAGAGGGCAGCGTTCGCCACATCCGAGGGGTCGCCGAGTCTCGCCATCGGGGTGCGGGCGAGGACTCTTCGTTTTCTCACCGGATCGCCCTCAAATGCCTCGGAGGACATTTTTGTCTTGATGAAGCCGGGGGCGATACAATTGACGCGAATTCCAAACGGTCCGTACTCCACCGCAAGTGCGCGCGTCATGCCCTCGATGGCGGACTTCGACGCCGTATACCCGATGACCTTTGGGATGCCGTACCGCGAAGCCATCGAGCTGATCATGATGATGTTTCCAGAGTGCCGTGCGACCATGGTTCTCAGTATTTCCCTCGTCAGCGCGAAAACGGCAGTCTGGTTCGTTTGAATGATCGCCTGATACTCTTTGTTGGTGACACGAAGGGCGTTCTTTTTCATGTGGATGCCGGCGTTGTTGACGAGAACATCGACATCCCCGGCGATCCTCTTGATCTGCTCCACGAGCATGGGTAACTGGTCGATCTGTGCTATGTTAAAGGGAACGCAGTGTGCTCTTTTCCCTAGGAGTTTGCCCGTCTCCTTGAGTCGCGCGGTGTCTCGGCCAACAATGACGACCTGCGAAGAACTGCCGACGAAAGCACTCGCGATGGCGAACCCAAGCCCACTTCCTCCACCGGTCACGAGGACCGTCTTGTCCCGCAAGTCGGAATACTGTGCTCCTGCGTAGCGCATCTTCGCTCCTTCGCTCTTTTTCGTCGGCACACCTTATTTTGACCCGCACGCTTGAAATTCGTAAAAGGCGCAGGGGGAAACGGACGGACCAGGTGCTAGTCGATTCTTGGTGCAAACCGCTGTCCTGAGTATTGTTCGACGTCGAAGCCCGTGACCTTTCCCCGTTCGTTCCTCTTGAACCGGAGGAGCAAATACATGCCTTTGCAATAGAAGTTCTCTTCGCTCTCAGCACACAAAGCGAGTCTTGCGTTGCCCGGTGCGAGGAGAACAAGGCCGTCCCCCTCTCTCACGATCTCAACTGTGAAGCCCGGGGCGACCTGATATCTTCCGACGTACTGTGTGAGAACATCGGGTGCGAGCCGAAGCGACGGCTGGGCAAACACGGCCTGCAGTCCCCTGCTATATCCTTCTGCCTTGCTCCCAGAGTGCCCGGTGTTCTCCAACACTCGTGTCTCGAGGTCCAGCCCCTCGTAACTTCTCGACTGAAGTTGCCTGATGAACTTCTGGAAATCGTCCCCTCCCACTGCCGCCTCAAGCGCTCCCATCGCCATGAAGAGCTTTGCGGGGAGCCGAGAGTTTTTCTCTGCATAGGTCTTTTCAAGAGTGTAGATAATCCCGTTATCCCATCCCAACGCGGGGCTGGTCAAAACGTACCGATTGAATAGTCCGGTCTCGTGGAAGAGAGCAAACAGCGTGAAGAGTCCGCCGAGGGAACTCCCCATCAGCGTCCGGTCGTTCTTGGCAGCGCGGTACCTTGTCTCGATGAAGGAAATGAGCTCTTCTTTCATGAAAGCGAGAAACTTAGGCGCGTTGCCCGAGTGCGGCAGCTGCTGGATCCTCGTCGGCGTCAGGTCAATTGCTCTCAGGCTGTCATAGTTGGGGTCATTCCCTCCCCACGTGATGCCGACGATGATCGAAGCTGGCACGAATCCATCATAGTATTGCTCGCCGAATAGGGCGACCGCCAACGGGAAATCCCACTGTCCGTCCGTGAGGTAGATGACGGGGAAGGTCCTGCTTGTGTCCTCGTACCCTCTCGGCAAATTGACATACAAATGATACTCCCGTCCAACGACGGAGGAGGTGATTTTCAGCAACTGTGATCCGAGGATGGGGACTTGCGGTGGCGGAGCGGCGGGGATTCCCTGTTGCTGCGCAGCAACACCTGCGACACAAAGGGAAGAGAGAAGGATGACAGCGACGATCCTGGAAAAGTGCGAAAGTGGTTTCATCATCATTGCCCTTTGTTAGTGATCTGTTCGATTCAACACATCATCTGACAGCTGACACCGACGAGTTGTCAACACGCTCATTGTTGAAAGATCGTGAGAGCTCTTTCAACGGCACATTCGCCCCAATTTCGATTCCCGCCGCGCGGTGCATGCTCCTGACTTTCGGTGTCTCGTCATCAGGGGACCGTCGGCTTGGTCGAACCCACCTCGCTGTCCGTGAAGCTTCCAGTCAGACTGATAATCTTGAGGATACGGCCTTTACCGGTTATCCGCGTCCCCTCCAGAAGCTTCTCCCGAACGGTTACGTCCGTCGTTGAGATCCCTGGAGCGTGCGATCTGCCGAGGCTGCCCGTCGTTGGCTGGACAGCCCGTGAGTTCCGTGAACGTGGTAGCCGCTGGATGAGACGTGCTCAGTTGTTGACAGGAAAGAATTGGGTGATCGTCGGGCGTCGCCGGTCAACCGGTTTGTTGGTGAAGAAAGGGACCGAAAACGAAGCGCCGAAATTTAGAGGCTCCCTCCCGGATCCGGGCGCGAGCATATCGAAGACGAGGTCTGCAATTGTCAGGAGAGGAACGGGCAGCCGCGTCTTCCGTTTCACGGATCACGCCCCCCAGCAGCTTCCTTTCATAGGTTAAATAACTTTTGAACCGTTTCAATAATAAAGGGGCGCTTTCAAAAAGGCAAGGAGAAAAACCTTGTTTCCACGGCCCGTTCTCGGACCCCCTGATCATTAGCTGTCGCTACGGTTTCCACGTCCTGTGATAGGCCGGCAGCCTTATTCGTTCTCATAGTTAGGATTGGCCCGGCTGGACGCTGTGTCGACGACGGCGATCGAATAGTCCGCCTCAACGCATCATCTGTCACAAGCTGGATTGGGGGCGACGTTGCTGAGGAATGTGATCAAGAAAACCTTCCTGGAAATTGAAAACCGAAGTTGTGCGAGCGGACAGCGGGATTCTCTTGCGTAGTTGAACCTCCAAGTCTGAGCGAACTACACGGCTTGTCGGCTTGGCTGCTGCAGCAGAACTGGCCTCCGTGAAGGGACATCGGTGGTATGGACGTCGGAAGGCTGATGTCAGGGTTTTTCTGGAACTGTCTCTGGACAGGAGCTGTTACCGCCGAGTGAGCAGTCTGCACTTGCAGTACAATTCCACGAGTTTACCTATTTTCTGGGAAAAGCTGGAGAATTAAGTTGTACCTTCTGGTGTAAATGACGAGGTTACCGGTACTGAGGAGAAAGGAGGAGGTATGGAACGAGTACTGGCATGGCAGTCA
>Ga0315282_10003160_pt1 | contig 29644 bp, 33 predicted proteins | sample YL17G07_20_MG_FD_203693 | JGI IMG/M metagenome (GOLD analysis project Ga0315282, IMG submission 203693) | Sediment microbial communities from Yellowstone Lake, YNP, Wyoming, USA - YL17G07_20 | ecosystem: Environmental > Aquatic > Freshwater > Lake > Sediment | place: USA: Wyoming | collected... | reverse complement strand
CCCATCAGCTATCGTGACCTTTCAATTCTTTCCATCAGTTCAGAATATGGCAAACGTTGTTGGTTGCGAATAGATGTGACAAGGTTAATCTCCGTAGCCTTCGTATTGCAGCAACGGTTGAAACTCGTGAAACCGATTACCGAAGTCACTGATGAACTGGGAATCATTCAGGAGCTCAAACCCAATGGGAAGTGGAAAGCGAAAGTTGGATTCCAAGCGCTCCGAGATTCAAACGAAGACAAGCTGCGCGCGAAACTGATTCTTGTTACAGCAATGACTCCTACTCGTTACGGCGAGGGCAAGACAGTAACATCGATCGGTCTCGCTATGGCGTTGAGCAAGCTTGGCCATAGATCGATTGTCTGCCTCCGACAGCCCTCGTTGGGACCTATCTTCGGAATAAAGGGTGGTGCAGCTGGGGGAGGTAAGTCGACTGTCGAACCCATGGCGGACATTAACATGCGATTTACGGGCGACATAGACGCGGTAGGGGCAGCCCATAATCTCCTTGCTGCGTTGCTTGACAACCATCTTTTCCACGGCAATCAGCTGGGAATTGATTGGAGGACGATTAGTTGGCGCCGTGTCATGGACATGAATGATCGGGCGTTGCGTCGAACAATCGTAGGTTTGGGGGGAAAGAAGGACGGAGTTCCGCGAGAAGATGGTTTCATCATAACAGCGGCTTCAGAAGTCATGGCGGTGCTCTGCCTTGCTAAGGACTACGCAGACCTCAAACGTCGGCTGGGGAGAATCGTCGTGGGCTATACCCAAGAGGGGAAACCGGTGCGGGCAGAGCAGCTCAAAGCTGTTGGTTCCATGGCTGCCATCTTGAAAGAAGCTCTCGAACCAAACCTCGTCCAGACAGCCGAGGGAACACCTGCGTTAATTCATGGAGGCCCGTTTGGAAATATTGCACATGGAGCAGCCAGCCTCACTTCAATCTTGCTCGGCTTGCGGCTAAGCGACTATTGTGTAGTTGAAGCAGGATTCGCAACTGAACTAGGAGCAGAGAAGTTCGTAGACATAGTAGCGAGAATAGGAGAGTTCAATGTAGATGCTGCCGTGGTCGTCGCAACAGTCAGAGCACTCAGACACCACGGAGGAACCCCTAAGGAATCTGTCAACTCGCCAAACCCCGGAGCAGTGAAAAAAGGGATGGGAAACTTAGGCAAACACATAGAAAACGTTCGGACATTCGGCATACTGCCGGTCGTCGCGATCAACAGGTTTCAGACAGATGCACAAGAGGAAATACGGCTTATTGAGCAATTCTGCAGCAGTCAAGGCGTTCCATGCGCAGTTTCCACAGTCTTTGAGCAAGGCGGCCAAGGAGGCGTCCAACTTGCGGAGCGGGCTGTAGAAGCTGCCAACAAGGGTTCGAGGAGCAGGCCGCTTTACCCGCTTGAAGCATCATGGAACACAAACTTGAAGCCATCGTAAAGGACCTGTATGGCGGAAGCAATGTTGAATACACATTCGATGCCAAGAGAGACCTCGAACGGATCTCGGCTCTTGGTCTCGTTAACGAACCCGTCTGCATTGCTAAGACGCCACTTTCGCTCTCCGATGATCCCGTGAAGCTCGGACGACCCCGAGAGTTCACAGCCTTAGTCCGGAAGCTAGAAGTCGCTGCGGGAGCAGGTTTCAACGTTGCTTACATGGGAGACGTGGTTATGATGCCAGGGCTGCCAAAGAAACCTGCAGCAGAAAGCATTGGCATCACGGATGATGGCACTGTCACTGGCTTGTACTGATTCGAGACGACTGTGGTGAGTCTCAGCCAGAAGACGTGAACAGTCAGATGTACCATACACAAATTGAGTCTGGCTTGGTTTGCGTTAACTTACTCGTTTCATCTACCTTCATTTTCCTTTGCTATCCAACTCATAGCTCCGGCGAGAAATCGAAGGACGGGGAGAACAGTGGTTCTTCAAGCGGTGCCTGTATTCGAGTTGAGCGCATTTCCGCAACCAGCCCCCACCTCGTTCCGTTCATTGTAAGTTAGCTTTTTCACTCGAAACGCTACACCTTATTTGTATACTCAGCGGCTTTGCCAACTCTTGCCGCTAAGCACGTCGAGAGCACCGGATGTTAACGTACTGAGGATTCCCGGTTGCCGACAGTGGGTGTTAACCATATAGGGTAAACCATGTTGGCCTTGCAGACCGAGAGCTGCCTTACGTTCTAGGTACCTTCGGGAGTCTACGATAGGAGCATGCTTGAAATTCTGAAGTATGCTGTGGTTTCGCTGATGTGAGATAATAGTTGCAGTTGGTGGCAATCCCAGCCGCATAAACCGTCCGTTCGCTATGTCACTGTGTGTTTACCTTTTGACTTGGAGTGCCACTACACCCATTATGATTAGAGCGGCTCCAAAGAGCTGGAGTGAGCTCGGGATCTCTCCCAAGAAGAGAAGGGCGAGGAGTATGGCGAAGACGGGTTCCGCGCTCGATGTGATACTCGCCTTGCCCGCCTCTATGTAGCCCAAGGAGTAAGTGTAGGCTCCGTAACCGATAAGGGTCGGCACAATAGCGATAGTCACTATTAAGAGCAGCACTGTCGAGTTGAGACGAAATGTCGAGCCGACCACTGCAAAACGAAATACCAACAGTGCCAAAGAACCGAAGAGGAAACTGTAGAACAAACCGGTCATAGGTGTGTACGCTGTTTGGGCTCGTTTGCCCACTAGAGTGTAGACAGCGTTAGCGACACCGGCAAGCAAGCCAAACGCTAGCCCTCGAGGATCCCATCCCATGCCGGGAGCGGACTGACTGTATGCGGAAAAAACGATCCCGAAGAACGTCAAGACTAAGGCACACAGCTTCCCTCGACTGATAGGTTCATGGAACAGGATAAGTCCGAAGAGTACGACAAGAGAGGGATAAGTGTAGAGCAGAGTTATTGCCGTTGCAACGGTGGTGAGCTTCAGTGCGTAGAAGTAGCCAAGGTAGTTCAGTCCGACCCCAATCACGCCGTATACTACGAAAAGCGTGAAGTCCTCATATCTAATCCGGAATTGACCAAGCCCACTGACTGCAACAATTGCGCCCGTGATTCCAGTCGCGACAGTTGCACGCAGACTTATTACGGTGAGTGGGTCAGCCCCAAACGCATACGTAAGCTTCCCGAGAATGCCTAGGGTTGACCAGAATAAGGCCGCGGCTAATGCCAGCGCGTGCCCGAATTTTTGTGTGGTGTTTGTTTTCCGTTGCAAAATCCGGGGTTTCCTCATTCCAAATTTCATTCTCGATCGCTTAAGAAGTCTTGTGTCCCTCTCGACGTTTTCACGCTTTTCTTGAGTGGGAAGACACGATGCGTAGAAACGCGGGCTGGGAATATAGTAAATATAGCCAAAAAAGAGAAATAGTCAATTCATCACTACTGAATTCGATGAAAATTGGCTAGCACAAAAATCACTGTCGCTGCAATCGCAGTAATAATAATAGTTGTTGCTGCTGTTGTTGGAGGATATTACGCAACATTACCGAAACCTACTGCTCCCATAACCGCTTCGACGCTCACGACTACTGTGGCTACTACGGCCCCTGCGGGTACAATCAAGATAGGTTTCTTTGCTCCACTCACTGGCTTCGCGGCGGCTGACGGCTACTCGGCGCTACACGGTGCACTACTCGCAGTTTCGGATCTTAATGACAAGGGAGGATTGATGGGCAGGCAAGTTGAGCTGGTCTATTATGATGACGGACTGTCTGCCGATCAGGCTATCGCCGTCGTGACGAAGATGATCGAGGAAGACAAAGTATCAGTCGTTATAAGCGGATCCTACACGGGTACCACGCTCGCCGTCGCTCCAATAGTTGAGAAATATCAAATCCCTATGATCTCGGCCTACGCTGTTCACCCAATGATAACCGCGAACAAGACATGGGTCTTCCGAGTCGGTATGATGGGACAAACCGAGGGACGTGCGGCCGGTTATGCTGCAGTCAAGGTATTCAATGCCACTAAAGTTGCGATCCTATACGACGATATACCTTTCGGTGTCACGCTGGCTGAGAATGCTAAGCTTCAAGCAGAGAAAATGGGCGGGCAAGTTGTATTCTATGACAAGTTCGATGATTCAGAAACTGACTTCAGGCCTTGGCTTACTAAGATAGCAGCCATCCCAGATCTCGGTGCGCTAATTTTCCTAGGATACTATTACCACGCCAACGCAATCACTCAAGCGAGGCAACTGGGGATAAAGGCGCAAATCATAGGTGCGGAAGGATTCGACTCGCCGCAGCTAATAGATCTGGCAGGCGACGCGGCTAATGGAGTAGCTTTCGTAACCGACCTTGACAGAGATAGCAGCAGCCAGGTCACTCAGACATTCCTGACTTCGTACAAAGCACATACAGGTATAGCTGCTGACATGGTTGGAGCTTCAGCATATGACGCTGTTATGGCGGCCGCTACGGCAATAAACAGCGCCTCTTCACTGGACCCTGCAAGTATTAGGAATGCTTTAGGTGGACTCACGAACTTCCAAGGAGCCGCAGGCGTAATTCTGCGGTTCACTTCCGGACATAACGCGGTAAAGCCCATGACAATTCAAATGGTCAAAGACAACAAGTTCAGATTCTACGCTGCGATTACGGACCCTGATATAATTACCCCTCCTTCATAGAAAGGAGGACCCGACTTTTTTTTCTCTAGGCCTTCTCTTACAACTGATAATCAGCGGCGTGACCATCGGCTTCATTTACGTCGCGATAGCGATGGGACTAACGATGGTCTACGGCGTACTCCGGATACTCCACATTGCGCATGCCGGAGTTTATGCTCTCGGAGCCTATGCCGGGTTAACACTCTATCTGGCCACCGGGAATATCCTAGCAGCTGGCGCCGTAGCTATAGCTGCCTCAATAACGGTCGGATACTTGATACAGAGGTTCGTTTACGCCCCAATTCTGGGTAGGTCACCTCTCATTCCGCTAACTCTGAGCGTTGCCGTCTTTCTGTTAGTAAGTGAAATGATAGGAATCGTCTGGGGATATTATCCCATAGGATTCCATACCCAAATACCATTTACCACGTACTTCTATGGAGAAATCAGCATAACGAGTTACCAAGTCCTAGTGATAGTTGCCACCCTCTCGAGCGTCCTCCTAGTATGGCTCTTGGTAAACAGAACCCGGATAGGACTAGCGTCTAGGGCTGTGGCGCAGGACTCTGAAATGGCGCAGGCAATAGGAGTCAATGTGAAGACTGTCATCGCCTTCAACTTCATAGTAGGTTCGGCTTTAGCCGGTCTGGGAGGAATACTTGTTGGGATCTACTACTCGCAGGTATCCCCCTACATGGGGGGACTGGTTGCCTACAAAGGACTCGTTGTGATCGTGCTAGGTGGATTTGGAAGCGTCGCAGGGGCGGTGCTTGGTGGTCTAATCTTGGGAATAAGCGAAACGCTGTTGGTTTCAGCGGTGGGCAACTTTCTCCCAAGAGAATCCTTTGCGTTTCTGGTTTTGATTCTGCTACTCTTATTTAGACCTCAAGGGCTCTTCGGGAGGCGTGCGACCGATCGTACTTGAAGCCTATCCCATAACGCTCCTCACAATCATAGGGACATACGCGATCGCTGCAATAGGCCTAAACCTGACCATGGGGTCAGCGGGTCAAGTCAACTTGGGCCAAGCAGCCTTCATTGGAATAGGAGCCTTCACCTCAGCCATATTGACCACGGAATACTCGATGCCGTTTGTAGTGAGCTTGTTGGTTTCTGGACTGATGGCGATGATCGGAGGAACCATACTGGGTCTCATCAGCGTAAGGCTCAGAGAAGATTTCTTGGCGATAACAACGATAGGAATAAACTTCGTCGCAGTTTCCGTGTTCCAGTATTATCCGTTATTCGGTGGATCATTTGGAATAGGAGACATCCCGAGGCCCTCCTTCTTCGGATTTGAGCTTTCCGGCCCCTCGTACGCTGGGTTGGTTTACGTAGTCCTATCGCTGTGCATTCTAGGCGCGTTGTGGACAAGGAGGTCATGGTTAGGGCTTGCCTTCAAGGCGATTAAGGAAGATGAAATTGCTGCATTGAGCATGCGGATTGACGTCAGGAAGTTCAAGATGATCGCCTTCGCGATTGGTGCAGGCTACGGGGGCCTTGCCGGATGCCTTCTCGCCCATTTCAGAACCTACATCGTGTACAGTGACTTCACTTTCAGCTTCTCCATCGAACTCCTAACCATAGTCGTGTTAGGTGGGCTCGGATCGATAGCCGGGACCACAATGGGAACCGCCATCGTAGTTCTGTTTCCAGAAGTTATAAGGCCACTCCTCCAGTACAGGCTTGTGATATACATTCTGATGCTTATTGTGCTATTGAGATTCCAGCCTGAAGGTTTGCTAGGCGAGAAATCAGCACTGTCTAGGTACCTGCACAGCATAGTAGTGAGGCTTTATCGCCGTGAAGGCGCTCATTAAGACCGAAGGTCTCTGCAAATTCTTTGGCGGAATCAAAGCTGTAAACGACGTGAATATTCGGTGCGAAGAAGTCGAGATACTCGGCATCATTGGACCGAACGGTGCAGGAAAGACAACTCTCTTCAACTTGATAACAGGGTTCTTGCGTCCCTCGTCTGGCAGAATATTCTTTGACGGCATCAACCTAGAAAGGCGTAACGTGGTTGGGCGCGTAAAGCTAGGCATAGCGCGAACGTTTCAAGTAACTCGACCATTCCGTAGTCTAACCGTCTATGAAAACGTGCTCATATCTTATGGTTCACCGAACTACTCTGGGCTCTCATTCCTCAAGTCTTCCTTCAAAGAAGCATACGCACAAGGTGTGAGAAAGATACTTCGAGATGTCGGATTGAAGAACGTAGAAGACCAGATTTCAGGAAGTCTGCCCATCGGCTATCAGAGGAGATTGGAAATCGCGAGAGCTCTGGCACTGAAAGCTAGAATACTACTGCTCGATGAGCCTACTGGCGGGATGAGTCATGAGGAGGGCCAAGAGATCGTGTCACTCGCAAAGAGTCTGAGACAAATGGGGCTAACCATCATGATCATAGAACACAACATGAGGGTTGCTCTGAATGCGTGTGATAGGATCTACGCTCTGGACTATGGATCGGTCATAGCTGAAGGCAAGCCTGACGAAGTGGTAAACGATCGAAAGGTAATAGAAGCGTATCTGGGCGCGGGTTACGTTGCTAAGAGTTGAAAGCTTAAGCGTATCCTACGGAGGCATCAAAGCCCTTCGGCAAGTCTCCTTAGAGGTCGACAAGGGAGAATTAGTCGCCGTAATCGGTGCCAACGGGGCTGGTAAAACAACTCTCATCAGGGCAATCATGGGCCTAGCAAAACCCGATGCGGGCCGAGTATTCCTTAAGAATGAAGACGTAACGTCACTGCCAACTTGGAAGAGAGCAACCGGAGGAATATCTCTTGTACCCGAAGGGGGCAGAGCATTTCCATACTTGACCGTCTTCGCGAACCTTATGATGGGTGCGTACACCGTCAGGGATCAGCGCGTTGTGCAGGAGAACTTGCGTAGAACCTTTGACTTGTTTCCAGTCCTGAAGGATCGAGCAAATCAGTTCGCGCGCACTCTAAGTGGAGGTGAATCGCAAATGTTGGCTATAGCAAGGGGCATCATGTCGAATGCCAGTCTTCTGTTAATGGATGAGCCTTCGATGGGGCTCTCACCAGTATTGGTTGATGCCGTCTTCAAGAAGATTGGAGAAATGAAGCGTGAAGGAATCACGATTCTATTAGCTGAACAGAATGCAAGGAAGGCGTTGGAAGTTGCCGACACATGTTGCGTTCTGGAACTGGGACGAATCTCACTACGAGGCTCTCCCGAACAACTCGCAGGAAACCCAGACGTCAAGAAGGCGTACCTAGGTGGTTAACGGTATACACGCTTCAGGCGCCCTACTCGAAACTTCAATCATCTTTCTATTGCTTGTGCCAGCGAGCATTTCCTATTAGTCCTAACGAGTGATTGGCCCCACCATATCCGTGGGTTCGTATCCCACCGGCCCCACCATTATCCCCCATGACAACGGCTGATGATTCAGCCAGCTTACAGATATGCGGTTTCGCGTCGAGCGATTTTGAAAACCAGAATTTCGTCCTTAGCGATTATTGCGTATAGGATTCTGTAATCTCCAACTCTGAGTCTGTAAGCATTCGCTGCGCCTCTGAGTTTCCTGCAACCCGCAGGATAAGGCGTTTGCGAGAGTTCAGACATCTTCTCTTCGAGTCGCTGTCTGATTTCAGATGGTGTCTCTTCAAGCGCTTTCGCCGCCTTGCGTGATAAGGAGACCTTCAACGCTTGCGGGCCCTAGATCCGGATGACCTGAAAGCAACAGTCTTGCCTTCTTTGTGCTCCCTCATTGCTTCTTCAAGTGCTCTTTTGTCGTCGGCTGTCATTTCTTCACCGAGCGCATCTTCGATTGCTTCAAGCCTTTCCCTAATCAGATGCAATTCCTTTTCCAAAATTAACCTCGACATGGCAACTCAAGATTCCCGTTCCTCTCTTTAATGGGTTGTGTCCATGTTTATCAAAGTACGTAAGAATCGAATTCACCTTGTGGTCATTAGACAACTATAGGCAGCTTTTATGGTGCCGCGAGAGCTCATCTGAACCCACCATGTCGTGGGTTCGTATCCCACCGGCCCCACCATTCTCGTAGGGCTCTGTTAACCGAGATCTGCATTGATTCGCACTTTCGAGGAACAACCTTGCGGTAATAGGAAGTGCTCGCTGATTCTGTTTTGAGGCTCTGATCCAATTAGGTTTCGTCGACTCGACTGTGTCTAGACTCCCTTCATGAACTCGGGACCGAATCCGTCTTCGAGAATCTCTCGTATTCTAGTCACGAATTCTCTTGCATCAGTGAGCGCGACCTGAGCTATCCCTCTCTGTGTTGAGAACGAAGAATCATAGGAAGCCTTCTCCCGCTGGTCTTTTCCTACCGTAAGTTTCTGGATATCCTGGCTGGCCAGAGCTTTTATCCGATCCAACGAAATCAGATACTGCTCGTTCAGCCTCTTCTTCTTGTGGAAATAGTAGTAGATCAACGCACACACTGTCGCGGCGTGGGCCTCTCCTGATTTCCTTACAGCCGCCAAGGCACCTAGGCAGGACTGATACATGGCATAGTAGCTGACTGCGACAACCCAGTCAAAATTCGTCTCACCCTCATATTTGAAATCAAATTGGCTGTTTTCCTGCATCTCGAAGAGCCTGTTGGCCAGCCTAAGATTGTGGTTCGCTTTGCGCAGATGCCCAAGCACGTCGTCTCTAGCTATGGTTTCGCCCAGCTTCTTGATTGCCCCCACCCTCTCAAAGTATCTAACTGACCTGAAGCAGATTGTCTCGTTTCTCACCCAGTCGCGCCATGTGGGAACAAAACGCCTCTTCGCCATCAGATCACCCTCGAAAGGAGCACCAGATATCTGTCATCTCCGAAAATCATCAATCCATCCCTGAGCACGTCTTGGGCTATTCTCTTCTTCTCACGCACCGCAGCCTCAAAGTCTTTCATGGTGATCGTAATGGGCGCAAGGTTCATCGGATATGTGCCAGCTACTTCCCTCGCCTGCCTATCAACATCTCTCATCAGTTCATTGAATGGTTCCTGACTCAGGTTCGGGACGATGACAAGGACATCGACATCGCTCGTCTCTGTCATCTCGCCTCTTGCTGCGCTTCCGAACATTACGAGGGATTGGACTTGTGGAAGGAAGTCGAAGATGCGTTTGCTGAGTTCCTCCAGAGCCCATGACAGCCTCCTGTTGCTCTTGTACAGTGCTTCTCTCCTTTCGGATTCGAATAATTGGCATAATGCCCTTGTCTTCGGGTTCGCGATATTCAGCGCGTAGTACCTTTGTTGGCCCTCTTGTTTCTGTTTGATCAAACCTTTCCTGACGAGCCTACTGAACTCGCGCGACACCACCCATGTGCTCACTTTTGCCAACGATGCAAGTTCCCTGGTGTAGTACCATTTCAGGAAATTCGGATGCATTACTCTTAGAATCGTTATGACCTTGGCTGTCAGCTCCTCGGACATAATCTAATGTTTTGTTTCCTAGGCTTAAATATGTTTGGAAAACCAAACGGGCGTTTGGAAAACCAAACGCGGGATCTCGTCGAATCTAGACAGGGAATGAACATCGAGGCGAAGGGCAAGGCGGACCCGAATACGAAAGCTATCCGAACAGCAACTACTGTGATTACGGCTATAGCTAAGGCGAAAGCAAAAGCGAAGCGAAAGGCAATGATTGCGATGAAGACCAAAGAGATAATGAAGAGAACGACAAAGGACGACGAAGACGATCAGGACAAAGAGAAGCATGATGACGAAAAGGTGAGAAGCACAAGAAGGTCGTGCTTGATAACTTGGAAGCAGGGGTGAAGAAGATCTCTCCGCTAGCCTGGACTGAATACACGAAGCGTCTAGAAGAAAACGCGCCCGAAGAATGATTGAGAGGCTCTCCTACTAGCCCACGAAATTACGGGTGCCAAAGACGGAGAGCTTCGGCAAGGGTAGGAAGAAATCTTGCTGAACCCACTATGTCGTGGGTTCGTATCCCAATGGCCCCACGATTCACGATCAGTGCTTCTCCGATGGGAAACCTAACTAGGAAAAGGTCCAAAATGAGGAGATTTGGAAGTAGCCCCACCGTGAATTACAATCAAGTCCCGCCGGCCCGACCATCGCGCCACTCAATAGCCCGTCCTCAGATCACTGGCCAATCCCTTTGGATACAGCCAGCACTAGAACCATCGTGTCTTCAATGCAGCTATCGATTTGATGTGGTTGTCGTCCGTGAAGCAATCTAGCTTCTTGAGTTTCGCAGTGGCAGCGATTATCGCATCCGCGATTGGAAAATCTCTGCCTTGGGAGACTTTGAGCTCAGCAGATTCCGCGGCTATGTCGGAGTCAACATCTATTATTTCGAAGTCTCTCTCGATAGCGGATTTTCTTATCCTCGCCACATCTCGGCCTTCGCCTTCGAGACTTACTCTGTATACCTCGTGAATCGTAATAGCTGATACGTATCTGCGTTTGCGAGTCTGTAATTCGGACCTAACCTTCAATTTCGGACCGCGGTCTGCAGCGTATGCCGCTAGGAAGAACCTTGTGTCATAAAGTGTGTCAGGCATCTTCTCGCCTAATCTCGTCTAATCTTCGCCTCATTTCATCGAAGCTTCTCTTACTGCTTCCAATGAGGTCGATGGTTGACTGAGCCTTCCTGAACATCACTCCGTCACCAGTGTCGATGACCTGCAGCTTCACTCCTTGGGACATGTTGTACTTTTCCCGCAACTCCTTGGGTATAGTTGTCTGACCTTTCCGGGTGACCGTGACGGTGGTCAATACTCATCCAAGAGAGCTGCTGTTTGAGTAGTATTTATCAGTTATGGTAGTACCATGGAGCGCCGGTACTACTTCTCCCCGTCACCCCATCTTTGTTACTGGTTTTGGGCTTACAACCAACAGAGACATGGGCAGACAGTTGACGGCCTCTGGCACATTGGGTATGTAAGAAATCCGTTGAACCCACGATATTAGTAAGTTCCAATGCCACTAGCCCCACCAATTTGTGTGCTTGTGGGTTTGGTCGTGCGTTTTTGGGGTGCACCAGCATACCCCACACACCTCGACTGGTGCGTGAGCCAGAGAAGCAATTTATGGAGACGGTTCACTACTCGGAATCGAGGCGGATCCTCGGCATCATGGATGTGATACGGGTGAAAAGGGGGCCCATTTCCAGGAATCGGGGGCCCGATTCAAATCCTGTCTTCCACCGTGAGGGTCTCGCTATTGCCGCTGCGTTTCAGCCTTCTCGTTGGCAGCCTGAAGCGAAAGGCCTCTACCGGTGCGCACACAAAAAACCAAAGAGGCAGGTCGGACGAACAACTCGCTATGAAAGAAACTAAAGTTTGGGCTTATGTCTTCATAACCACAAGGCAACCAAGAAAAGTGGTGCAAGCAATTCGCAAGATACCGGGTGTCGTGAAGGCAGATGGCTTGTTCGGGATACCAGACGCTATTGCCTTAGTGGAGGGAAGTGACATGGCATCAATGGACGCGGTAATTGACAAAATAGCTGAAGTACCCGACATGGTAGGAACCGATTCCAAAGTCGCAAGATGGATCAACTGATAGAAATTCGTGGTGTCTCGTGCATCTTTTTGTGTGTGTGGGATCGGTCTAGTGGTGCGCGCACACACAAATTAGGTAGATCCTTGGCGGTGATTTCTTGCAGCTCATAGTTGTACTGGACCCGTTGGGATCCATCCCCAAATCTCAAAGATGCAAGAAAGAAACTTGATAATGCTACAGCGGATTTCTCAAGATACGAAAAGGAACTTGCTGGCACTTGGACCGCAGAGACTAAGGACCTTGCACAGTCTGTAACATCGGATGTTGCGACTGCTTATACCACTACATGGAGAATAGTCTTTCCAGGGAGCAAATGTCAGTTAGCTCAGTTCTCCTAAATCGCAAGAGTATGGAGATTAAGTGACTGGAGGAACATTGCTTTGGAGACAAGCATACGCCGCCTGAACATTGCTCACGTTAGCACCTATCCTCCAAGAGAATGTGGAATCGCCCTGTACACTGAAGACTTGGTGCAATCTATGGGCCATAATGGTTTCGTGCATGATGTCTTGGCGGTAGATGATTTCAAACTAAACTGCAAATATACTCGCCCGGTGAGTTTCGTAATCAATGCAAGCGATCCCTCCGAATATAGTAAGGCCGCGGATTTGCTGAACCGATCCGAGTGTTCTGTGGTTAGCCTTCAACACGAATATGGCATATTTGGTGGAGATTGGGGAAGACACATACTTGAATTCACAAGGTCTCTGCAAAAGCCACTAGTGACAACATTCCATACCGTTCTGAGTGATCTTCCACAACTGGCGAGGAAGATCTTCGTTGATTTATCGTCAAAAAGCCGGTACGTTGTGGTCACTATCGGAAAGGCAGCGCAACTCATTACTGAGATGTACAATGTGCCTGTGAGCAAAGTGAGAATAATACCACATGGTGCGCCCTTGGCATTTCAGCGTAACCCCTCTGAAGAAAAAGAGAGGCTTGGATTATCAGGAAGAACAATAGTTTCGACGGTGGGTTTTCTTAGTCCAGCGAAGGGTGTCGATTGTACAATAAACGCGATGAAGATTATGGTCGAGAAACACCCGTCTATTCTCTTCCTCGTTGTTGGCGAGACTCATCCGACTCTAAGACAACAGGAGAACGAGAAATACCGAGAGGAACTTGAAGATCTGGTAATCGATCTCGGTCTGGGAGAGAACGTGATGTTCGTTAATAGGTTTGTGTCAGATCAAGAGCTTTCGATTTTCTTGAACATTTCCGACGTCTACGTGGCTCCATATCGTGGTCGAGATCAGGTATCCAGTGGGACGCTGACTGGGGCAATGGCGCATGGGAAAGCGATAGTGGCTACACCTACGCTTTTCGCGCAGGAGACTCTTTCTTCTGGACGAGGTCTGTTCTGCAAGTTTGATGATGCTAGATCAATTGCCACACAGATCGATCGGATCTTAGGCAATCAACCATTGAAACGGAGACTTGAGATGTGCGCGAGAGATTATGGAGAAGGAGTTGAATGGCGACAAACGGCGAAGGACTATGCCGAGATCTTAGCCGAAGCTGCGAAAACGAATCGCATAGAACACGAGCAGATAGCGAGATCTGTTGAACAATGGATACGATGCTAGAGAGATACGCAGAGAATCCGATACTTGAGCCCATAAGGAATCATCCCTGGGAATCAAGCAGAGTATTCAACTGTGCTGCCGTATACGAAAAGGGCAAAGTGCACATTGTCTACAGAGCACAGGGTGAAGACAACGTATCCAGACTTGGGTACGCCGTTAGTTCCGATGGCTACCACATAGATTACAGACATGACGCACCGATTTTTTCACCGGTACACCATTTCGAGACGTTTGGGTGTGAGGACCCAAGAATAACGAAAATTGACGACAGATTCTACATGTGTTACACCGCCTTCGGTAGAGTTCAGAGATGGCATGAGCTGTGTAGCAAGATGAGGCTGGCCCAGATAGGGATAACTTCGATTCCAGTCAGCCGTTTTCTTGATCATAAATGGAATTGGAGTAAACGCGTTCTTCCCCTCCCTCAAGTTGACAGCAAGAACTGCGTGTTGTTCCCGAAGAAGTTCCAAGGGAAATATGCGATGTACCACCGCATTCCACCACACATATGGGTCTCGTATTCAAACAGTCTAGAAGACTGGTCAAAGAGCTACCATAGGATAGTTGTCACTCCACAAGAGAAATGGGAGTGCAAGAAGATAGGTTCCGGAGCACCTCCGATCGAGACCAAGAAAGGATGGCTGTTCGTGTATCACGGAGTTGATGAGAGCTTCACATATAGATTGGGGCTGGCACTCGTCGATAAAAACAATCCGGAAAAGTTGTGCAAGATGAGACGACCTATCTTTGAGTCCAGAGAAGACTACGAGAAGAATATCGTCTTTTGCTGCGGAGCAGTATTGTTGGACGGAAAAATCTTCGTTTATTATGGAGCAGACGACAGAAGAATCGGTGTTGCAACGGCCGACGTCTCAGAGCTCTTAGCCCTTTTCGAGGGAAAGATGTCTCGTAGGATGTCCATTCTGGGCGATGTTCGATAGCCATGTTCGAAATGATAAGGGAGAGAATAATGGCAAAAGGTAATGCCTTCGATATATTCCAGCCGGTGATTACACATTGAGCATGAATCCATTCTTGACCAAGAACAGGGGATTGCTACTAGCCTACGACCAGGGACTCGAACACGGCCCCACGGATTTCGGTGACCGCAATTTCGATCCGGCGTTTGTAATGGATCTCGCAATTCGAGGGCAATTCAATGGAGTTGTCTTCCAAAAAGGAATAGCCGAACAATATTACAATGGTCGCGTGCCTCTGATCGTGAAGGTCAATGGAAAAACGAGCCTAGGAAAAGGAGAACCCCTAGCGGGGCAGAACTGCAGCGTCAAACGGGCCGCGGAAATCGGTGCAAGGGCAGTCGGCTACACGATCTACGCCGGTAGCACCTACGAGAACGTCATGCTGGAAGAATTTGGGCATATCCAAGAAGAAGCTCACAGCCTAAACATGGCCGCGATCGCATGGATTTATCCACGCGGCGAAGCAATTCGGAACGACACGGCTCCGGAGATCGTTGCCTATGCCGCGAGGCTTGGCCTCGAGATTGGTGCGGACGCCGTCAAGATCAAGTACACTGGTGATCCCGAAACGTTCAGGTGGGCGGTGAAGTGCGCTGGGAAGACCAAGGTCTTCATGTCAGGTGGACCAAAGGCTTCTGCGGAAATAGAATTCCTAAAGCAAGTCAGAGGGGCCCTCGATGCGGGCGCTACTGGTCTTGCTGTGGGCCGCAACGTGTGGCAAAATTCAAACCCTGACAAGATCGCTTTAGCCCTTAGAAGGCTAGTCATAGAAGACAGAGCAGTGGAGAATGCGCTCCGGACTTGAGAGTAGGAATATTGAACGGTGGTGGCGACTGCGCGGGTTTAAACGCAGTCACCAGAGCCGTTGTCAGGAAAAGCGAGCAATTCGGCTACGAAGTTATCGGCATAAGACATGGTTGGGCAGGTCTTATCGAGCCTGATACGATTCCCTTGAAATGGAGCGACGTATCTAACATAATCAAGAACGGCGGAACAATCCTACATACAACGAGAACCAACCCTTTCACGAGAAAGGATGGACCTGAACAAGTTCTGAGAAACGTAAGCAGATTAGGGTTGGATGCGCTCGTCGCCGTTGGTGGAGAAGACACGCTCAGCGTCGCAGCCAAGCTTGCTGAAAACGGATTGAAAGTGGTTGGTGTTCCAAAGACAATTGACAACGACATCGTAGGGACCGATGTGACTTTCGGTTTCGATTCAGCTGTTAACGTAACGGTTGAGGCAATAGACAGGATCGAAACGACAGCCACTTCACACGACAGGATCATGGTAGTTGAGGTTATGGGGCGCCATGCAGGTTGGATTGCCGCCTCCTCAGGTATCGCCAGCGGCGCAAATCTAGTTCTCGTTCCGGAAAGAACTTTTGACATTGAAGAAATCTCCAAGTTCCTAAAGGAGAGACATGGATCACGAAAGGCAACGACCTCCATAGTTGTTGTTGGAGAGGGTTGCAGTCTGAAGAATTACCCCGCAGGTAATGCGACGATAGTGGATGAATTCGGCCACGCACGCCTCGGAGGAATTGGAGAATTGTTGGCACGAGAGATAGAGAAGCGTGTCGGAATCGAAACACGCGTCGTTGTACTGGGGCATGTGGTGAGAGGAGGCTCCCCCTCGGCCTATGACCGCCTCCTCGCCACTCGACTTGGAGTAGCAGCTGTCAAAGCCATCAAGAACGGAAAATTTGGCGTAATGGTTTGCCTCCGCAACAATATGATGACCCAAATCCCTCTCAATGAGATTCTAGGCAAGATGAAGAACCTCGACGAAGAGGCAATCGAACTAATGACAGACTTCAGCGTATAAACTCCATAGCCCCAATGGTCGACAACCCTGAGCGAAACGATAATTCTGAAGTGACAGGTAACTATCAAACCAATTGACTGTTCCCAATTGCCCTTATGTCAATGTTTCAGCCTAAGACAGTTGGGGAAGCAGGACTGTCTCCTCTTGGTTCACGTGAAAATGAAGCGGGATTGCCGAGCATCGAATTGTATAACCGTTCTTCACCACCATAATGCCATCGAAGGATAGTTTCAGAAACTAGTTTTGTGTGTGGCTTGTGTTGGGTTTAGTGGTGCGCACACACAAAATCATAGTCCAAGAAGGACGTCCTGATACACGACCTACTCAAGGTCCTCGCTCATCAGCAGAGACTCGACGGCTAGCGTCAGCATGGATCAGGTAGAGGAACTGTTGTTACTGAACACACTAGGCGTGCTATGACCAATAACAATCTTGAAGAATGTCCAGGAAACATTGTTGGTCGAATCCTAGATGAACGTCAACATACCGGAGAAAATATTCCTCACAAAGGGTGTGGGTACCCACAAAGAGAGACTGGCAAGTTTCGAATTGGCTCTTCGTGACGCGGGCATAGCCTCCTGTAACCTAGTCTACGTGTCAAGCATCGTACCTCCCAACTGCAACGTATTGTCCAAGAACGAGGGCTTGGAACTTCTGAAACCCGGTCAAATACTATTCTGTGTGATGAGTCGAATTGATACGAATGAGCCGAACAGGCTGATGGCTGCAGCCATAGGGATGGCACTGCCGTACGATAGAATAGTGTACGGTTACCTGTCTGAACACAAGTCATATGGTCAGACGCAGGAGAAAGCTGGTGACTACGCCGAAGATCTGGCTGCTTCAATGCTCGCGTCGACACTTGGCGTACCGTTTGACGTTGACAACGCCTGGGACATCAAGCAAGAGATATGGAACATATCAGGCAAGAAGGTCACCACCAGAAACATATGCCAATCAGCAGAAGGCAACAAAGATGGACTGTGGACGACCGCGATCGCGGCTGCCATAATGATTTAGTCTGATTGTGTGTGTGGGCATAGTGGTGTGAGTGACTGGATTTGAACTCTTTTTTGATCCCTGGCCTTAGCGATGGTTATGCGCGTATTGGTGTATTCTGCTTAGGTTTTACTTACACTCGTCTCTCCGGGTGGTTTTGTACCTCTGTCCTGTTAATTACCAATCAAGACGCAGCCTTCGTTGATTTGCATTGGCAGAGAAAGTTGACAAGGCTTCGGAGAAGATCGAGCATATTCAGGATTTGGAAGGCGTCGGACCCGTAACGGCGGGCAAATTAACTGACGCTGGCTTCGATTCAATCGAGGCTTTAGCCGTAGCCCCAATCCGAGAAGTGATGGATAAGGCGAACATAGAATCCAGCGCGGCTACCAAGATCATTAAAGCCGCACGCCAAGTCATCCAACTGGATTTCATTAGTGCGAAAGAGCTCTGGGAGAAACGGCAAGGCCTACTCAAACTTACAACGGGTACAAAGAACATTGACAAACTCTTAGGCGGAGGAGTTGAAACCCAAGCCATAACTGAGTTTGTCGGCGAGTTCGGAACCGGAAAGAGTCAAATCTGCATGAAACTGAGCATTACAGCTCAGCTGCCTCGGGCAGACGGCGGCTTGGAAGGGAAAGTTCTCTTCATCGACACCGAGGGCACATTTGCACCTCAAAGAATTCACCAGATCGCTCAGGCCATGCAGCTTGAACCCGAGAAGCTGTTGGAGGGGATATTCTACAGCCGCGTCTACAATAGTGACCATCAAATTCTAGCCGTGGATCGATCATTCAAACTCTGCCAGGAGGAGCATATAAAACTACTAATCGTCGACTCTGTGCTCTCGCATTTCAGAAGCGAATACATAGGCCGCGAAAGCCTAAGCGAACGTCAGCAGAAGCTGAACTCGCACCTCCACAAACTTACCCGAATCGCCCAAGCCCTCAACCTCGCAGTCATCGTCACAAACCAAGTCCAAGCCAACCCGCAAGCCTTCTTCGGCGACCCTACCAGACCCGCCGGAGGCCACATACTCGCTCACGCCTCCACCCATCGCATCATGCTCCGAAAAGCCGCAGGCGGACTACGCGCCGCCAAAGTTATTGATTCACCCTTCCTCCCCGAGTCGGAAACATTCTTCCAGATAACCGAGAAAGGCGTCGAGGACGCTGTACCAAAAGCCAGACGCGAAGACTAGGCGCCACCCCCAATGTCCAACGCAACCAACCAATACTCCATCGACACGACCCTACCCCAACCAATCCAAGACCCCGCGAGATACGTCTGGAACCCTAGGATCGGCGACTCTAGACTAACGCCAGCAACTGCTGCTGGAAGACGCGTGGACGTAAGGCAACCCCTCTTGTTTGATATTCATGAGAGGCTGCTCGGCCGGAGCCTGAAAGTGTCGGGTTCGATCATTCAGGCGGATCAGAGACCGGGCTTTATCGCACGTTCCTTGGAGGCAATATTCTGATGAGTTATAGAACCGGACTTGAGATCCTAAGAGAACATCAAGCTAACCCCAAGCTTTCCACTGGAAACCTAGAACTCGACAGCCTACTAGCAGGCGGCATCGAGAACGGAACCTTCAACGTACTCTATGGTGACGACGAAAACACCGTCGACCAAATCCTCTACACGTTACTCTGCAACTGCCAACTTCCAATCGACAAATACGGCCTTAACGGCAAAGCCGTACTGCTGAGTTGCGGAAACTACCACGAAGAACAAGCCCTCGTCGACCTGAAACTTACCACAAGCCTTCTGCAAGCCAACGGAATCGACCCCGCTAAAGGACTTGACGAGATCATCGCAGTCTCAGCCTTCAACGCTGATCAGGCAGTGAAATCGGTTGAGGACACAGTGAACGTAGTCCGATACCACGACCAAGTCAGATTAGTGGTGATCCGGAACCTTCCGAAACTTTTCACCGCCGACCCAGCCAGAAGCGAACTCTCCCTTGAGAGAACTCAGCAACTCCAGCATCTGTTAGTTAGGCTCTGGCAGGCCTGTTCAGAGAGGCAGGTTACTCTAATCGCTTCATGCCGCCCTCGAAGACCCTTCTCCATTAGACCCACACCACCAGAAGGCGGAGTCTTCCTTAGACATCTGGCTCAAGTGATCCTCTGCTTCAAGAAGACGCAAGACGGTGGTCTAACGGCGTTTCTGTTGAAGCATCCGAAACGTCAACCGCGCTCAGTCGAGTTTCGATTGAATCAAAGTGATTCCGTTATGGGAGGGGTAACAGTCCCGTTTAGAAGCCAGCTCCAACAGGAAGTTGAGAACCTAACAAGAAGCTTCAAAGAAGCGTTGATGGAGCCAGCGCGCCGAGACGCCTTCGACTCCTTGCAACGTGCTTGGACAGCGGAGCAGGGGGCGATGAGTTACGCGAAAGTGCCATCCGTTCTCGAGGTCATGCTCCTCACCGCCGCCGTGGATAATAGGAAAACGATTGAAGACCTCCAAGATCAAGTGGCCATGCTGCGATCCCAACTCCAGAAAGCCCAATCTGAACTCACCGAAGCCAAGATCGCCTTCAAAACCCTCCCGAGTGCCACGGAATGAGAACCGATACTAAGCAGACAATTAAACTTCAAGAGCCCTACCTAGCCGAACTCTACGCCGCACCAAAGAACCGCCCCACAGCCGAATTCGCTGAAACATGCGACGCCCACAAGTATTGTGAGCTTTCGCTTGACGTAGCCGAATCGATTCTGAGGGTCTTCGGATTCTCGCGGACACAGTTAGGATTCCAACGGAAATCCCGCAACTTCCTAGAGGAATTGCGAAGTGAGATGATGAAGGAGATTCTGCTGGAATTAGGGAACCTGCAACCCTAACCTAACAACGAGGAGTCATTGTGCAGCGAAAACTCTCCCAACTTCCACTCAGCCAAAATGGGAAGGAGGTTCACGTTTACTATTGCACGCTCTGCGAAGAAATCCTAACCCTATCAACCCGCAAGATAAATCCTCGCAAGATCATTCTCGTCTTCGACGGAAAATGCCCGGAATGCGGATTCCCGCTGGACCGAGTGCTGGGATGTGAAATATCGAGGATCACTGCTGAGATTAGTCTACTAACGCACCCGAAGATCGGCGATCCAAGCTGTTTACTCAGAGCTACTAGTCAGGCAGGGGAATTCAAGGTCAACAAGGCCGACTCGTTGTCCACGGATTCTAACCCAAACCTGACTACGGGAATGCGGGAGTTCGATCAACTGCTCTCGTTTAGGTTGGGTCAATTGGTTTCCCTCTATGGGAAGGCGTCGCATTCCTTCTCATCGCTGCTCTGTGTTAGAGCAACTCTCCCTCAACCCCTAGGCCTCGACAGTGATGTCGTCTTCGTTGATGGTGGAAACGTATTCGACGCCTACTCAACCTCAGAACATGCGATTAGACATGGGATTGAAGCGGAGCGAGTGCTCGCTAGAATTCACCTAAGCCGAGCGTTCACGTTCCATCAACTTGGCACTTTGATTAACGAGAAACTTCCCCAAGCCCTAGACCGGTTCAACGCGAAACTAGCGGTAGTTTCGGATATTACGCTGCTCTACTGCGATCCTGACGTGCAGGATAAGCGAGACGCCCTCAACATCTTCAGGAAAGACATCAGAGCCCTAGCGGCACTGGCGGAGCAGAAGCGCACGTTGATAGTGGCTACGAATCTTCAGACGAGAAATAGGAGAATGGATGCGGCTTTGCTGCAGACGGCGCATGTCTCCGCTGAACTGGAGGATCATGGCACTTTCACTCAGCTCACCCTGTCCCGGCATCCGTTCACCCCACAACTCAAAGCCACGATAAGCCTCAACAAGGAAACTTTGGAGAGCTACATGAATGGGACGAACAGTACCTTCCTGGCGGATGGTGGTCGAGGCGGAGATAGAGAAACTGAAAAAATTCAGAGACAGCCTACGGCTTGAGGATAAGCGGATCTTCGAGGACCTGCTGAATCAAGGCAAATTGTACGCGTCCGCCGCAGGTTCACTAGCATCCCCGGTTAAGGAAGTGCCGCTAATCTTCTCAATCCTATTCGCACATCACAAGAAACTAAGTGAACTGGAAAGAAAGCTTGAGGAGCGTGCGCAGGCTATTTCTTCTTCTGCAACTTCATAGCGATGAGGAGAACCACCCAGACGATAACCACCCAGAAGACAACATCAACAACTAGCCCGATTATGTGGTAGTTTGTTGGAGATCCAGGGTATACGATGACGCTGCGCCAGACGAGGGGAAGACCATAATTCGAAGCCCCCAACAACGGCTCCATGAGGTAATGAAGCCCGCCAGCCACTGTGTACAGAAGAACTCCGGGTATCCAGCCGGTTACCACGGTTACGATGATTCCAGCAACGATCGCTACGATCCCTGTCTTGATGCTATTCATGGTTTATTCGCTCCACTCAGAGAGCGCCGGGTATCATTAAACTTAATCATCTCTGGCCGGTCATGATGCGCGTTAGAAGTTCTGAGGATTGTATAGTAGCAAAATCTTCCTAGCCAAGAATGGCGCCGTCGCCACGGAACACCCCTTAGCCTCAATGGCAGCCGTTGAGACGCTCCGAGCAGGCGGAAATGCTGTTGACGCCGCAATAACCGCCAGCCTCTGCCTAGCCATAACGCAACCGCACCTGAGCGGGTTGGGTGGAGACCTCTTCGCACTATACTATCACGCGGCCAGCGGCAAAGTGTACTGCCTAAACGCAAGCGGCTGGGCTCCGTCCGCGCTAACGATTGATAGAATTAGATCTGCGGGACAACAACATGTTCCTCTTTACGGTCCATACAGCGTCGTTGTTCCCGGATACGTGAAAGGAATTCCGAGCCTGCATCACAGATTTGGTGAACTAGAGCTCGCTAAGGACGTAGCGCCCGCCGTCAAGTTGGCTGACGAAGGATTCCCAGTCTACCCAGCTCTCTCCCGCAACATTCAGCAAGCGCTTGATAAGTTTCCTGAATCAGCGAAGCGACTCTTCGCTCCGGACGGCCAGGCATTGATGCCGGGAAGCGTTCTGAGACAAGAGAGACTGGCTCGAACCCTCAGAACAATCACCACTGAGGGAACCGCCGCGTTCTATGAGGGCGTGATCTTTGAGAAGATAGCAGAGGCACTCGCGAGAGGCGGCTTACAAGTCGATTCTCAAGACTTCAAGTGCTATGAGCCTGAATGGTGCGATGCCCTCAAACTGAGTTACGGAGATTTCGCCGTCTACGAGATCCCACCCAACAGCATGGGCGCAACATCACTACGAATACTGAACTCCCTGCAGACTGTAGGGTTGAAGCGATTCCAGCCTAACTCTCATGAGAGGATCAAAGCTACACTCGAAGTGGTTATGGAGGCTTATGCTGGGATGTGGAAGGAACTGGGCGATCCCAAGTTCACCAGCATCAACCTGCATGATTTCCTATCACCGGGCAAGATCGACGGGTCAACAGCTCCCTCGAAGCCGACCACACGTAACGCTGACACAACTTACTTCGCAATCGTCGACAACGAAGGAAACATGGTCTCAGCGATTCAGAGCCTCTTCCATTATTTTGGCTCCAGAATCTTTGTGGATGACTGCGGTTTCTTCCTGAACAATAGGGCTTCCGCATTCAGGCTTGAAGGCCCAAACAAATTGCAGCCAAGAAAACGCCCTCTGCACACCCTATCGGCTCTTTTGCTGGCACGTGACGGTGAAATGAAGGCCGCGATAGGCACTAGCGGCGCGGAATATCGACCGCAGCAACACGCACTATTCCTGACAAATTACATCGACTACCAGATGACCCTAGAAGAAGCCTTAGCATACCCACGCTTCCTGTGGGAGCCGGATAAGGTAACGATTGAATCAGGCTTCACGGGCCTCGACCGGATTCCCTTAAAAAAACAGTTAGTGGAATACCCGGGGAGAACTGGCGTTTCGCAAGCAGTCGAGATCACAAACGGCACGAGGAAAGCGGTTTGTGACATCAGGGGCGAGGGCCTACCGCTGGGTTTCTGAATTGAACCGCGATGGCAAGTTTGATAGCCCCGAGCTAAGATTGCCGGGTGAGTTAAATTGGAAAAGGTAAGCGTGCCAAGAGTGATCGGAGCTGGAGTTCTCTTCGCAATAATAGGTGTGATCGTACACACGCTTGGCGTCTTTCCTACAATGGGTTTCTACATGGACCCAGCCTATTTTGCTGTTTGGAGTAAGTTGATGATGCCGACAGCTGGTGCTCCACCAATAACGTTCTACTATTACTCAATAGGTTTCGGAATAATTACCGGTATCCTGCTAGGATTGGTGTTTGCGATTGTTCGAGGCGGGGTGTCTGGCGTTGGAACAAAAAGAGGAATTGTGTACGGCCTTTTGATCTTCCTCGTAGCCGGCGTTCCGGGGTCGCTCTCGCTATATCTCCTAGTCAACCTGCCCTCTGCTCTGATAGCCTACTGGGCTTTCGAGGATCTTGTCGCTTACCTGCTTGGTGGCGCCGTCTTCGGAAGACTGATCCAGTAGCACATTGAACGAGCGACGAAGGCCTAGTTAACTTCCAAGAAGCGTTTGCCAGAAACCCTTCTTGGTTGCCTTCTTTCTTGGAGACGATCGCTTTCTCGGTGACCTATGAGCCTTCTTCTTGACTTTCTTCCTTGCTTTCATTTTCTTAGGCAATATTGCAACACTAAGTAGCATGCTAGTGTGGGTGTTAGGTTAAAAAACCGTCGTAGACTCCGCTGTTCCTGACGATTGCGGTTAGCAGTTTTACATGACACTGTCAATCTTTCGCCTCACTCTTCACTTGAATCCATTCCAAACAGACTCGTCCATTATATGGAACAGCTAGGCTGGATTCTCGACCTCTACCCGAAAGATGGGCAGATGATAGTCTGGTTAAAGTCACCGGACGGAAACTGCCATAGGTTTGCGGATAGCGGTTGGCGACCAAGCATTCACGTAAGCGCCCCTTTAGACGACCTGCTCAACCTTGCCTGCCAACCCTTCATCACCGAATCCACGTTCACAGAGAAGTTCGCAAATCCAGGTGACTTAAAGCGAACGAGAGTTCTGAAGATTGATGTCAAAAGCGAGACGCAAGCGGTAACTCTGGCTAAGAGAATTCAACGGTACGGTAATTACTCGAAATTTCGATTATACAACGTCGATGTACCCTTCACACAAATGTACCTCTACGCGAAGGACCTCTTCCCCTTAGCCCTAGTTCAGGCACGTTCGGATTCTGACGGCGCTCACTGGTTGCTGAAGGATTCACGGGAGAATATGGATTACGAGCTGCCGCCGCTCAAGAAGATACGTCTGCTAGTGCGGACAAAGAAGACAGGTAGAGTCCAGCGATTTGAGGATGAATTAGATTCAATCAAGATAATCTACGAAGACAAGAGGATCATTATCGATTCTGGTGATGAAGTTGAGAAACTTCTCCACTTAGTCAACCTCTTTCGTCAACTAGATCCCGACATCGTTCTGACTGATGGCGGCGACTCATTCCTATTCCCCTACCTAACGCGACGCGCCGAACACCACGACATCCTAGACCAACTAATCCTAGACCGGGAAGGTACGGTGCTCAGAGTTCAGGAGCTGCAGGGACATAGTTACTTCTCGTATGGTAAGATCCTGTATCGTCAAACCGCCGTAAGACTTCTCGGCCGATTGCATATCGACGAAGCGAACGCATTCTTCGTCAATGACTGTGGCCTTGAAGGGTTATTTGAAGTCGCGAGAACGTGCATAATCCCAATCCAGAGAGCTTCAAGAACAACGATCGGCACAAGCATGACTTCACTCCAACTCTACCACGCAGTTAGGCAGGATGTACTCATACCATGGAACAAGAATGAGCCTGAAGGATTCAAGGACGCTAATGAGCTCGTCGTGGCGGATAGAGGTGGCTTCATATTCGAACCACACGTTGGCATCCACGACGACATAGGCGAACTCGACTTCTCTTCACTCTACCCAACAATCATGTTCAAAGAGAATCTGAGCGGCGAGACCGTAAACTGCAACTGCTGCCCAGACTCGGCGAGGCGGGTTCCAGAATTAGGATTCAATATCTGCGAAAAATGGCAAGGCATCGTGCCACGGTCACTTGGCATATTGCTACGAAAACGAGCGGCATACAAGAGACTCAAAGAGGAAGCATCAGACCCTCCAGCTAGGCTTAGGTATGATCAACGCCAAGCCGCGCTGAAATGGATCCTGGTCTGCTCATAGTCGAAGAATACTCGACGGGCAATCGGCTACCTAGGATTCAGGAACGCCCGGTTCGGCAAGATAGACGCACATATCGCAACCTGCGCCTTCGCCAGAGAGACTTTGAAGAAGGCCACAGCCATAGCGGAGACTCAAGGCTTCAAACTCGTTCATGGCATTGTGGATTCCATGTGGCTACAGAAGAATGACGCCACAGACAGCGAGTATCGAGAACTCTGCAGGCAGATAGAACGGGAACTTCATCTCCCCATCAGCTTCGAAGGTCGCTACAAATGGATAGTCTTCCTGAACTCGCGAGTTGACCCGCGAGTCCCAGTCCTGAATAGGTATTACGGGGTTTTTTCGAATGGCAAATTGAAAGTTAGAGGCATCGATCTTCGAAGGCACGACACACCAGAGATCATAAGAAAATGCCAATCCGACATGTTAGCTGTTCTCTCACAAGCCAACAACTCACACGAGTTCCAGATACTTATCCCTAAGGCGTTGACTGTCATGAAACATTACGTTATGTTGCTGAGAACCGGCAGAGCGTTGACTAGGGATCTGATCATAGAGAAGCGATTGAGTAAGGCTCCAGGAGAATACAGTAACATGGTTGAACAGGCAATCGCCGCCACCCATCTCGTCAGGGAAGGAGGATCAATACACGCCGGACAGAGCACCAACTACCTCATAACCAGCAGTAGATCCCGAATATCTGAAAACCGTGCCCTGCCAGTCGAACTCGTAGACGTGAACACACAATACGACGCCGAGAGATATGTGGCGTTACTACTCAGATCCGCAACGAATCTACTACTTCCATTCAGATGGAACAGCGCATCACTTCAAGGTCGGATTCAGATTGGAGAATGCTGAGAGAATTTCTCCACGCAGAAGAAAGCGGTCAGTGCATCTGTATCTACGTGAGGACATATTGGAGACCCTGCAGCAGATTTCGAGCGACTCAGGAGTATCAGTCAGCCGCCTTGTGGAGATTCTGCTGGGATTCTACTGGGAATTCAATGAAGCAGCCGAAAATTGCCGCTTCCTATCGGACATCAACAGACGATTCCGCAAACCGCACACCTGAAATTCGCTTTGGCTACAATTAGACGACGAAACCTGTTGAAGCTGCAGGCGGTTGTGGGACAAAGACTTAATACGTGGGAAATTTGACTGTCTGAGCGGTAACCCTTGGGTGAAGTCGCATTAGACGATAAGTATAGGATAGTTCTTGATAAGAGAATCCGGGCCGTTGCGGGGATCAAGAAAGGCGACAGGCTGATCGCGATTCCCTTCAAAGGCGGAGTCATCCTGGTGACACCTCGGGACAGAAAGTTCGCGGGCAGCCTGAAAGGTTTTGGGTTCTCGGAAGAGCAGCATGAAGCATCACGTTTCACATTTGGAAGGAAGAGCTAGTTGCCGGTTCTGGACACTGTCGTCCTTTTTGGCACCGCGGACTCGAACGACGAACATCACGAGTATGCGAAGAGACACCTACGCCGTGTTTCTCAACCCGAAGTATACCTTGGGACGTTTGCACTGATGGAGTTCGACATCGTGATGAAAAGCCGAGGTCTCACATTCGAAGACAGAATGGAGAAGCACATCTCACTCTTGCGAGACTATCCCGAATTGGATCAAAAGGTAGCTAGTGTAACCCCGGCCACAATGTACCTTGCCTCAAGGCTTGAGGGAGAGGCAAACCTGGAGTATTTTGATGCAGGGGTGGCTGCCGAAGCCCTCCAATTGGACGGAGTAGTCATATCGACTGATAGAGCCTTCGACCGAGTCGAGGGTCTGAATAGGCTATGGTAGGGGGCAACGGTATTCTGAATCGTTCTAAGGGATTTCGCACTGCACCGATCGCATTCAACACCATGAGGAAGAACCGCGAATCATTTCTCTGAGATTTCGTTGAATTCAAACGTGAAATTTCAAACCCCCAGGCTTAGGCGATCTAAAGTTCTGGATGATGCAGCGCTAGGGGACAGAAACGGTTCATGTCAAAATCAGCAGGGTTCAAATCCAAAACCCAATGTATTGTTGGCGGGCAGTATAGGAATGGAACTTCGCTTTGAACCCCGTTCTCTCTTTCTTTGAGCTGCACCTATCCTCGCGACGATAGTTGCCTAACACATTGATCCTGCATCTAGAGGAGTGTACCAAGCCCTGAACGTTGCGGGTACACAGTTTTCCTTCCGTGCGTAACTCACTAGCCCTACTGTCTCTTTCTCAACGCCTTCTCCTAGTTCTGACGAGGAGCAAGATGGTCACAATCACCATCGACCAAATAATAGGGACGGCCCCACGGAATTCAGGCATCTGAAAGCCCTGCGTGATTACTGGTTCTTCTCCTGAGAACACGGACTGCCAGTTTCCGGAACCCCATGCCCGCTGGTACACGTAGTTCACCGACATGACTGGCACATGATAATTATCTGATAACACCGCGAACCAACTCTCTCCGGCAGTCGGGTCGGCAGGTATCCATCCATAGTTGGGTATGAAGAAGTGAACCCAGTTGTGTTTGTTACTTCCGTCGTCCACCATGGACCCACTGCTTCCACGCGGTCCCGGCCAGGATCCCCAAATGTCAGCCGTCGGAATCCCATCTGCTCTAGCCAACGCGGTGAATAATGCTGAGAAATGCCGACAGACGCCCTTTCCCGATCTGAGGGCGAACAGCGCTCCTTCCGTTTTCGGATTCCAAGGAGTAACCGCGGCCATATCATAGGTCATGTGTTGAATGACGAAGCTTCGTATCTTCGCGGCTACGAGGTAGGGATTGGTTTCTCCTCCGGCAATTTCTCTCGCCTTCGCGATTATCTCCGGATTATCGCTCTCAATGTATTGGGCAGGTTGCGTGTACAGTCTGTAAAGCTGAGAACTAGTGTCGTAGTTTCCAACCTTTGCGGGGTCTACTACGTAGCTGATCGAGTAAGCTGTGAAGTGTTGCAACACTGTCACATAGAATCGTCCAAGACTTGATGATGCCTGAAAACTGATTGTCAAAACGGTGTTTCCAAGATCGTCCAGGGTGGTTTGATTAGTGAACGGTTTGTCAGGTTTGACAAGAATTATCGTGTCGGCGAGGTTGATGTATGCAAACGGTTGAACGATGTGCATTGACAATTGGAATGATACCGTATTTTCTGCTTGTATGAAATACGTGTAGTTGGCTGTTAATTGGCGCGGATTAGAAAGAGTGTAGCCGCTAGAAGTGTGAATATCTACAGACGATGGTGAACTTCCACGGACGGAACCCCAGCCAACGGCGGTTATCGACACGACAAGGATCAGGATTAGGATAGATAGGAGTTTGGCTCGCTGAGTCATGCGCATAGACTTACGCCCTTCAATTTCAGTAGGCGGATGCGGTGATTATTGGTTTGCGATGTCGTACGTCATGGGTTGCTTCTAAGGTGTGGGAAAGCAAACGCTCTCACCATAGCGTTCGAACAGGTCGACCAACCATCAACCGACATACCGGCCTTTGCGCGAGCTGAATTGAACGGGCCAAGAAACAGAAACATCAACACCAACAACGTGTCGCCGCTCACAAGAAGTTTGGCGGGCCCGCGGGGATTCGAACCCCGGATCCCAGGCTATCCTCACATTAGCTCCGAAGGCTTACACGACTTTACATGTCGCTGTGTCTTAATCCTGGCTCGACTACGGGCCCACGGCTCCGGCTAGCCATACTCAATCCCGGATAATTGTATATGGTTTCACCGGTCGAACGCCCGCCAAATCGCATCATAACCATTTGACATTAATTACCCAGAAGCGGCATAGTCAGACACGGTTGCTGCACTCTGCAACTAGGTTGAGATTGTTTTGGCAATTCTTTCTGATGTGGAAATCGAGGAGTCAATCAAGAGAGGATCGCTAGTGGTGACACCATTCAATCCTGAGTGT